>ERZ890510.2100-NODE-2100-length-11754-cov-3.711685_pt1 | contig 11754 bp, 5 predicted proteins | sample MGYA00521265_ERZ890510 | MGnify/ENA primary metagenome ERZ890510 (study PRJEB32303, sample SAMEA104408624) | aquatic metagenome | biome: Brackish water; feature: Chemocline; material: water | place: Baltic Sea | collected 2014-10-26T21:54:00 | depth 110 m ...
CCAGTGCGACAGTGGGTAACGGGTAGGAGATTCAAGGGCCCATTATCGTGCGTCCAGTCGCTGCACGTGGGCTCACCCGTCGTCGGTCACCGTGTACGTAGCCGACCGCGACCCGTCGTACATGGTCGTCCGTCCCACTGCCCAATACTCACCGGCTTCATCGTAGGTCAACAGACGACAGCATCGCTCAACCCTCTGCCGCGCACGACGACGCGTACTATATCCGCCGCCGGTCTCGCGATGCCAGACCCCGTGCCGCCAGGCACCTATTGCCCGACCACGAACAGCCAGCCCCGGCCCGCAGGCACCTCAATCGGGGCGCCCGATGCGAAGCGCTGCGCCGGCTGAAAGCCCTCGATTTCCGGAGCCAGCAACGCGTCGATGTCGATGCCGACAAGACTCGCCGGGTCGATCTCGAGCCGGCAGGTGACGTCACCGGTGGCCCAGCTGGCCAGGGCGATGACCGCCGAAGTGGCCCCCACATACACCGTGGCCAGCACGTCCTCGCGATCGGTCTTCACGGGGCAGCCACTGTCCCAGTAGCCAACCATCTCCATTCCGGCGATGCCACTGTCGTCCCAGAAGCGCCACAGGCCCTCCGGACGCGACTCGCGATTCCAGCCCAACCGGTTGGCCATGCCGTAGTAGAGCATGCCGCGCCACAGGTTGCCACCGCCCTGGAGCATCTCCCCGGACAGGCCGAAGGGGATGCCGGAAATCTCCACCAGCCAGTAGTCGGGCTGTGAGTCGTAGTCGTAGCCCTCCCCAAACCACACGTTGTCGCAGTAGGGCAGGTGCTCCAGATACTGGACGGCCGGGCTATTGAGTCCGTACCGGGGATCGAAATTGTTGCCGCTGTGGAAGCTCACCAGGGCGTCGGGCCGGGCCCGTTTCAGCACCTTGCTCACCCGCTTCATGATCTGCCGGTCGTAGCCGATGCCATCCAGGTAGATGCCGTCGATGCCGGTGTGCCGCACCAGCCAGTTAAGTCCCTCCACGTAGTAGTTGTGCAGCCGCGACAAGCCCTGCGTGGCCACCGCCGCGTCCTGGTGCGGGCCGCCGAGAGGCTGGTGCCAGGCCGGGGCAAAGTCTCCGATCAGATGCTCCCACAGCCACGAGCCGCCGGCCCCCTGCTGGCCATCGATCCGATCGGATTCCGGCAGGAAGTGGTCGGCGAGGCGGAAGCCGTCGTTGCAGCGGAAAATCTCGTCGCCCAGGCTGCGGAAGGCCCAGATCTCGGCGGCGTAGTTGCTCAGTTCCCGCACCGTGTAGTAGAGGATCAGGCGCAGGTCGCGCTCGTGGGCAGCGTCGGTATAGGCCTTGAGCTCGGAGGAGCGCACGAAGGGGTAGTTGATGTGCGGGTTCAGGTCGTTGCCCTGGTGCAGGTGACAGACCCGCGCGCCGCTGGCGGCAATGCCCTCCATGGGGATCGCCTCGCCGCTGCCGTCGCCGAAGTAGCGCCAGTTCCAGTGGTCGCGGTCCAGCGCGTGGAAGGGCGTGATGAGCAAGCCAAAGCGAAAGCTCAGCCGCTCGCCGGCCTTCAGGGCACGGGGGCCGCAGGAGGCCACCAGTTCGACCGTCCCGTCGTCGCGCTCGCGCACCGTACAGCGGCCCCGTCCACCGTTGCCCCACGACACCGGGGAGCCGTGGCTGGCCAGGCTGTACAGCTCCCAGACATCGGTGTCATACATGAGTTTCAGCTGCAGCCCGCCACTGACGTCGCCCAGCCACACCATGTGGTTGGCGTCGTTCGACCACTGCCACTGCCAGTTGCCGGTGCGTCGCCCGCCGCGGTACCCCATGCCCATCAGGTAGCGCGCAAACTCGGCCCGCAGGGGAATCACCAGCCGCAGGTCCTCGGCTGCCAGATCCGCGGTGGCGGCCACGTCGATCGAGGCGGTCAGGTAGCCATCGCACTCGAGCTGGGCCCGCAGATCGACGGTCAGAAGGTTGCCGACCCCCCGGGAGCACCAGGCTGCAGTGCCGCTGCCGATGGACGTCGGTCCGAGGCCGCTGTAGGAGACCGGCACTTCGCCATCGACAGCCACGGCCGAAAAGTGCATAGGGCCGGCCAGCAACTCGCGATCGGGGCCGTCTGCGTCTTGCACGCTGGGGGTGAAGCGGGTGGTAATGCTGTCCGGGAGGCCGTCGACCCCCACCACCACCGACCGCCCGAGCAAGCGCAGGGCCCGACCCTCCACCTGCATCGGCGGATATGGATCGACGCAGTCGTCGTCGATGCCGAGGGCCGAATCGAGCCAGCGCAGGCGCGCGTGGCGCCATAGCTCGCCGTCGCCACCATCCTCGAGGACCTGTCCGGACACCTTGAGGGCCAGCGATATCGGCGTCTCTTCGACCGCTGAGCCGGCGGCACCGGCGCCGATGACGGCCCGCACGGTGACGGTGCCCGCATAGGTCCCGACCGGTGCAGTGGCCGGGACCTGCACCCCGATCCACAGCGGCTGCACCTGACCGGCGGCCACGGAGATGGTGCGGGAGATCGGCTGTCCCAACCAGTCGCGTCCACCCAGGTTGATGCAATGGAAGGCCGTCGCCGGCAGGCGCGCATCGGCCGGGCCGACCAGATCTGCGAAGCTCAGTGACACGTCGCCGAGCGGCTCGCGGGCGGCGTAGACGCCCAGCTGAAAGGTGTAGTACTCATTGCGGCTGGGGCTGCCCTCGAAGCGGTCGGTGGGCCCGCGGTCGATCCAGCGCAGGGGGAGGTGGCGGCCCATGCGCACCGGATGGCGGCGGTCTTCGGGGAAGACCAGGTAGCGACGCTCCGGGTGGTCGGCCAGCAGCGCGCGCACCTCCGCGTCGCCGGCGGCCAGCTCCATGGGGTCGAGGCGATGGAAGTCATCGACCGCCTCCATGGCGATGATCTCGGCGAGCGGCAGGCCTGCGCCGGCTGCGGCCTGCAGAGCGCCTCGCCCGTAGCGCTGCAGCCAGCCGGAATCGGCGCTCTCCTCCGGAATCTGGTAGCGCGTCTCGGGCTGGTGCTGCCAGCCCTCCTGGGATTGCGGCAGGAAGTAGATGTAGTAGATCCCCGGCGCGGTGACCGGCTGGAAGACGACGTCCCCCCACTCGGGGCACACCTCGAGGACCGACACATTGACGACCCGCTCCCCGGTGGCGGCATCCACCACCAGCATACCCTTCCGCTCCGGCTCCGGGTCGCGGCGCCACCACGGAATGCGGACGAACACGGCCGCTGCCTGGGCGGCGACGCGCACGGCAGCGCGGTGATTGCCCAGTCCGTCGGGATTCCAGTCGGCGGTGCGGTAGGGGGGGCGCGGGCGGCTCTCCATAGGTTCAGTAGCTCCTGGTTCCGGGACTGAGGTGGCCACCGGACTGCATCCCGCCGGGCCTGGGGCATGTGGTATGGGGACGCAGTCCAGCAGGAACGTGTAGGAACTATAAAGGGCCCATTATCGTGACTCCACCCCTCTCCGACGAGGCTGATCTGGTCGCTGCACGTAGGCTCAACCAGCGTCGGTCTCCGTGTCCTTGGCCGAACCACGCCATGGTAGCCCACCATCTGCCGACCAGCACCCCCCGTGACGTTGGGGGCTGGTTCGAGGTGGTCCGGTTACCTGCGCGGCGACAAGAGCAGCGCCAGACGCTTGGTCCGGTTGTCCAAACAACGCACCTGAGCGACGCTGCCTTTGACGCTGGCAATCTCGGGCATGCGCATCAACAGCCTCGTAGAATTCGCCAGTAAGGCCAGGTGGCGATGCGGAGATGACCCGGACGGGATGGCGAGACTCCCAGGTGGTTACCTGCTGCATGCGCCATGGAACCAACCAGTTGCGCAGCCAGGGGGCGCCCCAGCAGGACCGCCCCGTGCGCCCCATCGGGGACGATGCGCACCGCCCGACCACGCGTGGAGAGGTCTCGCGTGACGTACCCTGTTTGGGTGGCATCCTCCAGGCCGAAGCCCAGTCCGGCGATACCTGTCGCCCCACCAAGAATGAAGTTGGCCGGCGCCCCGTCGACGACGAGGAACAGGTAATCGACGACGAGGAACAGGTAATCGACGACGCCGTCATCGTCATCCGATCCAGGGATGCCGTCAGGCCCGTCCTTGTCGAAGCGGATATAATCGACATGGCGGTCGACCAACTCGAGCGCCTCAAGGGCGAACCTGCCGTAGGGGCCGAGTTGATTCGGATCTGTGGACCGGTACGAGATGGAGGGACGAAGCCCAAGCTGGCGTCGGTCAAGGATCTCGCCCTCGACGATGAGCTGCTCACTCGACATGCTGTCGAAGCAATGGCGCAGGCTGCCAACTCTGTCGCGGCCGAAGAGCCTGGCGGTGTCGAGAGGTGGCACTTGCTGCGACCCGTCGGCGAATCCGCCCCTGGCCTGGCAAGTGTGGCGAACGCAACAGTCTACTCGGACCTGACGCAGGTGCGGCAACTGCCGCCATGCCGGAAGTACGCAACAGCCCCAGCATGGCAACCACCAACCACGTGACGACTGACCAACCAACTCGTCCACCGCACATCCGCCCGCCCACCATGTGCTCCCCCGTCTTCCAGTCGACGAGAAATCCGCAACTCCTGCACCAACCTGCTTCGGAGTCCGTGCCAGCCAGCCCTCTGCCGAAGAGAGGCAGGCAGCCGGCCTCTGCTGTAACATTATCTGACCTCTGTGTACCTAACCCCATCTGTCCAGTCGGAGTTGACCATGAACAAGACGCAGGACGTGACGATCGAGAACCGGCACATGAGACTGGTCATTACCAGCGCCGGAATCGCCAGGAGCCTGGTTTTCAAGCCAACCAACACCGAGTGCCTGATCCAGGGCAAGAGGGTCCCGATCAGTACCATCACTGAGCCGCGTCCCTACCAGAATGAGGTGAAGCTGGCATACCCCAACAAGAGGACCACGTTCAAATGCAATGCGGCCCGGATGGAGGGGGACACCCTCACCCTCGGTTACGAACTGATCCCCTGGGAAGCAACCGTCACTGTGAAAATTGCCGCGGACTACGTGGCATTCACCCTCGAGGCGTTCAACCTGACCGAGGACTACGGCATTGCCATGACCGAACCGCCGATATCCGAGATGTGGTTCCTGCGACTGCCTGTCCGCGAGATGGGTCATTGGGGCGACTGGCTGAACGTGATATGGGATGATGAAGTGGCGGTCAATGTGCTTGCAGCGGAACCCTGTGCGAATGCCGATTCTGAAGAGGCGGAGGGATACCGCATCCTGCAGGCGGGCACGGATGCGCAGGTGCAGCTCACAGGGGTCACTGCCGCGCTGATCACCTGCGCCAAGGACGAGCTGCTGGACAAGATCGCCACCGTTGAAGGCGATTATGGACTGCCACACGGGGTGGCCAGTCGCAGGCATGAGCTCTACGCCGCGTCGTACTACTGGACGAGCACCGTGAATCCGACCAATGTCGATGCGCACATCGAATACGCCAGGATGGGCGGATTCAGGCTCATGAACATCTACTATCCGGCGTTTCTCGAAAGCAGAGGCTACAGGCTTATCGGGGAATATGATGTCTACAAACGGGAGTATCCGAAGGGCAAAGCGGATCTGAAAGCGATGTTGACCAGGATCAAGCAGGCAGGCATAACTCCGGGCTGCCATTTTCTCCACAGCCACATTGGCAGAGACAGCAAGTACGTTACGCCTGTTCCCGATCACCGGCTGAACCTGCTGCGGACCTTCACGCTGTCCAAGCCTCTCAGCGTGACTGACACCACGGTTCATGTTGAGCAGAACCCGATACACTCCACGATGACGCCGAACCGGAGGGTGTTGAAGGTCGGGACAGAACTGATCTCTTATGAGGGTTACACCACATCGCATCCCTACACCTTCTACGGCTGTGAGCGCGGCATAGACAAGACAACGGTCAATGCCCAACCCGCGGGCTACATGTTCGGCTTGCTCGATGTAAGTGAATTTGGCGCAACCAGTGTGTACCTCGACCAGTACTCAGACCTGCAGGATGAGGTAGCCGACGGGATCGCCGACCTCTGGGATGCGGGATTCGAGTTCATCTACTTCGACGGCTCGGAAGGTGTCAATCCTCCCTTCTGGTATCATGTAGCCGGCGCGCAGTACAGAGTGTTCAGCAAGTTGCAGCCGGAACCCATATTCGCGGAGGGGGCGGCAAAGACGCATTTCAGTTGGCATATGCTGACAGGCGGGAATGCCTTCGATGTCTTCCGTCCTGAAAAGCTGAAGGAGGAAACCATCCGGCATCCGTTCAGGCAAGCACCCAGAATGCGGGACAATTTCACCCGTCTGAATTTCGGCTGGTTGGGCTACTGGCTTCCCAGCGACGAGACGATCGGCACACAGCCCGACCAGTTGGAGTTCGTCACGAGCAAGGCAGCGGCATGGGATTGCCCTGTTTCAATCCACGCTGATCCGGCAACGCTGGCACAGCATCCGAGAACGGCTGACAACTTCGAGGTCCTCAGGCGCTGGGAAGAGGTGAGAGCACAGAAGTGGCTGACCGATGAGCAGAGACAGATGCTGCGCGATCCCGACCAGGAGTTCATCCTTCTGCTCGACGAAACAAGCAGCTTCGAGCTCGTCCCCTACGATCGGATTACGAATGTGGCCGGTGACAGCACGGACGTGATGGCCTTTGTCTTCGAAAGGAATAGCGCGTTGTACGCGATCTACTGGCACATATCAGCGGACAGGAAGCTGGAACTCCCGCTGAAGCCCGAAGACTTCGTGGTACTGGAGAGCATGGGCGCAGAGATCAAGGCGATGGCTGGCGAACGAAGGGACACGACCGTAGTACCTGTCGGGAAGCGACGATACCTGAAGACGAGCAGATCGAAGAGGGACGAGTTGATCGCCGCATTCGGTGATGCGAGAATCCTGGACCTCTGAGCGGGCTCTCAACGTACTGACCGAGGCGTCCCTTACGTCCACGACCGGATCCTGCGTCTCCGGACGGAACTACGAAAGCAGCCAAGCTTGGGTGCTGGCAGCACTTCCACACAGCAGCAGGATCAGTATTGGCGTGAGTCTCATGAATCGTCGCTCCACCTTCAGCTAATAGGGATTGGACTTCTGCGGAATATCAGGCGCTACGGTCCCGTCCCAGTGCGCGGCATAACGGCCTGCTGATTTGGTTTCGTCAATTGGCGTGCGGGTTTTCTGTCGCGTCGCATGGTAAATGACCAGCTTGAGCTCTGGGCACTCACCGCAGCAGCAACAGCTTCCGCGTCTCCACCCGCTCTCCTGCGGTGAGCCGGTAGAAGTACACACCCGACGCCAGTTCGAGTCCCCCATCGGTCACACCGTCCCAGCGCACGGAGTACGATCCCGCCTCGCGATGACCTTGCACCAGCGTCGCCACTTTCTGTGCCGCCATGTTGTAGATCGCCAGTTCTACCTCCTGCGATTGCGGCAGATCGAAGCGGATCGTCGTTTCGGGGTTGAAGGGGTTGGGGAAGTTCGTGAGGGAGAAGGTTGAGGGGGTGGTGGTGTCGTGGGATTCCAGGACGGCTGTCATCGGTGGAGGCACCTCAGCGACCAGGCGGATGTCGTCGAGGTAGAGGGTGCCGGCGAAATTGCCTGAGATGGTCACCGCGGAGATGGGCCCGGGGACGAGATCAGAGGTGAGGGGGATGTCGATCTGCTGCCACTCGCGGCGTTCGAGGTCCATTCGTTCACCCAGATCGAATCTGCCTCCGGCGACACGGAGCTGGAAAATCTGACGCGTGTGTGGAGTGAACTCCGCCGGGAATACTGACAAACGCAGGTGGGTGTAGCCAACGTGGACGAACCTATCGTCCGCGTCAAAATCAACCCGCCAGGCGCCGAACTTCTTTTCTACGCCCTCGATGCGTATGGCGGCCGCGCCGTCTTGGACGACCGCTGCCGAACCCGTGTCGATGGCTGGAGCCGAACCGGCCGTGGTCCAACCAGCTGCCAGTGCATCGTCGTAGATCGCGAAATCTGATCTTGCCATGACCAGCTTGCGTCCATCCCGATCCTCACCGCCGTAGTGCAAGGTCAGGTGGGTCACCTCGCCGCTGGTGTCCGCATGGAACGTGATCTGAACCTCATCGGCGGTTAAGAAGAAGCTTGATGTCGATTCGGGATAATACTCGTATCTGCCGTCGTCGGTGGCCTGCGCGAAGAGATGCTCACCCTCCCTGGTGACGGTGAGGACTCGGCCGGGCGCGTGCTCGTATACGCCCACATAGCGTTCCAGGACGCCCGGCTCCAGTTCGACCACCTTCCGGTATTCCTTCAGGTGCTTGGCGCCTTCGAAGATGAGGTGCATTCCGATGTCGAATATGCTGTTGCCCGAATTGCTCAGCACCACAACCCCGATTTGCCGGCGCTTGTCGAAACCGGCAAAGGCCACGAAGTGGGGCCCAGTGCCGGTGTGGTAAACGATCTCGTTCCCGTTGAAAGTATGGAGCCACCAACCCAGCCCGATTTTCTCACGCCACCAGCCACTGTACTGTTCCTCGTGTGTGGCTGCCATTGCCGGCGCCAAACTGGATTCGCTCATGCCCATGTTTGCCGCCAGGAAATCCAGCATATCGTTGGTTGTCGAGAGCAGTCCCCCTGCCGGTGTCAGGGAACCCAGCCCCCCCTTGCCGGTCGCCGGAATCGGATTCCCGAGGAGATCGTGTCCCGTCGCCATACGCGATTGCAGGTCTGGAGAAAAATTCGTGAGGCGGGTGTCGGTCAGACCCAGCGGTTCGAGGATCCGCTCGGTGAGCAACGCCTCGTAGTCCATCCCCGCTCGGAGGGACAGGATCTGTCCCAGCAACGCCACACCGAAGTTCGAATACTCGAAGGCGTCGCCAGGATCCCTGGGCAGGTCATAACTATTGAGGAATTCGTACATCTGTTCCACGGTGTAATCCGCAAAGGGGTTGGAAGGATCGGCAGGTCTAATGTTGTTAGGCAGCGACGGCAACCCGGACCGGTGGGTGGCCAGGTCGCGCAGCGTCATCGGGCGGCCTTGGGTACCGGGGACCTGTACCGATTCGGGCAGCCACTGAGAGACTGGGTCGTCGACGGATAGTGCACCGCCCTCGACCATGTCTGCCAGCAGGATCGACGTGAAGACCTTGGTGATCGAGCCGATCGAGAAGGCGGTGTCGCCATCGGGCTGCCTGTCACTGTCGCGGTTCATCCTGCCGTGGGCGATGATCTGACGACCGTCAGCATCGATCACACCCACCACCATCCCTACCCCTCTCCGGTTTGCATCGATGCGCTCCACCAGAATGCTCTTGATATACTCACCGTCGAGTCCACCTTGCGGCGACGCGTCCTGCGGGATCATCCCGAGAACAAGAATTATGCTCGCCAGAGTTTTACCTGTGTTCATGTCAGATCACCTTTCTACTCACTGCCGTGGCTCCGGCTGGAACGGCGGGAACGGGTACGTGTCCGGCGTCACGACAACACCCGTGGTCAACTTTACCGTCGGTTTGCCGAAGAATTCGAACTCGACGAAGAAGGCCGTCCATCCTTGTTCGGGGGCTGGAACGGTGATGTGATACGCGCCGTCATCACGAAACTCCACGGGGGTCCTCTCCCAGCGCCCGTTGCGGAAGTCGCGCGCCGTCGGGTTCGTCGCCTGCCAGAGCGTCATAGCCTCGGGCTGTGTCTCGGTCTGGATGTCCAGGGCACCTCCCTCCACACGCCAGCTGAAGGAGGGTCTCGGCTCGCCCGAAACGATCGTGCTGTAGAATGCTTTCAGGCTCGAGCCCGCGTCCACCCCGTGACCCTGGTTCGGTACGTAGCGAAGCTGCTTCTCACCGCGGAGCCCGTCCCAGTAAAATCGCCAGGAGTCGGGCAGAAAGAACTGATCGCTCGCCCCGTTGATCAGCAGCTTGGGCATCGTGAGCTGCTCCCGGTAGGTATACGGGTCGACCGTTGCGAGCCGTCGGCCATCTTCGGGCGTGCCGAACCACTGGAAGACGCCCTCGCGCTCCCAGTCGTCGAGCCCGGGCGACCAGAAGCCGAAAGCCCGCCAGGCGTGTTGGAACGAAGGCAATATGTTGAGCGCGACCCACACGATCGGCACGATGGCGATCACACGGTCGTCCACGGCCGCCGTCGTCCAGGTCGCCCAGGCGCGCTTCGATCCGCCGGTGACCACGAAGCGGCTCACGTCCAGGCTGAGCTCATGCCTGCAGAGATCGGTCACCGTGTCCATGGCGCGCACCACCGCCTTCGTCATGGGAAGGCGTAGCAGCCACTTCGCATCTTTCTCCTGGGCGCCGCTCTCCAGGAAACGCCGCGATCCGTACGCGGTTAGGCTACCCTCCCTACGCGGGCCGAAATCGTCACCGACGAACTCCACCGGCTGGTTCGGTACGTTGCTCAGGTCAGCCGTTACCGACTTCGTACTCACCGCGGTTCCAGCCAGCGAACCATTGGGACTTACAGGCTCCGAGTCCAATCGGCTCCCCGACCCGATCTTCAACAGTGCGACATCGCTCTCCACCTCCCTTGGCACGACGATCCGGAGCCAGTGCCACCACAGAGGGTCCTTCACCTCTGCCTCCGTGAGCCAGCGCTGCGAAGTCATGCGGACCACGTATGTCGTGTAGTCTTGTTGGGGGTAGGTGCCCACAAGCTCGTAGCGGTACGCCGTATCCGGCTCGGCCACGTAGCGAGTCAACGCGCTGGAGGCACCGCCTGCCGGCGGCTCCGCGAGCCATTCCGTGTGCCACTCGTCCCCCTCCAGTAGCGTGACGTGCTCACCCATCACGCGCAGCGAGAACCGATAGAGGCCGTTCTGGTCGGGTGTGTGTGTTACGGTGATCTGTTGTTCATACCAGCGCACGCCCCCGGTGAGCGATGACCAGGCAGGCGTTACCTGGACAGCGAGTTCGGCCTCCTCTCCCAGGACGCGTTTCACCGATACTCGGATGTCTTCCGGCGTCAGCGGAAAGGTCGTCTTCACATCGAAGGTCACGGTCAACTGACTCCCCGTCCGCTCTACCTGGGCGTCGAGCCACTCTGCCCTCTTGCCATCCTCCTCTACCCCAACGCGAGTGAAATCCCACAGGACCAACGGGTCCGCTCGCAGCACCTCGATCGAGGGGTTGCCGAAGAACTCGATGTCGGCGATGTCGGCGGCCAGCGCCTTTGGGACTTCCACGACGACACCGCCGGCGCGCCATTCGACGATGTGCGGCGTCAATTGCTGCAGGCGCTCGGACAGGCCCTCTGCGCTCAGATCACGCAGCTTGAGATCAACGGGGCGTGTCCGCATGTGCAGGGCGTTGCTGGCCCCGTCCACCCCGGCGATCGCCAGAGATGTGGTGCTCGAGTTGCCGTCGGCCGTCTCGCTCAGCGATACCTGCTGTGTTGCCAGCAGACCACCGGGACCGATGGTCTCCACGATTGCCTCTACCCCATCCATTGTGCCATCCAGATCGCGATCCAGCACGCGCGTGCGCCGCCCCAGTTCCGGTTCCACCAGGACGATCTCCTCGACACGACCATCCGCGTCGGCGTCCAGGCGCTCCAGCGTCGGCGTCGCCGGCAGCAGCACGATCCCCGCAAGGTCGAGGGTCATGCTTTCGCTGATGCTTACCTCTTGCGTCCACGGCTCGATACGGGTGCTGGTGACCCTTACTGTGTACTGGGCTCCGGCGGCCAGTTTCTCTGCCCTGCGGATCACTGGCGCCGCTGTCGTGTTTCTGCGAGCACCCGTGGCACCGTCAGCCAGTACCATCTTGTGACTCTGTTGGCTCTCGGGCGTCGTCAGCACATAGATGT
>ERZ890510.2101-NODE-2101-length-11749-cov-4.845989_pt1 | contig 11749 bp, 8 predicted proteins | sample MGYA00521265_ERZ890510 | MGnify/ENA primary metagenome ERZ890510 (study PRJEB32303, sample SAMEA104408624) | aquatic metagenome | biome: Brackish water; feature: Chemocline; material: water | place: Baltic Sea | collected 2014-10-26T21:54:00 | depth 110 m ...
GGCCAGTCATAACAGGGAGGCTTAACGTCTGGGAGACGTGCGGACCCGGCCAAAAAGGAATGACCGAGTGCCGCCATCCAACGCGGCAGTGCCACGCCAGATTTGAAAGATATTTAGGGCGAGTGGCGGGCGAATACCACCCCTAGGAGCGCAAACCAGCTATGCGGATCGGGCATGGGTAACCCAACGTCAATGCGTTAGAAGCGCCACCCGGCGACCTTGCTGAGCAGAAAATCCCGGAAAACGCGGATTTTCTTCGTTTCGCGCAGTTCATCTGGGTAGACCAGGAATGTGTCGAATGACGGTGCGTCGACATCGGGGAGAACGCGCACGACGTTGGAATGCCCAGCGATCATGTAGTCGGGCAAGGAGGCGACGCCGACATCACTCTCAACGGCAAGGAGGAGCCCGTAAACATTGTTCACCGTGAGCACCGGCACAAGATGCAGTCCCTGTTTGCGTCCGGCCTTTTGCAGCCAGTTGATCTCGGTCACCGGCGGTGGCGTGTCCTCGCCGTACGTAATGATCCGGTGATTTTGCAGATCGGCGAGGTCGCGCGGCGTGCCATGCCGCTTCAAGTAGGTCGGTGAAGCGTAAAGGTGGTTGTGTACGGTGAGAAGGCGCCGTTGAACGAGGTCGGCCTGAGTCGGTGGCCGCATGCGAATCGCGATGTCAGCCTCACGCATGCTGAGGTCGAGAAGCCGGTCATCGAGGACGACGTCCACGGTGACCTCCGGGTAGAGTTCCAGAAATTCTCCGATCCGCGGGGTTAGCCAGGTTGAGCCGAATCCCACGGTGGTGGTGATCTTGAGTTTGCCGGTCGGGCGTTCGCGTGATTCGCCCAAGACTGCCTCGGTCATCGCGAGCTTCGCCGAGATCTCGTGTGCTGTCCGGTAAAGTGAGTCGCCCTGTTCAGTAAGGCTCAGCCCGCGGGCATGACGGTGAAACAGCGGCGTGCCGAGTTCGCCTTCCAGCGCGCTGATCTGACGGCTGATCGCCGACTGGCTCAGGTTCAGCAATTCGCCAGCGCGGGTAAAGCTGCCGGCCTCGGCCACAGCGTGAAAGACTTTGAGGCGGTTCCAATCCATGAGCTGCCGCTTACTCGGCCGCTGCCGCCGCAGGCTCTTCCAACGTCGCCAAATATTTTTCCGTTTCAAGGGCGGCCATGCACCCGGTGCCCGCCGCCGTCACCGCCTGACGAAATATCTTGTCCTGGACATCGCCTGCCGCGAAAACCCCGTCGATATTGGTCCGCGTCGAATCGGGCTTGGTGATCAAATACCCTTCGCCGTCCATGTCGAGCACGTCCTTGAATATCTCAGTATTGGGGGTATGGCCGATGGCGACGAATACGCCGTCGACGGCAAGCACTTCGCTTTCGGCGGTCTTGATATTGCGCAGCCGCGCCCCGGTCACACCCAATGGGTCCTCGGCACCGACGACCTCTTCGAGTACGGTGTACCAGCGCACCTCGACCTTGGGATTCTTGAACAATCGGTCTTGCAAAATTTTCTCCGACCGCAATGTGCCGCGGCGGTGGACAAGCGTCACCTTAGAAGCGTGATTGGTTAGATAGAGTGCTTCTTCGACGGCCGTGTTCCCGCCACCGATCACCACGACAGTGCGGCCACGAAAGAAGAAACCGTCACACGTCGCACAGGCCGAGACGCCGAAGCCTTTGAACTTGTCTTCGCTCGGCAGACCCAACCATTTGGCTTGGGCGCCGGTCGCGACAATCACAGCGTCGGCGCTGTAGGTGTCACCGGAGTCGCCCACTGCGCGAAACGGACGGCGCGACAGATCGACCTCGGTGATTGTGTCGGCGATCATCCGTGTGCCAACGCTTTCGGCTTGCTTTTGCATCTCCTCCATGAGCCACGGGCCCTGAACCACCTCGGCGAACCCAGGGTAGTTTTCAACGTCCGTGGTGATCGTCATTTGGCCGCCGGGCTGGATGCCATGAACGAGAATCGGCTCCAGGTTGGCGCGCGCGGCGTAGATGGCCGCGGTAAGGCCGGCAGGTCCCGATCCCAGGATCAGAACGCGGCTATGGTGCTGCTGAGACATGGAACCTCCTGTCGTTCTGGTGAGCTATGCGTCAAACACATGCCCGGGAAAAGTAGGGTTTTATGCCCCGTTTGCAAGCGCCATATCGGGCCTCTTGGCTCAGTGGAAATCGTCGCCATTGGGCGGCGGCAAGGCCAAGCGACGATGGACTTCCTCAGCTATTCGGTGCGCCTCGTTCAGCGGCTGGTAGGTCCACGTGGCCCAGTGACCGTCGAATTCTCGGCTGATCCCACGTTGTCGCAGGGTGTCGTGGAAACGGTCGAATTTTGGGCTGCCGCCAACCAGGTCCGCGACGAACACAGGCTTGCCCGTACTTGCCGCCTCCGAGGCCATGGTTACCGAGTCTGCCGTGACCACGATACCGTCGGCGCTTGCCAGCATGCCCGCATATGGATTGTCGCCGGTGCCATCCCAGAAATCCACGGGCTGCCCGACGAGCGCTTGCGCCAGCGCCTGGTGGCAGGCCGGATCGGTGCGCCGCGAGGTGGTAATCATCAGGCTGGCGCCAGACGACAGGCAAAGCGCACGCAACTGCGTCCCGATGCGTTTGGCGGTGTCGATCGACATCCGGTGGTGCTTGCTGGCGCCACCGATCAGAACGGCAATGCGTGGATGCGGGAGCGCAGCGTATCGGCCTTGCCAACGATCGGCTGCGGTCGCCAACTTGTCTGATGTAATGCGGTGGAGGGCGCCTAGGGTCGGCAGGACGTTGGGGCCGACCAGGCCGTCATGCGCCGGCGGGATGACGAGATCGAAATGTCTCGGTGCGACACGCGGATCCTGTAATTGAACGGCGAATGTCGCGCCCTGTGCGGCGCGGCGAATGGCCATCGCCGGGCCCACGCTCGGCCGGCCTGCGGCGATCAAGAGGCGCGGCCAGGGTGGCTTGAGACCGGGGGCCCGGCCCGCGGCACGCAGCGCCAGTGTTCCGGTTGGGGCCCAAAACAGGGCCGGCAGCCAATCGGTGACGGCGCGACGGACGAGGCGATGTACCAAAAACGGGATGCCGAGCGCCTCGGCCAGGCCGATGCACTGGTTTTCCGTGCCGGCCTTACCATCCGAAAGCACCCAGCAGGGCGGACCCTCGTCGCTCATGCGCAATAATCTTTCACGAATACGAAACTTTATTATAATGCTGCGCCGCAGCGCACAACGGAGGATGCATGGCCCGGGTCAAGCTCGACGACATCGACCAACGCATTCTGGTCGACCTGCAACGGAACGGTCGCATGACCAATGTCGACCTCGCAAGGCGCGCCGGGATTTCAGCGCCGCCCTGCCTTAGACGGGTTCGGGCGCTGGAGCGCGACGGCTATATCCGCGGCTACCATGCCGATCTCGATGCCAAGGCGTTGGGCTTCGATGTGACCGTTTTTGCCATGGTTGGCCTCGATTCGCAGGCCGAGAGCGACCTGGCCGCCTTTGAGCGCCGGTGCACCGCGTGGCCGATGGTGCGCGAATGCCACATGCTGGCAGGCGAGGTCGATTTCCTTCTAAAAATCGTTGCCCGCGATTGGGACGAATATCAGACTTTTCTCACGCGAGAGCTCACAGCTGCACCAAACGTTGCACATGTGAAAAGCTCTCTCGCGATACGTGCAAATAAGGTCGAGCCCGGGGTCCCGCTCGAAGCGGAATAAGCTGCGGGCCACCCCTTAGCGGGCGAGTAATGATCCGAATGGCGCGGGCGCGCAGGCAGGTAGATGCTTGTTCCATGACCGCTGCCTCCGAAATGCCTAAGCGGCCGGCCTGGCGTCGCGGCCGGATCGTCTATTTGACGTTGTGGGCGACGTTGTTCGTTTTGTTCGTCGTCGGGCGCGGCATCATCCTCCAAGATTTCTTGGCCATCGAAAGCACCGTAAAAAGCGTCGGGCATACAACCGCGATTGAGCTGTCCCAATTGGCAGATGACGACCTCGCCTGGCAACAGTCGGCGGCAGCGGAGGGTATTCCGACTCGTGGACTTCTTTCGTGCTCATCATTCAAGGTCGTCCGGTTCGGATCCGGCTAGAAACGCTCGACGGAAAACCACGCTGGTCGGTCGGTGGCGAACCGAGGGGACCCACCCAAAGAGAAAGTTTCATTGTCCAGGGCCCGGCTGGACCAGCCGCGCGGCTGTCCATTACGCATGGGCTCCGCCCGCCGACCCCTCTAGTAGCGACATTCGTTCTGCTGCTTGCGATCACCGGCGTCGGCGGCCTTGTGGCGTTCAGGTCGGTCCATATCGCGGAGCAAAAAGATCGCGAGGCCCGCTTTGAAGTCCTGACAAAGATTGGGCGCGAAAAACAAGCGGAGGCTGCCGATGCACACGGTCGTCTTGCGATCATCCTGGAGCCGACCAGCGACGGGTTTTCCCTGTTTGACCAAAATGATCATCTCGTCCTTTGGAATCACGCTTTTGCGCGCCTCAACGGGGAAGTCGCCAAGGTTCTTCGCGTCGGGTTGTCGGTCGAAGAAATGACCTGGGCAATGGCTGATCTACTCCCGGTGCTGACGCGTACGGCAGTTCGGGATTGGCTGAACGAACGAACGCACAACTTGAGCGCCCACGCCGAGCACGCCAGCATTTTCAAGACTCCTGAAGGGACGCTAATCCGAAGTTTCGAGCGCCGAACGAGCGATGGTCAGACCGTTGCCACGCTCACCGACATTACCGAATTGACCCGCAAGGACCGCGAAATTGAGAAGAGCGAGCGCCAACTGCGATTGATCTCGGACAGCCTTCCTTTCTTGGTTTCCTTGATCGACCTTGATGGCCGTTTTCGTTTCGTCAACTTGGCCCGCGCGGCTTCGGTCGGACGTCTACCGGAGCAGATGGTTGGTCACGAGTGGAGCGAGTTTTATGAGGAAGCCGACGCTGCCAGTCTGGGGCCGATTTTCGATCTAGGATTTTGTGGCGAATCGGTCAGCCAAGAAACGACCCTCGGCGAAGGTGCGGCGCAACGCCAGTACGAGGTTAGCGTCGTGCCGCACATGCGGCGGGGTGAGGTCGACGCAATTTTCGTCTTCGGAATCGACGTCACCGACCGGCGGCGTTTGGAAGAACAACTTCGGCAAGCGCAGAAGATGGAGACCCTCGGCCAACTGACCGGGGGAATCGCGCAGGACTTCAACAACCTGTTGACCGTCGTCCTCGGCAACCTCGATCTCGCCGAGGAGGCATTGCCCGAAGAGCTGCCTACAACGGGCGCGATCCGGTCCGCGCGCCGCGGCGCCCTAAGGGCGGCAGAACTCACCCAGCGGCTTCTCGCATTTTCGCGCCGGCAAATGCTCCAGCCCAGCCAAGCGTCAGTCTCCGATCTCATTGGTAGTTTCGCCGACCTCTTGGTTCGCTCGCTCGGCGAGCGTATCGAGGTGCGCCTGAGTCTGGGAGAAAGCGTCCCTGCCGCATTGGTCGATGCGGGACAGCTTGAAAACGCTGTCTTGAACTTGACGCTCAACGCCCGGGACGCGATGCCGGACGGCGGCATGGTCACCATTGAAACGGCGACGGCTATTGTTACGCGTGCCCGCCGATTGATGGGCCAAGATATGTTGGAAACCGGTACCTATGCGACGGTCGCTGTGACCGACAACGGAACGGGCATGCCGGCGGCCTCACGGGCGTTCGACCCATTCTTCACGACCAAAGATGTCGGCAAGGGCAGCGGCCTTGGCCTGTCGATGATTTATGGATTTGCCCGTCAGTCTGGCGGCGGCGCGGAGATCGTTACGGCGCTGGGTCGCGGGACCACGGTCACGCTCATTTTTCCGATTGCTGTCGCAAAAGCCCGCGCTCCAGAAATGCCAAATCAAGCCGCCGTACTCCTGCCGCGCGGTGACGAGCGGTTATTCGTTGTCGAGGACGACAACGATGTGCGCGAGCACGTTGAATCGTCGCTACGCTCTCTCGGCTACGACGTTGTCTCTGCCGCCGACGGAAAAACCGCTGCCGATCTTCTCCGGTCCGCCGGGCCGTTTGATCTCATTGTCAGTGACGTTGTTCTTCCCGGCGGGATGGACGGCGAGGCACTGGTGCGCACTGCGCGAACCCTCGGATTCGTCGGGCCCGTTTTGTTTACCACCGGTTATGCGCGGGGTGCTCTAAAGGACGCCGCACACGATGTCGAGTTACTGATGAAACCTTACTCGCGGGAAGATCTCGCGCTGCGTGTCCGACGTCTTCTTGATGCCACCAAGAAAAGCAGCGCGGCCGCGCCAACGCGCATCGCCGCCGACTCCTAGTCGGCCGGCGGGCGAGCCTGTTCGTAGCGCAGCGAGATTATCTCGTAGGACCGTGGTCCCTTTGGCGTACTAACTTCTGCTGAATCACCGACCGACTTACCGATCAGCGCCCGAGCGAGAGGTGATGCAATCGACAAGCGCCCCTGTTTTATGTCCGATTCTTCGGTGCCGACGATCTGATAGGTCGACTCCTCGTCGGTGTCCTCATCGGCGACCGAAACCGTCGCCCCGAACATCACCGTGGTCCCCGTCAGCGTCGATAGGTCTATAACCTCGGCCCGGCTGATCTTGTCTTCAAGCTCGGCGACGCGGCCTTCGACGTAGGCTTGGCGTTCTTTGGCGGCGTGATATTCGGCGTTCTCCGACAAGTCGCCGTGCGCGCGCGCCTCCTCGATCGCTTTGATTACAGCGGGACGCTCCTCATGTTTGAGGCGCTTCAATTCTGTTTCAACGCGCCGATAGCCGTCGGCTGTCATTGGTTCTTTAATCATGGGAGCAATCTTACCAGAAACGCGGTCGGCACGGTATCAAACGCAATGCGGCGACCAGATCAATTGGGATCACTAAAATAGGATTGCAACGGTGCCACATCAAGGCTGCCTTCGCGAAGGCGCGCAATCGCCATGACCGCCGCGCGCGAGCCTGCCACGGTCGTATAATAGGGCACGGCGTTGGTCAGGGCGGTTCGTCGCAAGGTGAAGCTGTCTGCCACGGCCTGGGCGCTGTCGGTCGTGTTGAAGACCAACTGGATATCGCCGTTTTTCATCGCATCGACGATATGGGGCCGACCCTCGAGCACCTTGTTGACGCGCTCCACCGCGATGCCGGCGGCCTCTAGATAGGTCGCGGTGCCGCGCGATGCGACGATCCCAAATCCAAGAGCAATGAGTTGCCGGGAGGGCTCGATGAGCTGCGCTTTATCAGCGTCACGCACCGAGATGAAAACTTTGCCGGTAAGCGGCAACGCTGTGCCGGACGCTAGCTGCGACTTGGCGAAGGCGCGATCGAAGGTTGTGTCGATCCCCATCACCTCACCGGTCGATTTCATTTCCGGTCCCAACAGCGTATCGACGCCGGGGAACCGCGCGAAGGGGAAGACAGCTTCTTTGACCGAAACGTGCTTGGGATTGGGTAGCGTCAACTTGAAGCTCGAAAGTTTTTCACCGGCCATCACGCGCGATGCAATCTTGGCAATCGGAATGCCGATTGATTTCGCAACGAATGGTACGGTGCGGCTGGCGCGGGGATTGACCTCCAAGATGAAGATTTCACCGTCCCTGATCGCAAACTGAATGTTCATCAAGCCGACAACGCCAAGCGCGCGCGCCAATACTTCGGTCTGCCGCCGCAACTCGACGATCGTCTCGCCGGCCAATGAGTAGGGCGGCAGCGAGCATGCCGAGTCACCGGAGTGAATGCCGGCTTCTTCTATGTGTTCCATGATGCCCGCGACGAAAACGTCGTCGCCGTCGGCGATGGCATCGACATCGATTTCGATTGCGTTGTCGAGATAGCTGTCGATCAACACCGGATTGCGGCCCGACAACCGCATCGCTTCGCCGATGAAGCGGCGCAAGGAGGCGCGATCACGGACGATCTCCATCGCCCGGCCGCCCAGGACATAGGATGGCCGGATCACCACCGGATACCCCAGCTGCTCCGCGACGGTCTCTGCGTCCTCGGCGGTAAAGGCGATCCCGTTCGGCGGTTGCTTCAGGTCGATCTTGCCCAACAGTTTCTGAAACCGTTGCCGGTCCTCGGCGAGGTCGATCGCATCCGGTGAGGTGCCCAGGATGGGCACGCCAGCAGCCGAGAGATCGCCGGCGAGTTTTAGTGGGGTCTGCCCGCCGAGCTGCACAATGACCCCTTTGAGTTTGCCGTTCGCGCTTTCGGCGCGGACAATTTCCATGACGTCTTCGGCGGTCAGCGGTTCGAAATACAAGCGGTCCGAGGTGTCGTAATCGGTCGACACGGTTTCCGGGTTGCAGTTGATCATGATCGTCTCATAGCCGCTTTCGGTCAGCGCGTAGGCGGCATGGACGCAGCAATAGTCGAACTCGATACCTTGGCCGATGCGATTGGGGCCGCCGCCGAGAATGATGATTTTTTCGCGGTCGCTCGGGGCCGCCTCGTTCTCGGCTGCGCCGGCACTCTCGTCGCTGTCGTATTCGTAGGTTGAATAAAGGTACGGCGTTTGGGCTTCGTATTCAGCGGCACAAGTGTCGACGCGCTTGTAAACCGGGTGCACGCCGAGGGTGTGACGCAACGCGGCGACTTCGGCCTCGGCCTTACCGGCGAGCGTGGCCAGCCGCGCATCCGAAAAACCCATCCGCTTCAGTGATGCCAGATCCGCACGCGAGTCGGGCAGCCCGTGCGCGCGGACGCCCGCCTCCACCGCGACGATTTCAGCGATTTGTTCCAGGAACCACATGTCGTAGTGGCAGCAGTCGTGGATGTCCGTCAGCGTCATGCCGGAACGAATTGCTTGAGCGATCAACAGGATCCGGTCGGGCGTTTGCTTGGTCAGGGCGGCCCGGATGGTGTTGGTGTCGGTGCCGTCAAAGTCGGGGATTTCGACTTCGTCGAGCCCGGTCAGGCCGGTCTCCATGGACCGCAGCGCTTTTTGCAGACTCTCGGCAAAAGTGCGGCCGATCGACATCGCCTCGCCGACCGATTTCATCGACGTCGTCAGGATCGCTTCGGCGCCGCGGAATTTCTCAAACGTGAAGCGCGGGATTTTTGTCACGACATAATCGATCGTCGGTTCAAACGACGCCGGCGTCACCTTGGTGATGTCGTTGTCGAGTTCGTCGAGCGTATAGCCGACCGCAAGCCGCGCCGCGATTTTCGCGATGGGAAACCCCGTCGCCTTAGAGGCCAGCGCGGAGGACCGCGATACCCGCGGGTTCATCTCGATCACCACCAACCGGCCAGTCTTGGGGTCGACCGCGAACTGAACGTTCGAGCCGCCGGTCTCGACGCCGATCTCGCGCAGGCATGCAATCGATGCGTTGCGCATGATCTGGTATTCTTTGTCGGTCAATGTCAGCGCCGGCGCCACCGTGACCGAATCGCCGGTGTGCACGCCCATCGGGTCGATGTTTTCGATCGAGCAAATGATGATGGCGTTGTCGTTCTTGTCGCGAACGACTTCCATTTCATATTCTTTCCAGCCCAGCACCGATTCTTCCACCAGCACTTCGGTGGTCGGCGATGCCTCAAGGCCACGCGCGATGATTTGCTCGAACTCCTCGCGGTTATAGGCAACACCGCCGCCCAAGCCGCCCAGCGTGTACGAGGGCCGGATGATCGCCGGCAGGCCGACAACCTTCAGGGCCTCCAGCGCCTCCTCCATGGTGTGGGCGATGCCGCTACGCGGGCTCTCCAGCCCGATTTTGGTCATGGCGTCGCGAAACAACAGCCGGTTTTCGGCTTTGGCGATGGCTTTCGCGTCGGCGCCGATCAATTCGACGCCGTATTTCTCAAGGGTGCCGTCCTCAGCCAGTGCCAACGCGGTGTTGAGCGCGGTTTGCCCACCCATCGTCGGCAACAGCGCGTCGGGCCGTTCCTTCTCGATGATCTTGGCCACGAACTCCGGGGTGATCGGCTCGATATAGGTGGCATGCGCGAGATCCGGATCGGTCATGATCGTCGCTGGGTTCGAGTTGACCAGCACGATCCGGTAACCCTCTTCCTTCAACGCCTTGCACGCCTGCGATCCCGAATAGTCGAACTCGCACGCCTGCCCAATCACGATCGGCCCGGCGCCGATAATGAGGATGCTTTTGATGTCTGTGCGTTTAGGCATTAGCGCGCCATCAAATCGGTGAACCGTTCGAACAGATAGTGGCTGTCCTGCGGGCCGGGCGAAGCTTCGGGGTGATACTGCACGGAAAACACTGGCTTGCCCTCGACGCGCAGACCTTCCAGCGTGCGATCGAACAGCGACACATGGGTTGGCGTGACACCGCTCGGCAACGCGTCGGCGTCGACGACAAAGCCGTGGTTCTGGCTGGTGATCTCGACCTTGCCGGTGGCGAGGTCTTTGACCGGATGATTGGCACCGCGGTGGCCCATATGCATCTTGAAGGTGCGCGCACCCAGCGCCAGCGCGAGCATTTGATGCCCCAGGCAAATCCCGAACAGTGGAATTCCGGTTTTCATCACGTCTTGAATCATCGGCACCGCGTAAGTGCCGGTCGCCGCCGGGTCGCCGGGGCCGTTTGAGAGGAACACGCCGTCGGGTTTATGGCGCAGAACATCTGCAGCGGTGGCGGTGGCGGGGACAACGACGACCTCGCATCCAGCCGCCGCGAGACACCGCAAGATGTTGCGCTTGGCGCCGTAGTCGACGGCCACCACCTTATGTTTGGGCGCGGCCAACTGGCCAAATCCATCACCCAAGCGCCAGGTCGTCTCCGACCAGTCGTAATGCTGGGTACAGCTCACTTCCTTGGCGAGATCCATACCCTCGAGGCCGGGCCAGGCGTGCGCTTCGTCGACCATCGTCGCGGTGTTGGCGGTATTCCCAGGCTCGTGGGCGATGACACCCGCTTGTGGCCCACCGTCGCGGATCAGGCGCGTCAGCCGCCGCGTATCGACGCCCGAAATGCCGACTAAGTTGCGTGTCTTCAACCAGGCGTCGAGATGGCGCAAGGACCGCTGGTTGGACGGTTCGGTAATGGCGGCGCGTATGATGACGCCGCGCGCCGCAGGGGTGGTGGTCTCGTCGTCCTCGTCGTTGGCGCCGACGTTGCCGATATGGGGAAAGGTAAAGGTGATAATCTGCCCGGCGTAGGACGGGTCGGTCATGACCTCCTGATAGCCGGTCATCGCGGTGTTAAAGCAGATCTCGCCAACGCAGCGGCCAAACGCGCCTAGGCCGACGCCGCGCAACACGGTGCCGTCAGCCAGAACCAATACCGCCGGGGCATGCTGCGAAGCGGCCCGGGTGGTGTTGTCTGGCAGTGTCGCCATGGTGTGAATATCCCGCAGGGGGAGGCTGGGAGGTTGGCACGCTAAGCCGCTGAAAAGTCAGAAAGTCTTCAGCGCGCGATACGCAAATTTCGCGGAAAACTAAGCAAAAGGCGTGCTGTCGTCAAGCCGACCCCGGGCCGAATATGCAAAATAAATCAATGAGTTATCCACAGTCGCCAAGTTTGCCACGTGCCGCGGCTTTGCAGTACGATGACACGCCGTTGCGGACATTCCGGTGTAAAATATGCTTCGCGAAGACCTGAGCGAGGCCCTCAAAAAGGCCCAGAAGGCCAGAGACGCCAGAAGGGTCTCGACGTTGCGCCTGATATTGGCGGCGATGAAAGACCGCGACATCGCGGCCCGCGGTGAAGGCCGCGGCGAGGGCGTCCCCGACGAAGAAATTCTGAGCATGCTCCAGACCATGATTCGACAACGCCGCGAGTCGATCAAGTTTTACGAGCAGGGCGGCCGGCTGGAGTTG
>ERZ890510.2102-NODE-2102-length-11749-cov-4.584488_pt1 | contig 11749 bp, 7 predicted proteins | sample MGYA00521265_ERZ890510 | MGnify/ENA primary metagenome ERZ890510 (study PRJEB32303, sample SAMEA104408624) | aquatic metagenome | biome: Brackish water; feature: Chemocline; material: water | place: Baltic Sea | collected 2014-10-26T21:54:00 | depth 110 m ...
GCAAATCAATTCCCAACACTTGGCCCAATTCTCGCGTCGCCCGAATCCGGCTTTGCAGGCTGACTTGGCGCAGTCGTCCGGGCGCAATGCCCTCAAGAGGCAGGCCGAGCCAAGCAGCAGCCGCGCGAAAGTCCGACGACGCCGCTTCTATGGCGCCGTCGAAGCGCGGCTGGCCATCCACCGTTGCCAAGCGTCCCGACACGCTGATGTCCGACCCGCCTGGTAGCATCGCGCTCAATGCCGTCAGCTCGACGGCGCGGTCGGCGAGCCTCGCCGCGAGCCGAAGCTGGCGGACGAGACTGCCGCGGTACGTCAGGGCTTCGCCGGTGAGCGTGAGGCTGCCTCGGAATCCGGCGAGGGCATCAAGAGGATTTGATGGCGGCGCGTCAGCGTTACCCTGGTCGGTCGCGGCGTCGGTACTCGCCGCGGTCTCGATAGCCACGGCGTTGGCCCAGGCATCGAGATCGATCCGCCCAAGAGAGACCGTCACATCGACGATGAGGGGGGCAGCCAGGGCCGCTGAAACAGCGCCAGTGGCGCGCGTTTCGCCAATCACCAATGCAAGCTCGTTGAGGGCGATCATTTCTTGATTGCCGACGAACTGACTTGTGAACGAAAATGATTGCGCCCCCGGTACGATCAACGACGCATCGCTACCGGCGAGCGTCGCAACCACGCTCAGTGCCTCGCGTAGATCACTGCCTTCGAAGCCGACCTTGGCGTTGAGCGTAGGTTTACCGGCCAACCCCGACAGATTGCCCTGGATGGTTGCGACGGCGCCGCCCCGTTCGAGTTCGAGCTTGGCGCGCAGCGGAACGCCGCCTCGATCCGCGAGTGAGCCTAGGGCAAGATCAAACCCAACGGCCTGCTGGCGAAGCGAGAAACGACCTTCGGCGGCGAAGGGGCCGTCAACAAGGTTAGCGGCCTTCAAGGTCGCGGTGATCGCCTCGATTCGTTCGCTGCGCCCGTTCGCCGCATCGACAAAGTTGAGGACACCGTTGGCGACCACGACCCGTTCGACGCTGATCGCCGCACCATTGCCGGTCGCGCCGTCAGACACCGACTCGCCCGCGCTCGTGTTGAACTGCCAGTTCGGCGAGCCCTCAGCGTCGACCTCAAGAAATACTTCGGGTTCGACCAGGCGCACACTCGTCACTTGAATCTCGCCACGCAACAACGGCCAGAGCGCGACTTGGACCTCGAGCGAACGCAGTGTCAGGAAATCGCGATCACCGCCCGCCGTCGACAACCGCACGTCGGATGCCGACACGCGCGGCGTGGGCAGAACCGACAGGCTGAGGTCGCCCTTCATGACCAACGACCGACCGGTCGCCCGTTCGATCGGACCGGCTATTTCGCTCTTATACTTGTTCCAGTCGATGAAACTCGGGGCAATTACGGCGGCAGCGGCGACAAGAATAATGATCCCGACAACAATCAGAAGAACGCGCTTCACCAATCAAACTCCAAACTCAGCCCAATCGTGGAAATTTCCTGACTATAGGCATTTCCGACCCCGAATAAGAAACTAGAGAGGCCCACCGGGACTCACGGGAATGTCAAAGCTAGAATGCCCCAATTCCAGCGCATCAATTAAAAGCGGAGCTCGTTCATGAAGGCCTCAGATTTGTTCGTTCGTTGCCTCGAAGAAGAGGGCGTGACCCATATTTTCGGCGTGCCCGGCGAGGAAAACGCCGATGTCATGATATCGCTGCTGGACAGCAAGATTAAGTTCGTTTTGTGCCGCCATGAGCAGGCGGCCGCATTTATGGCCGATACGTTCGGCCGCTTGACCGGTAAGGCTGGCGTCTGCCTCGGCACTCTGGGTCCCGGCGCGACCAACCTCGTGACCGGTGTCGCGGACGCCAATATGGACCGAGCACCTTTGATCGCGATCATCGGGCAAGCCTCGACCCGCCGTCTCCACAAGGAGAGCCACCAGAACATGGACTCTATCGCCATGTTCCGCCCCATCACCAAGTGGGCGCAATCGATTACCGACGCCAACAACATTCCCGAAGTGGTCCGCAAGGCTTTCAAGATCGCCGAATCGGAAAAGCCCGGCGCCTGCGTCATCGAACTGCCGGAGAACGTGGCGGAGGAAGAAACCAGCCACACCCCGATGGCGAAACACAAAACGCGACGCGCCGCAGCCGATCACAAGGCAATCGTTCAAGCCGTGGAACTGATCGTCGCCGCGAAGAACCCGTTGATCCTCGCCGGCAACGGGGCGGTGCGTAAACGCGCGTCCAAACAGCTGCAGCGGCTCGCCCACAAAACGGGCATTGGCGTGGTCAACACGTTCATGGGCAAAGGCGCGGTACCGCGCACCGATCCGCATTGCATGTTTACGCTCGGCCTACAGGGACGCGATCACATTAACGCTGCTATCGACAAGGCCGATTTGATCATCGCGGTCGGCTACGATCTGGTTGAGTACTCACCCGAGCACTGGAACAAGACCGGCGGCAAGACGATCATTCATATCGACTTCTTTCCGGCCGAGGTCGACGTGTCCTATCCGGTTACCGTCGACGTCGTTTCCGACGTGGCTGACGCGCTGTGGCAGATGAACGAAATGATCAACCAGCGGTACGAGGGTAAGTTGCCGCTGTTCGACATCAACGGACGTAGCGAACTGCGCCAGACGATCCTTGAAGACTTCGCCATGGAAAAGGACGACACGTCGTTCCCAATGAAGCCACAAAAAATTCTCTGGGATGTCCGCGAAGCAATGGGGCCGAACGACATTCTTTTATCGGACGTGGGCGCGCACAAAATGTGGATCTCGCGCTACTACCAATGTGACGAGGCCAATACCTGCCTGATCTCGAACGGGTTTTGCACCATGGGGTTCGCTTTCCCCGGATCGATCGGGGCCAAGATCGCGTATCCCGATCGCAAGGTCCTGTCGATCAGCGGCGACGCGGGGTTCATGATGAACGCTCAAGACATCGAAACCGCCGCGCGGCTCAACATCAATGTCGTGGCGATTGTCTGGCTGGACGGCGAGTATGGGCTGATCAAGTGGAAGCAGCAGAATTCCTTCGACGGCAAGCATTCGGACCTCGCCTTCAACAATCCGGACTTTGAGCTTTTTGCCAAGGCTTTCGGTGTTTGGGGCAAGACGTTGAAATCGGTCGACGAGCTCAGGCCGGCGCTGGAGGAGGCGTTTTCGCAGAAAGGCCCGGCATTGATTGCGATTCCAGTCGATTATGCGGAAAACCGGAAAATGACTAAGCGGTTGGGCGAACTCGCTTTCACGATTTAATCCGCTTACGGCGCCGCACAGGCCGGTAGCCACGTTTTGCTCGTGTGATTTCGCCATGCATGTAGTGGTGCTGGGCGCTGGGGTCGTCGGGGTGGCGACCGCCTACAATCTGGCGCGAGATGGACACGACGTCACCGTGATCGAGCGCGAGGCTGGACCCGCAATGGGCTGCAGCCACGCAAATGCGGGATTGATCAACGGCCATACGGCGGTACCGTGGTCTGCCCCCGGCATTCCGGCCATGGTCTTAAAAGAGTTCTGGCGCGACGACGCGCCTTATCGCGTGCGGTTGCGGGCCGATCCGGCGATGGCCCTGTGGATCGCCCGGTTTTTTGGCAACTGCACCACCACACGAACGCGCGAGATCAAGACTCGGCTGCGCCGTCTATCCACCTATAGTTTCGAAATGCTACAGGCGCTGCGCGCTACGGAAAACATCGCCTATGACGCGCAAACCAATGGGCTGATCTATCTTTACCGCGATCCCGAGGCACTCGACGCCGCTCAACAAGTCGCCGCCGGCGGGAGCGATCCGCGTGCCCATCCGATCCGCCTGTCGCTTGAGGAAACACTAGAACGCGAACCCGCATTGCGGCGGACGACGTGCCGCTATGCCGGCGCGCTGCTGTACGACAAGGATGAAACGGGGGACGCCCGTCTCTTCACCGAGGGACTTAGCCGAGCGGCGGTGCAACGCGGCGCGCGGTTTCTTTTCGGACAGCCGGTCACCGCGATCCGGACCGAGGGTAATAAGGTCTGCGGGGTCGGGATGGCCGAGGGTAATCTTGATGCCGACGCCGTGGTTGTCGCGGCCGGGACCGGTAGCGCTCGCCTGCTCGGCCCGTTCGGGCTTCGTCTGCCGGTTTATCCGGTCAAGGGATATTCGGCGACAGTCGAGGTCGGCGATTGGGGCGCCCTACCCCGCCACGCGCTCCAGGATGTTCAGCGAAAAATTACGATGACGCCGCTTGGTTCGCGACTGCGTGCCGCCGGCACGGCAGAACTGGCCGGGCATAACACGACCATCGACGCGCGCCGTGCCGCGAACCTGCACACGCATATGCGGGCGATGCTCCCCGATGCCGCGGGCGACGCGATCCCGGTGTACTGGGCGGGCCTGCGACCGATGACGCCCGACTCGCTCCCGATTCTCGGCGCCACGCCGGTTGATGGGCTTTGGCTCAATACCGGGCACGGCAGCTTGGGTTGGACCATGGCCTGCGGTTCGGGACGCATCATCGCCGATCTCATCGTCGGTAAATCGTCGCCGATCAGCTTGGACGGACTCAGCCTGCGTTAGAGCCGCAGAATTTTACCGGGATTCATGATGCCGTCGGGGTCAATTGCGTTTTTTACGGTGCGCATCACGGCCAGGGCATCGCCGTGTTCGGCGACGAGGAAGTCGACCTTGCCGTAGCCGACGCCATGTTCGCCGGTGCACGTGCCCTCCATTGCCAACGCCCGCGCGACGAGGTTGTCGTTGAGGCGGTTGGCCTCTTCAACGTCGCCTGGTTTGTCGGGATCGAGCACGAAGGAGACATGAAAGTTGCCGTCGCCGACATGGCCGACGATCGGTGCCGGCAGAAACGACGCGTCGAGCTCTTTCTTGGTCTCGACGATGCATTCGGCAAGCCGCGAAATCGGCACGCAGACATCGGTCGCCCAGAACCTGCTGCCCGGCCGCAGGGCGGCGGCCGAATAGGCGGCGTTGTGGCGGGCATGCCAAAGCTTGTTGCGCTCCTCTTCGTTGGTCGTCCAGCGAAAACCGCCGCCGCCGTGTTCGGTAGCGATCTCCTGGACCATCTCGGCCTGCTCTTTAACGCCAGCCGGCGTGCCATGAAACTCGAGCCAGAGCGTCGGCTTGACCGCGTGATCCATATCGAAATGCCGGTTAGTTGCATCGATCTGAACTTCGTCGGCAAATTCGATGCGGGCCACCGGAATGCCGAGTTGGATGGTCTGGATGACGGCATCGACCGCGCCCTGCACGCTGTCGAAGTAACAGCTTGCGGCCGAGATCGCCTCCGGAATGCCGTATAGGCGAACTGTGACCTCGGTAATCACGCCGAGCGTCCCTTCCGAGCCAACGAAGAGCCGCGTCAGATCGTAACCGGCCGACGATTTGCGCGCGCGGCGCGCCGTTTTGACGATCCGCCCGTCGGGCATGACGACGGTGAGACCCATGACGTTCTCGCGCATCGTACCGTAGCGTACGGCGTTAGTGCCGGATGCGCGCGTGGCCGACATGCCACCGAGCGACGCGTCGGCGCCGGGATCGATCGGAAAGAAGAGACCGGTGTCACGCAAGTGGGCATTGAGCTGCTTGCGGGCGACCCCAGCTTGTACCGTGCAATCGAGGTCCTCGGCATTGACCTCGAGCACGCTGTTCATCTGCATCATGTCGATGGACAGGCCGCCCTGGATCGCGACGACATGGCCCTCAAGCGAGGTGCCGGCACCAAAGGGGACGATCGGCACCTTGTGCCGGGCGCAAATCTGAACGACTTGCGAGACCTCTTCCGTCGACCGGACGAAGGCGACTGCATCAGGGTCGCGGTTTGGATGATAGGATTCGTCGCGGCCATGGTGGGCCCGCACCGACGCCGCTGTGGTGAACCGGTCGCCGAGAAGCGCAGAAACCTCTTCGAATGCAGGGGCGAAGTCCTGCGGCCGGGTGGTCCGAGCGGGCGCGTCGTGCATGATCTACCTCGTGGGATTAGGGCCAAGTGTAGCGGTGGGCACCGATGCCGTGCAACGCCGGTTCACACAGGGCGGAGCGGTGACTATGATCGCCGCGCATGGAGTTCGAAGCCCCCATTGTGGTCGCCGACGGCGGCCGGGTCCGTAAGGAATGGATCGACTATAACGGCCACATGAATGTGGCCTTTTACGTCTTGGCGTTCGACCTGGCTCTGGATGTGGTCTACGAACGGATGGGTACCGGCGAGCCCTATCGAAAGCGAACCAACCGAACGACCTTTTCATTGGAGGGTCACACCCATTGGCTGCGCGAAATGCGCCTGGACGACCCGATGCGCTTCACGACCCGGTTATTGGACTGGGACGCCAAACGCCTTCACTTCTACATGGAAATGTTCCACGCCGAGCAAGGGTATCTTGCTGCGACCTATGAAATGCTGACCATGCACATCAATCTTGAACACCGCCGATCAGAGCCCTTTCCCGAGGACCTTCAAACTGTGTTTCGTGCCGCTTGCGATTCACAGAAGCACCTGCCGCTCCCGCGACATGCAGGAACCACGGTCGGGATTCGCCGCAAATGAACCGTGCATTTCGGTTGCCAGGGTTCTTCTTAGTTGCTGCGGCGCTGGGGTTTGTTTTACTGCTGTCACCAATTGGGTCGCAACCAGCCCATGCCAGTTGCGCCGACCCGGCGCGACCGGGCGTGAGTTGGCCACGCTGTGATTTTAGCGGCCGCGACTTAAGCGGCGTCGACGTTAGCGGTGGAAACCTCGGCGGCTCTCGATTCGTTCGAGCTAATTTCGCCGGTGCAACGTTCACCGACGCTCGAGTCGATCGCGCAAAGTTTGTGACCGTCGACGCACCGGACGCCGATTTCAGCGGTGCCCGTGCGGTTGGCACTGATTTCACGAAGGCCAATCTTACGCGCGCGTCGTTCAAGGGCGCGGATCTGCGCCGGGCCCGTTTTTTCGAGGCAATCCTTATCGGTGCAAACTTTAGCGGCGCCCGACTTGAGGGCGCCGATTTACTGAATGCCGATTTTTCCGGGGCGACGTGGACCGACGGCACAACCATTTGCGCCGCAGGGTCCATCGGGCAATGCAGGTAGCGCGGCACGCCGCGCCGGTAGGCGTCTGAGCCGATGACCACGCGCGCGGCGATTACTCTCGTGCGTGCCCGCTGGCATCAATTCACTCATAACGACCAGGTCAAACTTTCGATCCTGGCCCTGATCATCGGCATCGGGATCGGTTACGGGGCGCTCGGATTCCGGATGGGCATTGAAGCCATCCAGAACGGGACCTTCGGCTTTTCACTACACGATGGTTTTCAATTGATGGCGAACCTGCCGTGGTGGCTGGTTCTTGCCGTACCGACCGCAGGCGGGCTGGCGATTGGGCTGTTCGTGCACTTTCTGATGCCGGGACAGCGCGCATATGGCGTTGCCGACGTGATCGAGGCTGGCGCACGGCATGGCGGCCGAATGAGTCCGGCGACGACCATCAAAGCGGCAGTGCTATCGCTGGGGTCGATCGGCGTCGGCGCGTCGGTCGGCCGAGAAGGACCAGTCATCCATTTGGGCGCCGGGCTGGCGTCGTGGGTCGCCCAGCGACTTCACCTCAATCCGTCGCTTTCGCTGACGCTTTTGGGTTGTGGGCTGGCATCGGCCATCGGGGCCTCGTTCAACGCGCCGATTGCCGGGGTGTTTTTCGCGTTGGAAGTCGTTATCGGTCATTACGCGTTGCATACCTTTGCGCCGGTCGTCATCGCGGCAGTTGCCGGGACGGTGATTTCCCGCATTCACCTCGGCGCGTTCCCAGCGTTCGTCGTGCCGAATTACGACATCGCCTCATTCTTCGAATTTCCCGCGTTCATACTTCTTGGCTTGGTCTGCGCGCTGGCGGCGATCTTGTTCATTCGCTCCATCGTGACGGTCGAAGACGTGATCAACCGAATCGGTTGGCCGATTTGGACCCGGCCGATGGTGGGTGGCGCCGTCGTGGGCGGCGTCGCGATCTTCCTACCCCATGTCATGGGCGTCGGCTATGCCGCGACCGATGCAGCGCTGCAGTCAACCCTGCCGCTGTGGCTGATGCTGGCCTTGATCGTTGCGAAGACGGCGACGACCGCCGTCTCTATCGGCAGCCGCTTTGGCGGCGGTGTTTTCTCGCCATCGCTGTTTGTCGGCGCGATGGTGGGCGGCGCCTTCGGCGTCATCGCCGGGAGTATCTTCCCCGGTCTCGCCGCGTCGCCCGGGTTCTACGCAATGATCGGCATGGGCGCCGTCGCGGCGCCGGTGATCGGCGCGCCGATTTCGACCATCCTTATTGCTTTTGAATTAACTGGCGAGTTCTCCGTGGTGATCGCGGCGATGGTGGCGATAACGATTTCAACGCTCATCTCGCAGCAAGTCGCCGGGCGGTCGTTCTTCCATGCACAGCTTAAACGGCGCGGTGTTGTCATTCGCGCCGGTCGCTTCGAACAACTGCTGACCGCGACGCAAGTCGGTGATTTGATGACCGACCAATACGAGATCATCGAGGAACGAGCCCCGGCCAGCCAAATCCGTGAGATTATGGAAAACGCCCGCTACGGCGATTTCTTTGTCGTTGACGGCGAGGCCGGGCTGGTTGGCTCGCTGACATTCAACGCGCTGCGGGGGGTGTCCCTCGATCCCGAGTTGGATCACTTAATCAATGCGCGCGACATTGCCCGCCTTGACCCGCCGCTGCTCTGCGCGGGCGACGATCTCGAAGACGCACTGAAGCTGTTGGAATTGCACCATGAGGACAGCCTGCCCGTGGTGACGGACCGGCAGAGCCGAACGGTGGTCGGCATTCTCCACCACAAAACCGCCCTCATGGCCTACAATCAGGCCCTATTGCGGGCGCGGGCGGAAGAACACGACGAGGACACGGACCGGCCGTGAACCTGTGAGCGTCCGCCCCCGTGTGATATGAATGGCCGGGCCGATGTCCGATCCATTCGATCTCGACGATATCCCCTTTGACGATCCGGCGCCGACACCGCGACCCGGCGGGATCGCCGCGCGCGCCTTGGCGGCCTCGGCACCACTCGATCCGCCCTATCTAAAGACCCTCAACGAGAGCCAACATGAGGCCGTTGTAACGACCGACGGCCCTGTCCTGGTTCTGGCCGGCGCGGGCACCGGTAAAACGCGCGTCCTTGTTACCCGTATTGCCCATATTCTGAATTTGGGTTTGGCCAAACCCTGGGAAATCCTGTCGGTGACCTTCACCAACCGGGCGGCGCGCGAAATGAGGGACCGCGTCGGGGCGATGGTTGGCGGCGCCGTCGATGGCATCTGGCTGGGCACGTTTCATTCCATCGGTGTCCGCATCCTGCGCCAGCACGCCGAGCTGGTCGGGCTTAAGAGCAACTTCACCATCATCGACCGTGACGATCAGCTGCGTGTGCTCAAGCAGCTCTTGAAGGCCGAGAATATCGACGAGAAGCGCTGGCCGGCCCGGGCCCTCGGCAGCATTATCGACCGTTGGAAGGACCGCGGCCTGACCTGGCAGCAAGTTCAGCACGAAGACGCCGGCGAGTTCGCGATGGGCAAGACCGCCACCCTGTACCGCGAATACCAACAGCGGTTGCTGACCCAGAACGCCGCCGATTTCGGCGATCTGTTGCTGCATTGCCTGACCCTGTTCAGCGAACACAAGGACGTCTTGGAGATCTACCACCGGCGATTCCGTTACATCCTTGTCGACGAGTACCAGGACACCAACGTTGCGCAATACCTTTGGCTGCGGTTGTTGGCGCAAGGACAGCGGAATATTTGTTGCGTCGGCGACGACGACCAGTCGATTTACGGCTGGCGTGGCGCCGAGGTTGGCAACATCTTGCGCTACGAGCAGGATTTTCCCGGCGCGAAGGTCGTGCGGTTGGAGCGCAACTACCGCTCGACACCTCATATTCTGGCCGCGGCCTCGGCGCTGATCGCGCACAATGCCGATCGACTGGGCAAGACGCTTTGGACGGACGTTGCTGATGGCGAGAAAGTGCGCGTGCGGGGGTTTTGGGACGGTGAGGAAGAAGCCCGCGCCATAGCCGAAGACGTTGAGGACCTCCAGCGCAAGCAGCAACGGCTGGACGAGATCGCCATTCTGGTGCGCGCCGGTTATCAGACGCGGGAATTTGAGGATCGTTTTCTGGTCATCGGCGTGCCCTACCGGGTTGTCGGTGGGCCGCGGTTCTACGAACGCCGCGAAATCCGCGACGCAATCGGTTACCTACGGGTTGTCTCCCAGCCTGAGGACGGGATGGCGTTTGAGCGCATCGTCAACGTACCCAAACGGGGGCTCGGCGAAGTTTCGCTACAAGCCATGCACCGGCTGGCACGCGCCGGCCAGACTGCCCTCCTCCAAGCCGCGCAGGATCTGCTTGGCACGGACGAGCTTCGGCCCCAGGCACGGACGTCGCTGGGTAATTTGCTGGAGAGCTTTGCGCGATGGCGCGCCATGAAGGACCAGTTGCCGCTGCCCGAGTTGGTCGAAACAATTCTGGACGAATCGGGCTACACCGAGATGTGGCAACGCGACAAATCGATCGATGCGCCCGGCCGGCTCGACAATCTGCGAGAGCTCGTCCATTCAGTCGGCGAGTACGAATCGCTCACCGATTTTCTTGACCATGTCAGCCTCGTGATGGATCACGACAACAGCGGCAACAACGACATGGTCAACATCATGACGTTGCACGCGGCGAAAGGCCTGGAGTTCGACACGGTATTCCTGCCGGGCTGGGAGGAAGGCCTGTTCCCCAATCAGCGCTCACTCGACGAGGGCGGCACTTCGGCGCTAGAAGAAGAGCGCCGCCTCGCCCATGTCGGGATGACGCGCGCGCGGCAATCGTTGCGAATATCCTTCGCCCAAAGTCGGCGCACTTTTGCCGAATGGAATAGCGCGATTCCTTCGCGGTTTATCGATGAACTTCCGGTTGATAGCGTCGAGGTCGCCGCGGAAGCCTCGGTCTGGGGACAGCCAGCCTACGGTCGGCACGACGACGCCAACTTCGGTGCGCCGGTCGAGAAACCGTGGGACAGCCCGGGCCGCCGCCGCATGCGCCGACGCAACCATCGGACCGTTACTCGGGACGGCCAGTTGATCGAGGCCCGCGCCGAAGCGGTCGACTGGGATGAACGGCCGGTCGGCACGTTTTCGGAGGGCGACCGCGTGTTTCACCAAAAATTCGGCTACGGCCTGATCGAATCGATCGACGGCAACCGGTTGGATATTCAGTTCGACAAAGCCGGTTTCAAAAAGGTCATCGATTCGTTTGTCCGGCCAGCCTAACCGCCAACCCGGATGATCCACTGACCACGACCTGGGAAACCTCGGTCCGGACGGTTATGGCACGTTGCGCGCCAGTCGAAGACCTTTTCGAAGAGGTCTTCGGCGACGCATTGCTTGCCGTGACGCGGTTCGAAGACGGGCACGACTGGCGAGTGACCGCGTTAACCGGTGCGGCGCCGGACGGCGATGTGTTGGCGCGCCTTGGCCTCGCCCTGCAGACCGAGGAGATCCTTGCCGCGCCTGTCGCGGTGCCCCCTCAGGATTGGGTCGCCAAGGTTCAGCGCGACATGCCACCGATTAGCGCCGGTCGCTACTGGGTGTACGGCAGTCACGTCACACAGATCCCGCTCAACGCCCATATTCCAATTCTGGTTGATGCGGCCGCCGCGTTTGGCACCGGGCACCACGAATCGACCAAGGGGTGCCTTCTGGCGCTTGACCGGATGAGCCGCAG
>ERZ890510.2105-NODE-2105-length-11734-cov-4.850330_pt1 | contig 11734 bp, 10 predicted proteins | sample MGYA00521265_ERZ890510 | MGnify/ENA primary metagenome ERZ890510 (study PRJEB32303, sample SAMEA104408624) | aquatic metagenome | biome: Brackish water; feature: Chemocline; material: water | place: Baltic Sea | collected 2014-10-26T21:54:00 | depth 110 m ...
CCATCGGCGGACAATGTCCGTCGCAGGACCAACGTGTCGTCGACGTCGATTCCATGATCTGCCGCGAGGTCACGAACCGCCTTATGGTCGCCAATCTCGAACACCGCACTAACCCCAGCCTGCGGCTCGCCGGCGCGGATCAATGCCGAGTCGGCACGCCCGCCCAAAGCCAGACCAAGTGCATCCAAAAGGATCGACTTTCCGGCGCCGGTTTCTCCGGTAAGGACATTTAGACCAGGATGAAACCCGATGGTCAGGCGCTCGACAATCACGACATCCCTGATGGACAGGGTCAGCAGCATGGAAGTCAGAACACCCGGCGGAAAGTGCGAGAGATAAATGACCCTTCGTCCTCGACCGGTTCGAGGTTCTCGCCGCGCAGCAAGCGGTAGGCGTCCCCATACCACTCGCTACCCGGGTAGTTAAACCCGAGGACCGCCGCTGCCGACTGGGCCTCACTTTGCAGACCCAGCGCGAGGTAGACCTCGGTCAACCGATGCAAAGCTTCGGGAACATGGGTCGTGGTTTGATAGTCGACAATCACCTGTTTGAAGCGATTGAGGGCCGCCAACTCCTCGCGTCGGCGCTGGTAGTATCGACCGATCTCCATTTCCTTGCCGGCGAGATGGTCGCGGGTGAGATCGATCTTGAGACGAGCGTCGCGGGCGTATTCGCTTTCCGGGAACCGGCGCATCACATCGTCGAGCCCACTCAGAGCTAATTCCGTGAGTTTTTGGTCACGCCCGACGTCCACGATCTGTTCGTAATATGAGACCGCGATAAGGTAATACGCATAGGCGACGTCCTCGGAACCTGGATGAAGCTGGATATACCGCTGCGCGGCGATGACTGCATCGTCGAACTTATTCGCCTGATAGTGAGAAAACGCCGTCATGAGCTGGGCCCGCGTCGCCCAAATGGAATACGGATGTTGGCGTTCGACCTCATCGAAATTCTGCGCGGCGGTCGCGTAATCGCCCCCGACCAGATTATCCATCGCTTGATTGTACAGCTCTTCGACCGGCCGCTCGACATAAGCGGCTTCGTCACGGGCTGAGCTGCAACCCGCCACCGCGGCAGCCAGGACGACAACAACCGCCGCGATCCGAAGCCGGCCCGTCACGCTGAACGCTCCAACGACTGTTCGAATGGGTTGCGATTCAGGGTCTCGCGCTCGTCCGAAAGTGGTATCATCCGCTCCCACACCATGCTCAACGGGATTGCGATATCACGATCCCCGCGGGTTGCAAAGCCATGACCGGAAATCCGCATGAGTGACCTCGCCAAGAAAATCGACGACCACGTCGGTCGGCAAATTCGTAAACGGCGCAACTTATTGGGTCTGACCCAAGACCAGCTTGCCGACGCCCTAGGGATATCATACCAGCAGGTTCAAAAATATGAGACAGCGGCGAACCGCGTAAGCGCCGGGCGGCTCTACGAGATCGCCGCAAAACTGGATGCGGATATTGGCTTTTTTTTCGAGGGTTTGGACCCGTCTTTGCTCGCAACACCGGTCGAACATGGTGGCAAGAGCCGATCAACGGTTGAATTGGTACGAAATTTTGACGGTATCCGGGATGGCGCAGTGCGTTCGGCTGTGGTCGGCCTGATCAAGGACCTGGGTGGCAATACCGACTGATCAGGCGATTGCCGCCGCGGGAACGCGCACGTCATCCCAGTTAGCGCCAAATTCGGCCTCTTCAGTTTCGGCCGACGATTCGCGACGCCACGCCGTCCGGTCGGCAAAGAAATCGCGAAGCAACTGATGATTGAGCGCGTGGCCGGATCGCACACCGTGGAAATGGCCCACGAGCCGAGCTCCAGCGAGATAAAGATCACCGACCGAATCGAGCACCTTGTGGCGCACGAACTCATCGTGGTACCGCAAGCCGCCATCGTTCAAAATTGCATCGCCCGACACCACGACAGCATTGTCCAGCGAGCCGCCCTGGGCCAACCCGCGGGCCCGCAAGGCATCGACTTCGTGCGCGAAGCCAAACGTCCGCGCGCGGCAAATTTCGGACTTGAACGCGCCGTTGTGCAACGCCATCGCGCATTCTTGGTGCCCAATCACGGGCGACTCATAATCGATTTCGAAGGCCACTGAGAAGCCGTCTGCCGGAGACAAGCGCGCAAAAGCGTCGCCGGTACGCGATTCGACAGGATGCAACACGCGAATCACATCGCGCACGACGTTCTGATCCACGACCCCGGCGCATTCGATCAGGAACACAAATGGCGCGGCGCTACCATCCATAATCGGAATTTCCGGGCCGTCGATCTCGATAAGCGCATTGTCGATGCCGCAGCCAAATAGCGCGGCCATCAGATGCTCGATCGTCGAAACCCGGACGCCGTCGGCATTAGCAATCGTCGTGCACAGGCTGCTATCGATGACGTTTTCAAAGGACGCCGCCACACGGGGCTCCACTTGACTGATATCGGCACGATAGAAAACGATCCCCGTATTGGGTGCAGCGGGGTGCAACGTGAGCGAGACTTTTGCCCCGCCATGCAAACCAATCCCGCTACAGGAAATCCGGTTTCGCAACGTCTGTTGGTGGTTCACTTAAAGCCCCCGGAGCGCCACATGGAGGGAAATCGATGCTCGAAAAACACTATAAAATCAAACGGTTAGTTAGCATTGCTGCGATCTTGTTGTATTCACGACCTGGGCGCCACACAAGTCAATCTTTGTTACACAATGTTACGCGGGGCCGGCACGGTGGAGGACGCACCGGCCCCAACGTCATCAGTTGGCCTGGCGGCGGAGGAAGGCGGGAATCTCGAGAAGATCCTCCTCAGACTCCAACGCCAGATCAGGCGCCACGCTTGGCGCGTCACTCTTGGCGACATCTTCTGCGACGACCGCCGTCTTTTGCTCAGGGGCGATCGGCTCCGCTGGGGTTGCTACCAACGTCGTTTCCAAGCGTGGTTCGGAGCGCCGTGGTTCGGCCTCTTTGGCCAGGACAGCGTCCCTTACCTTCTCGGGTTCGGGTTCGCCGATCTTGCGGCTACGGGACCCACCGGTCATCCGTTCGAAAAGGCTCGGGCCACGAACCCGCTTTTTCGGGGCCGCAGCGCCGGCGTTCGATAGCGCTGCCTCGGCGAAGGGGTCCGGCTTTGACAACGGCGCATGACGGGCGGCCGCCGCCGCGCGTGGTGGGATAAACGGTTCCCGTGCGGGCACTGGGGCCGCTTTAGACGCGACCACAGGCTCGTGACTTATGGATTCAGTCGCGACGCCTGCTGGGTTCGCTAGCGCCGCCCGCACCTCGATTGGCTTAGCGACCTGGGTTGCCACCGCCGCCGCTTCGACCTGAGGTTCGGCGTAGTCCGGTTGCATGGCCACAGCGGCAGCCGAGGCCATGCCGGCCGAGGCTACAGCGCCTCCTGCGGGTCGAACTTCCTGCTGGTTCATAAGTGGGCGCGAAACCATTGGCGCTGGTTGGGGACGGGCAAAAGCCAACGCAGGTTGGGCGGCACGCGTGGGTTCAAAGGTCTCGATGTCCGGGATCTGTCGCCGAGGGATGACCGGTTCCGGATACAAGGTATGAAGCCTCGGCTGGGCAAGTTCTTCGATATTGATCCCGGTCGCGACAACCGAGACCCGGATCCGGCCCTCGAGGGTTTCATCGAAGATCGACCCGAAAATGATGTTCGCCTCGGGATCGACTTCGTCGCGAATTCGGTTGGCTGCCTCATCGACCTCGTACAAGGTCATATCGGAACCACCCGAAATATTGATGAGAACGCCACGGGCACCCTTCATCGACACTTCGTCGAGCAATGGATTGGAGATCGCAGCCTCGGCGGCCTCGATCGCCCGTCCTTCGCCTTCGGCCTCGCCCGTACCCATCATCGCCTTGCCCATTTCGGCCATAACGGTCCGAACGTCGGCAAAGTCGAGATTGATCAAGCCCGGCATGACCATGAGATCGGTCACCCCGCGGACGCCTGAATAGAGGACGTCGTCGGCCATCTTGAACGCATCTGCAAAGGTCGTCTTTTCGTTGGCGACCCGGAACAGATTTTGGTTCGGGATAATGATCAGGGTATCGACGTAGCGCTCGAGCTCCTCAATCCCCAGATCGGCAAGCTTCATCCGGTGGCCGCCCTCAAACTGGAAAGGCTTGGTGACGACGCCGACGGTGAGAATCCCCGCTTCGCGTGCGGCGTGGGCAATCACTGGCGCTGCGCCAGTACCTGTTCCACCGCCCATCCCGGCGGTGATGAAAGCCATGTGTGAGCCGGCGAGCGCCTCCATAATTTCAGGAAGCGATTCCTCGGCAGCACGGCGCCCGACGTCCGGATTCGATCCGGCGCCAAGTCCCTGGGTCACGTTGATCCCGAGCTGGATACGCCTTTCCGAACGCGACTGCGTTAACGATTGCGAATCGGTATTGGCGACGATGAAATCGACGCCGCCGAGATCCGCATTGATCATGTTGTTGATCGCGTTGCCACCGGCACCGCCGACACCGACCACGATAATCCGAGGTTGTAGCTCGGTTATGGCCGGAACACTTAGATTAATGGTCATACTCACCCTCCACGTTCAATGACCTTCACGACAGTTCTCTTTCTGGACTTCCATTTCCTACCCATCGTTCCGTTCCGGCTTCTATGGCCGGCTAGAAATTCGTTACCAGCCAGCGGCCGATGCGCGAGATCGCGCCGCCCGCCAATGCCGGTTCGATCGAGGCAACGTCCGCTATCGCGGGCAGTTGCCGGCGTACCGCCAGGCTGAGCAGCCCGGCGCATGTCGAAAACGCGGGCCCACCAGTGGCTTCGGCAAGGCCGCCTACGCGAATCGGGCGACCGAGACGGACCTGTTTGTCCAGAACCCTGGCCGCCAGTTCGCGGATTCCTTGGAGCTGGCTGGCGCCGCCGGTCAGAACGACCCGGCGCCCGGCCGATCGGGCAATACCCGATGCCTGCAAACGGTCGCGCACGAGTTCAAGGGTTTCTTCAATGCGAGGCCGGACGATCCCAACGAGCATTGAGCGCGACACCTGTGTCACGGCGCCATCGTCGGTTTCACCGACAATCGGCACGTCGATTGTATCGCGGTCATCGGATGGACCCGGGATCACGCTCGCAAAAAGTGTCTTGAGACGTTCCGCGTGAACCGTCGGCGTTGCTAAGCCGCGCGCCACATCATTGGTCACGTGTCGTCCACCAAGCGGTATCGAGTCGGCGAAGACCATTTCACCGTCTTTGAATACCGCCATGGTGGTGGTCCCGGCGCCCATGTCGATGACCGTGACACCGAGCCGCATTTCATCCTCGACAAGGCAGGCCATGCCAGACGCATATGGCGCCAACGACATGCTCGCTGCCTGAAGGTGACCGCGTTCAACGCATAACGTGAGATTACGCAGAGGTCCGCTGGCGACTGTCACGACATTGATATCGACGCCGAGCCGCGCACCGAACATGCCGCGCGGGTCGCGCACGCCGGACGACCCATCGATGGTGAATCCGAGGGGCAGCGAATGCAAAACCTCGCGCTCCGGATCTTCCTCTTCTGGGCGGCCCTGCTGCAAAACGCGCCGCAGATCGTGATCGCCAATCGCGTGACCGGCGACGGCGACCTCGACACCCACGGTATGCGACATCGGCCGTCCCGCCGACATTGCAACATGGACTTCGCGCACCGTCTCGCCCGCCATGCGTTCGGCGGCATCAACCGCGGCACGCACCGACTCCTCAGCACGCTCCATGTCAACGACCGCGCCAGCCTTGACGCCGCGCGATACCTGATGGCCGATCCCGATAATGCGTATGGTGTCGTCACTCACGACACGGGCGATGAAGCAGCACACCTTGGAACTTCCAAGGTCTAAGGCTGCGATGATCTGACTGCGACCGGTTGCCATATGCTTAGGTACTTTCACCCGGGTCACGGACCCGTGCCGCCGTTTCCGGTGGCAGCTTCAGAAAAACTCGGTCCTCGACCCGCAGATCGATGACAGTGACGTCGCGCTCGAGGATTTTGTCTGATCTATGCAACGCGCTCAGCCGGCGCCACGCCGCATCCGTGGCGTCCTCCGGCAGAAGTACGTCGATGCCATTGTCGAGTGTGAGGTTCCACCGCCGGCCGCCGACGCGAACGGCGGCCGTTACCCGAGCCAACAGCCCAGGATCGCTCGCCATCATGTCAATAAGCGGAGCGGCCTCTTCAGCGGCATCCGGACCGACGACCAGGGGGAGTTCTGCGTAGGACTCCAGTTGATGTTCGGTGATGACGACGCCGTCGTGATCGATCACGACGAGGCGGCCCTCGTGCTGCCAACGGGCGAAGGGTATCCGCTCGTCAATCTGGATTTCCAGGATATCGGGGAGACGCCGCGAGACCCGCGCTTGTTCGACCCAGCCCAAATTCTCAATACGCGCACGCAAACGAGCCAAGTCAACGGCAAGAATCGGTGCATCGCGGGCGACCCCAATCGCGGCCATCAGCGCGGTTCGATCGGCATTGCGTCGCCCGGACAGCCGGATCTCGCGCACCGATAAACCGGTAGCGCGCGACGCCGCAACGAAAGAGGCCTTTGCGGCCTCGGCCACGATCTCGGCGCCGCCTAAAACGGTCAGCCAAACTGTCGGCACCCCGATGGCACCAACCACGGCGAACACCGCGGCGCTGCGGAGCAAACGGCGGCGGTGCCGGAGGCAAAAAGCGATCCAGCCGGGCAAGGTGCGTTTCGAGCTACGGCGCGGGGTCATCGGCCACACCCCGCGTCGTCAATCAGCCACTCGACCAAGTCGCCAAAATCGATACCCGCGTGGGCGGCAATCTCGGGCGCGAGTGAGACCGGGGTCAGACCGGGCTGGGTGTTGACTTCCATCAGATAGAGAGCGCCCTCCCCGGTCGTGTCGTCGTAGCGAAAATCCGCCCGAGAGAGCCCGCGACAGCCCAACGAGTCATGTGCCGACAAGGCGGTGTCGAGTGCCTCGGCATAGGTCTTTTCCGGTAGTGGCGCCGGTAACAGATGAACCGCCTCGCCCTTTTCGTACTTGGCGTCGTAGTCGAAGAAACGGTGCTCTGAGCGGATTTCAGTCACGCCGAGAGCCCGGTCGCCAAGAACCGCCACGGTTACTTCCCGACCCGGCACGTAATCTTCGACCAGGACGGTTTCGCCAAAATCCCATGTGTCGTCGAGCGGGCGGGTATTGTCGCCTTCAAGCACGACGCGAACGCCGACGCTCGACCCTTCATTGAGGGGTTTGACCACGTAGGGCGGCGGCGGGGCCTTGCCGTTGCGAAAGTCAGCGCGGCTCATGACGCGACCCTCGGTGCAGCGGATTCCGGCGCGCTCGAAAATCTTCTTCGCGGTTGGTTTGTCCATTGCCATGGCTGACGCAAGAACGCCGGAATGGGTGTAGGGCAAGCCGAGAACTTCGAGTAACCCTTGGATCGCGCCGTCTTCGCCGACCCGGCCATGCAAGGCATTGAAAACAACATCCGGCTTGGCGGTCTCGAGTTGCCGCGCGACCTTGCGATCGACGTCGATTTCAGTGACACGGTAACCGCGGCCACGCAGCGCCGCGGCAACGGATGACCCGCTGACCAAGGAGACCGCACGCTCGGCGGACCAGCCGCCTTTAAGGACCGCGACATGCTTGCTCATACGGCCCCCTGCACGGGGTCGCCGAGCCGCTCAATTTCCCATTGCAAAAGAATGCCGCTGTGATCTGCAACGCGCTGGCGGACCTCTTCTCCCAGGGCCTCGAGATCGGCGGCAGTAGCCTGCCCGACGTTCTCAAGGAAGTTGCAATGGAGCGGCGACACCATGGCACCGCCGCGGGTGAGACCACGGCAGCCGGCTGCGTCGATGAGTTGCCATGCGCGCGGGGCATCGCCGTTGGGACCGCCGGGATTGCGAAAGGTGCTGCCACCGGTACGCGTGCGGACCGGCTGGGTCGCTTCGCGGGCCTGTCGAATCTCGGCCATACGGTTACGAATTTCTTCGAGCTCGCCCGGCGAACTGGAAAGTGCACAGGAAATCACCAACGCCTGGGGCGGGAGTCGTGATTGTCGGTAGGCAAAATCAAGGTCGGCGGCAGTGAGCGTTGCGACTTGCCCGGTGCGATCGAGGATCGTCACCGAGTCGAGAACGCTGCCGAGGTCGCCGCCGTAGGCGCCGGCATTCATCCGCACGGCGCCGCCAATCGTGCCGGGTATGCCGGACAGGAATTCCAACCCAGCAAGGCTGGATTCGGCAGCGAGGCGGGCAATGTTGATATCGAGCGCACCGGCGCCAGCGTCAATCCGTGTCCCCTCGACGACGATATCGCTAAAGCCTCGGCCGAGTCGTACGACCACGCCGCGAATGCCACCGTCACGCACCAGGATATTGGACCCAACCCCTAGAATGGTCAGCGGTATGTCAGGCGGACAGGCCATCAGAAACGCCGCAAGATCGTCAGCATCGGCGGGCCGGATCAAGACATCCGCGGCGCCGCCCACCTTGAACCAAGTGATGCGCGACAGCGGGTAGTTGACGCGATAAGCGCCGCGAATCGGTGGCAGCCGATCGAACAACGATACGGTCTTGGTCGCGGCGCTCATGTCCCGACCTCGCGCAAACCGGGCTCGGGCAGACGGGCCGACAATTCCGCCGGCAAGCGTTGTGCCCAGGCGGTGACGTTGCCCGCACCCATACAGATCACGAGATCGCCGGCCCGGGCGTGCTCAGCGACAACGTCGGCGAGGGCGGCCTCGCCCGACAGCGCCACGACGTGGCGATGACCGTGGCGCCGCAGACCCTCGATCAACGTATCGCGGTCATACCCCTCGATTGGGGTTTCGCCGGCCGGGTATACGTCAGCGACGATCACGGTGTCGGCGTTGTTGAAGCAGGTGCAGAAATCGTCGAACAAATCGCGCAACCGAGAATAACGGTGCGGTTGGACCACGGTGATGACACGGTCGCGGCCCATGTCACGCGCGGCTTTAAGAACCGCCGCAATCTCAACCGGATGGTGCGCGTAGTCGTCCACCACCGTGACCCCACCGCCGGTCCCGACAATGGTAAAGCGGCGTTTGACCCCGCGGAAATCTTTGAGCGCACCACGCGCGATGTCGTCGGCGATACCCATCTCGTTGGCCACGACAAAAGCCGACAGCGCGTTCTGTACGTTGTGCGCGCCGGGCATATTTAGGCGCACGCCTTTGATTATTCGTTGCGTGCCGCGAACGCGATCGTTGATCGCGACATCGAACGTTGTGCCCAGATCGGAAAATACGATTCGCTCGGCGCGCACGTCGGCCAGAGGACTGAGGCCGTAGGTAATTATCTTGCGGTCGCTGATGCGGCCGCACAGCGCCTGTACTTCAGGATGATCGACGCACAAGGCGGCAAAACCGTAGAACGGAATATTTTCGACGAACGTCTGATAGGCGCGCCGCGCAGTGTCGAAGTCGCCGTAGAAGTCGAGATGTTCAGGATCGATGTTGGTGACAACCGCGACGGTGGCCGGGAGTTTGACAAAAGTGCCGTCGGATTCGTCGGCCTCCACCACCATCCACTCACCAGTGCCGAGCCGCGCGTTGGTGTTGTATGCATTGATAATGCCGCCGTTGATCACCGTGGGATCGAATGAGGCGGCATCGAGCATGGCGGCGATCAACGATGTCGTTGTCGTTTTACCGTGGGTGCCGCCGACCGCGACCGACCATTTGAACCGCATCAGTTCGGCAAGCATTTCGGCCCGGCGGACGACCGGGATGAAGGCATGGCGGGCGGCCACGACCTCGGGGTTGTCGGCCTTGACCGCTGTCGACACGACGACGACCCGGGCTTCGCCAAGATTGGCTTCGGCATGCCCCTTCGAGATGGTGATACCAAGGGCGCCGAGGCGCACGACATTGGCGCTATCGGCGAGATCGCTGCCTTGGACCTTGTAGCCGAGGCTATGCATGACTTCGGCGATGCCACTCATGCCAATGCCGCCGATGCCGACGAAATGGATGATCCCGATATCGAGGGGAAGTTGCTTCATGCCGCCGCCCCGTGCGCGAAGCGTTGCCCAACACGCTCACCGTTGGTTCCGGCGAGGGATTCGACGAGATCGGCGAGCCGGGAAGCGGCATCCGGCACACCGAACCGCCGGGCGGCCGCGGCGGCCTGTTCAAGGTAGTGCGGCACCGCCAACAACGCGTTGAGGCGTCCGAACAGGTCGTCTGCGGTGAACGACGACTGCTGAATAGTCCAACCGGCGCCAGTCTCGCTGAACGCGTTGGCGTTCGCGGTCTGATGGTCATCGGTTGCATGAGGATAGGGCACCAGCAGCGCCGGGCGTCCCATCGCGGCGAGTTCAAACACCGTCGACGCCCCGGCCCGCGCGATGACCAAGTGCGCCTCGGCCATCCGGTTCGGCAGATCGTCGAAGAAGGTTCCAAGGTCAGCCGCAACTCCGGCGTCGGCATAAGCGCGGCGGACGACTTCGAGATCTTCGATGCGGCATTGTTGGACAACCTGGAGGCGCTTGCGCAGCGGCTCATCCAGTGCGCCAAGAGCCGCCGGCACCACACTCGAAAAGACGTTCGCGCCCTGGCTGCCGCCAAAAACTAGGAGCCTTATCGGGCCCGCAGCGTCTGGGCCGCGGTAAGGACGGTCACGGTATCTCAGAACGTCGGGCCGGACCGGATTCCCGGTGACGACGGCGCCGGCCCGATCCTCACCATCAACCCGTTCGGTTCGCGCAAAAGAAAGCGCGATTGCCTTGACGCGTGGCGCCAAGAGGCGATTGACGCGGCCGAGCACCGCATTTTGTTCATGTATCGTAGCGGGGGTTCCCAGGCGTGCTGCGGCTAACATGGTTGGCAGGGAGGGATAGCCGCCGAAACCGACTACAGCATGAGGCTGCAGCCGGGGGAGGAGGGCTCGCGCTTGGACGACCCCCGCTACGACATTCGTGAGCCCGCCGATCTTCTTGCCCACGCTACCGGCAAGGGTGCCGGCACGAACGATGTGGGTTTCAAGATTGGCGAGCGTGTGGCTGTGTCCCGCGCCCCGACGATCGGTAACGAGGACGAGACGATGACCACGCTCTAGCATTTCCTGCGCAAGTGCTTCGGCAGGAAACAGGTGGCCGCCGGTTCCGCCGGCGGCAAGTACGATGGTGCGCCCGCTCATGACGCGCCCGCTTGCGAGATAGGTGTTCCGGCCACGGCGGTCACGTGAGCGCGTGAAATGACGGACCGGTTGGCATTCATCGTGGCGACCCCGGGGCGTCGCCGGGTCAACGCAAGAACGAAACCCATGCCGATCGCCAAGGCCAGCAAACTTGATCCCCCGTAGCTAATAAACGGGAGGGTCATGCCTTTCGCCGGGAGCAAACGAACATTGACCCCCATGTTGATCACAGCCTGGAGACCGATCTGGACCAGGATGCCGGCGCTGGCGAGAACGACGAACAGATCGCTTTCCCGCAACAGCCGGACGAGCCCGCGCAACACCAAGAAAGCGAACAAGATGACGACGGCGAGCGATGCGAACAGCCCGAGTTCTTCGCCAGCAACAGCGAAAATGAAGTCCGCGTGGGCATCGGGAAGGATGGACTTGACGATCCCCTCGCCCGGCCCGGTTCCGAACAACCCGCCGTTGCCGAACGCATTGAGGGACGCGTCGATCTGAAATGTGTCGCCACTCGACGGATCGAGAAAACGATCGATCCGCGCCGCAACGTGGGGAAACAGCGCGTAGGCGCCGATCGCCCCGAC
>ERZ890510.2106-NODE-2106-length-11730-cov-5.008994_pt1 | contig 11730 bp, 11 predicted proteins | sample MGYA00521265_ERZ890510 | MGnify/ENA primary metagenome ERZ890510 (study PRJEB32303, sample SAMEA104408624) | aquatic metagenome | biome: Brackish water; feature: Chemocline; material: water | place: Baltic Sea | collected 2014-10-26T21:54:00 | depth 110 m ...
CGGCACTGGCACGGCAGATCGAAGCCGGGGCGCCTGCTGACCTGTATCTGTCGGCAAGCTCGGCCTGGATGGACTATCTGCAGGCACGCGGATACGTGGACAGCACGACCCGTCTCGACCTTCTCGGCAACCACCTCGTGATTGTTGCTCCCCGTGGTGAGGGTTTTGCGCTCGCAGTCGACGCCGGCACCGACATCGGCAGTGCCTTCCCGGGCAGGCTGGCCGTGGGTGATCCTGATCATGTGCCGGCTGGTGTGTATGCCCAACAGGCCCTGCAGGCCCTGGGTTGGTGGTCCGTGCTGATCGATCGGTTGGCTCCGGCCAGCGATGTCCGGGGGGCTGTGGCCTGGGTCGCGCGCGGCGAGTGCGCCGCTGGCATTGCCTACGCGACCGACGTGATTTCGACCCCCGGCATCGAGCTCGTCGCCACCTTCGCCGACAGTCTGCATGCACCGATCCGTTACCCGGCGGCCCTTGTTGCCGGACGGATATCGGACGCCTCACGTCGGCGCCTCGACACCCTCCGTTCTCCGGCAGCGCGTGCCGTATTCCGCCGTCACGGATTCATCACCCTGACGGCGCCGGAGTAGCGCATCATGCTCAGCCCTGCAGAATGGGAGGTCCTGGCCCTGTCCTTGCGTGTCGCCCTCTCCAGCGTCCTGCTGAGTCTGCCGCCGGCGATCGGCATGGGCTGGTTGCTGGCCAGGTGTGATTTCCGCGGCAAGCTGCTCGTCGACGGCCTCTGCCACCTGCCTCTTGTGCTGCCGCCTGTGGTCACGGGCTACGTGTTGCTGCTCATGTTTGGCCGACGGGGCTGGTTCGGACCACTGCTCGAAGCGCTCGGCGTCAACCTGGCCTTCGATTGGAAGGGTGCCGTGCTGGCGTCGGCGGTAGTCGCATTCCCACTGTCGCTGCGCGCGGTACGGCTCGCCATCGAAGACGTCGATCCGCGCCTGGAGGGCGTTGCCCGGACCCTCGGTGCCGGGCCCTGGCGTGTTTTTTTCACGGTGACGCTGCGCCTGGCAGCCCCGGGCCTGTGGGTGGGCGCCCTGCTGGCCTTTGCCCGAAGCCTGGGCGAGTTCGGTGCAACCATCACTTTTGTTGCCAACATCGCCGGCCAGACACGAACCATTCCAGCAGCGATCTACACCTATCTCAATCAACCCGGGGGTGAGGTCGCCGCCCTGCGCCTGGTGTGGATCTCCATCGGCCTGTCACTGGCAGCGCTGCTCGGCAGCGAATGGGCCGCAAGGCGATCCCGCCGGTTCGGCAACGCATCGTGACGCTGTCTCTGCGCCTGCAACGGCAGCTGTCGGATTTTTGCCTCAACGTCGACGTGGTCTGCCACGAGTCGGTGACGGCGATCTTCGGTACTTCGGGCTCGGGCAAGACGACGCTGTTGCATCTCGTCGCCGGTCTCACGCGGCCGGATGCAGGTCGTGTGGAGCTGGACGGTCGGGTCCTCTACTGCTCGACCGAGGCTACCAACCAGCCGCCGGAAGCGCGGCGTCTGGGCTTCGTATTCCAGGATGATCTACTGTTTCCTCACTTGTCGGTCGATGCCAATCTGCGCTTCGGTTATGAGCGCCTCGCCAAGGCGGAACGACGCTTCGAACCAGGGCAGATCGTCGACTTGCTCGAGATCGGGCCGCTGTTGCGGCGCATGCCGCAGCACCTGTCCGGCGGTGAACGCCAACGTGTCGCTCTTGGCCGGGCCCTGCTGTCATCACCACGCATGTTGTTGATGGACGAACCCCTCGCCTCCCTGGATCAGGGGTTGAAGAGCCGCATCATTCCGTATCTGCGCCATGTGCGTTCGGATCTGGATATACCCATCCTCTACGTGAGTCATTCCGTCGCCGAGATCCTGGAATTGACCCGCCAGGTCCTGGTTCTGCGCCGGGGCGAGGTCCTGGCGCACGGAGATTTTTTCGATGTCGCCCGCAACCCAGAGGTCCTGCCCCTGCTCGACGAGTACGGATTTGAGAACGTCTTGCCCGTGGAGCTGATCCATGGCAATGAAGGGGCCGCCCGCTGTGGTGAGCAGTTGCTGCGCATCCCGCCCTGTGACCGACCTGCGGGTACGCGACTGTTCATCGGCGTTCGTGCCGACGACATCATCCTGGCCCAACAGCCCCCTGTCGGCCTGAGCGTTCGCAACGCGCTGCGTGGTACGATCACCTCGATATCGGCGGCGGGTGCCACACGGCTGGTCACCGTCGATGTCGGCCACAAGCTCGTCGCCAAGATCACGCCCGAAGCGGTCGACGAACTGCGGCTGGCACCTGGTGGGCAGACCTGGTGTCTGATGAAGACACATTCCCTGCGACTGGGACCAGAAATCGACTGAGCTGTGCACCATTGCCGAGCGCTTAACAAATCCCTACCGTACGACCTATGGCACTGACAATTCTGCGCACCGTGCGCCCGAGTACGACCTGGCAGGATACCCTGATCGTCATCAAGGAAGGTCAGCGTGTCGTCTTCGACGTCGAAGAGACGTGGTCGCCGGATATGCGCGACCAGATCGCCTGGTGTGGTGCCGACGGCATCTACCGACATGCAGCCGGTGACGGCTATCTGCTGCCTGGCACCAATGTCGGGGCGTTGATCGCCCGCATCGACAAAGGTCCCGCCTTTGCGATCGGCAGCCGTTATGATCTGATTGCTGCAACGGCGGGCACTCTTTTTCTCGCCATGAACGACCACCCCGATCACAACAATCAGGCCGGTAAGGTCGTGGCACAGATCATCCTCTTCGACGAGTGACACCGCCCGCAGCTGAACTTGCAGGGCTCACGGATGCGCAGTGGGACCAGCAGGTACGGGCCCGCTTGCTGACGACGGTAGCCGATCTGGTCCCCGGCTCACCGACCATACATACCATCAGCGAATGGGCTGATGATGTCTGGTTCGTTGATCTCGTCGGCGGCGGGCGCATCGTCGCCAAACACCAGTTCTACGGCCTCGTCACACGCGGTACCCCCCATGATCTGCTGCAGGTAGAATTCGATGCCTTGCGCTACCTGCGAGCCCATGGTGGCGCTGTGCCGATCGTTTTTGGCATCGACCCGGGTGCGCAGATGATCCTGCTGGAATTTGTCGGCTGCCAGACCTTTGCCGACGTGCTCGCCAGGACGTTTGATGCAGAAACCCGCAAGTACCTGGCAGGTCGAGCCTTGCGTGAACTGGCCTGCATCGAGGCCCGTCTTGCAGACGCGGAGTTTGCCGGTGCTAGGCGTGTCATCCCCGGCGCATCCCTGGACGATCTTGCGGCTGCCTGGGCGCCCGTCGTTGCCGGGGCGATCGATGGCCTGCATCGCCTGTGGCACAGGCACTGTGGTGATACCCCCCCGAATGGCCTGGTGGACGCAATCGAAGCTCTGTGGCAGAGACTGGGAGCGCGCCAACCCAGCCTCGGCGTTACCGATTATCAACCGGCGAATATCGTCGTTGACGAGGCCCATCGCCGAGTGACATTTCTGGAGCTTTCCAAGCTCGGTTGGGACTGGACCGAGCGCCGCGCCGTTCAGTATACTACGAGCGTTGACGGCAGTGGCATGAGTCTGCTGGACGCTGATGTTGTTGGTGTGTGTTGTTTGGATTCCGCGGCGCTCGATGGGCACCTCGTGATCTTCCAACTGCTGCTGGCTCGGCGCGTTCTGCAGAGCGGTGACGTCGACACCAGACGCCTCGCCCATGAATTGGCCATGCCCCTCAGTGATGATGTTTTTACCTTGGAGGTCCATCGCTGCCTGCAGTTGCTCACCTCCTGCTGACGAACCGGATCCCATGAGCGCTTCCAGCTGCTTCGAATTCAGATCTCGTATCTGCGGCATGATCCCGGGTGACAGCCCTGCCCAACTGCGGAACAGGAGTCAGGGGCCATCGTGAACCCACCGGACACCACGCGCCGTAAGGTTCGTGAGATCGAGGCCGTTGTCGCGCAAGTTCGTGAGGAGACGCATGACACGGCGTCGTTGTTCCTCGATATCGGTGCCGAGGCCCGCGACTATCGGGCGGGCCACTTCATCACCATCGATCCACACCAGTTTGCCTTTCTGCAACAGACCATCGCTTATCTGGAAGAGATCAAAGGCAGCCGGGAAAAGTCGCGAGCCTATTCGATGGGTTCTGCGCCGCATGAGCCACACATCCTGGTAACGATCAAGGAAGAGCGCTACTGGCCGGGGGAGTCGAAGTACCCCCCTGTGCTGTCACCCTCTCTGACCCGCAACTGTGCTGCCGGTACACGTGTCGTCATCCGGGGGTTTGCCGGCTCCTATACCCTGCCCGATGACGTGCGCGACCGCACCGACAACATTCTGCACGTATGTGCCGGCTCCGGCATCGTGCCGAATTACGCGCTGATCAAGCACAGCCTGCATGTCGATGATGGCCTGCGCCACGTGCTGCTTTACAGCAGCAAGACAAAGGCCGACATCATCTACTACAACGACTTTGCGGAGCTGGCCCGGTGCCATCCGGATCGTCTCGAGATCGTCCATTGCCTGACGCGGGAGGATCCTGTCGACATATTGCCTCAGGGCCAGCGTGGTCGTGTGGATGCGGCCCTGATCGCGCGCTACGTGCCAGACCCATCCAATTGCCTCGTCTACAGTTGTGGTCCTGGTGTATTGCCATGGGAACGCCGCCAGGCAAAGGAAACGGGCGTCGAACCCACACCGCGATTCATCGAAAACATGTTGGTCCTGTTACACGAAATCGGGCTCGACAAGTCACAGATCAGACAGGAGAGTTGGGGTTGAAGCTGATTGTTCAGATTCCCTGTCTCAACGAGGAAGAGACACTGCCGGCGACCATCGCTGACATCCCTCGCGAGATCGAGGGCCTCGAGCGCGTCGAAATTCTCATCATCGATGATGGCTCCACGGATCGTACCGCAGAGGTGGCTCGGGAGTGCGGCGCCGACCACATTGTGCGCTTCCCACAGAATCGCGGCCTCGGCCATGCCTTCAAGGCCGGCTTCGACAATGCCCTGCGCCTTGGTGCCGACATCATCATCAACACCGATGGCGACAACCAGTACTTCGGGGGCGACATCCGCGAACTGGTCAAACCCATTCTTGCAGGCCGTGCCGATCTCGTCATCGGCGACCGCCGCACGGGTGAAATCGGCCACTTCAGTTTCGTCAAGCGCACCCTGCAGACCTTCGGCAGCCGCGTCATCTCCCGTCTTGGTGGACTCGACATCCCCGATGTCGCCTCCGGTTTCCGCGCCTATACGCGGGAGACGGCCCTGAAGATTTCGATGTTCACCGATTTCGACCACACCGCCGAACATGTGGTGCAGGCGGGACAGGATGGCTGGGGTGTCGTCGTCGTGCCCATCCGCACCAATCCCAAGGCCCGTGAATCGCGGCTGTTCTCCAATGTCGGCGAGTTTGTTCTCAAGTCAGGCTCCATCTCTTTGCGCACGTACGCTCGCTACAAGGCGCTGAAGATCTTCGCCGCCTTTGGTATTGTCACGTTCACCGTGGGCGTCGGCCTGGGCCTGCGCTTCCTGTACTACCTGCTGTTCGCCGGGCAGGGCGATCTGCACATCCAGTCCGTGATCCTCTCAGCAGTACTGCTGCTGGCGGGCTTTCAGATGTTTCTCACGGGGATCGTTGCGGACCTGATTGCGACGAATCGCATGTTGCTGGAGGATTCGCTGACACGAACAAAGAAGATCGAACTGGCTCAGACCGGGCCCGCCGAGCGTAACGCCGACGGGGGTCGACAGTAGACGGACACCGTGGCACCCGTGACCGGATGCGTGCAGGTCACCGACATGGCGTGCAGATGGTAGCCGATGTCGCCGGGACGTGCCGCCTTTGCCGCCGCATCCACTCGGCGGACGCCACCCACGCCGTAGAGCGGCTCGCCGACCAGTGGATGCCCGGCGGCAGCCAGATGAATGCGGATCTGGTGTGGTCGTCCTGTGGGGATCTCCACCTCAACCAGGGCTTGATCGCTCGCCAACCGGCGCTCGATGACACGCACGAGGGATCGTGAAGCCCGCCCGCCGGTGACGGCGGCGTGGATACTGCCCATAACGACATCCGGCACCCGACCAATCGGCTGATCGACGGTAAATCCATCCGGCAGTTCCACTCCCTGCACCAGAGCCCGGTATCTCTTGCACAATCCGCCGTCACGGAACGCGGCGGCGACGCCCCTGCGCACCTGCTCGGTTCGCGTGAACAGGACAATGCCCGTCGTACCACGTCCCAGGCGGTGGGCCGGCGCCCAGTCCTGACCACGCTTTTCCCGCACCACATCGAGCAAGGTATTCTGCAGAAACAACGCCCCGGGCAGCACCTGCAACCCGGCTGGTTTGGCCACCGCCAGCAGACCATCGGCTTCGTGCAACACGGCGAACCATCGCGGTGCAACAGGCTCCGTCCACGGCGGCCGCTGGTAGTGCAATTTGTCACCCGCCGTGACGCGTGTATCCGGACCGACAACCTGCTGGCCACAACAGACCTGCCCGGCCTGCAGTCGCTGCTGCCACTGCTCCGTAGTGGAGTGGCGGTAGCGGCGGGCATAGAACTCAAGGCACGTCCAGCCACTGGCGGCTCCATCCACCGTGTCCGGATAGATCCAACCGGCATTGCTGCGAGGCAGCCAGGATGTTGACGAAGGGAAATTCACGAATTACTATTTATTCGTCCGTTTGGAATATTTATTCATAACCTGTAAGATGTGAAGGTAACCGTGAGCCAGCGTCCCAGCATCTATATCGACGGCCAGGAGGGGACCACCGGATTGCGCATCCGCGATCTGCTCGGCACCCGCACAGACATTGACGTCCGGCTCATCGCTGAAGATATGCGCAAGGACATGGAAACACGCCGACGCCTGCTCAACGAGGTCGACCTGGCGATCCTGTGCCTCCCTGATGACGCAGCGGCGGCGGCCCTAGATCTCATCGAGCCAGAGAGTGGCACCCGCGTGATCGATACCAGCACGGCCCGCCGCGTAGCACCCGATTGGGTATACGGCATCCCCGAGTTGTCGCCCGAACAGCGGCAGGCGATCCGCACGGCCGATCGGGTGGCCAACTGCGGTTGTTACCCGGTGGGCTTCATTCTGGCCGTGCGCCCGTTGATTGAAGCGGGCCTGCTGCGGGCGGACGTGCAACTCACGGTGAATGCCGCATCCGGATACTCCGGTGGGGGTCGCAAGATGATAGAGGCCTACCAGGCCGCCACGCCCCGCCCACAAGGTGACGCGCCGCGGCCCTTGTCTCTGTACGGGCTCGGTGGCAACCACAAACATGTGGCGGAAATGCAGCGGTTCAGTGGGACCCTGAAGCCACCGTTGTTCGTGCCATCTGTGGACCACGCCTACTGCGGCATGTTGACGAGTACCCCCGTGCCGTTCGCGGCGTGGAGCGCTCCGGGAACAACCGCGCAGCAAGTGTACGACGTCTGGCAGACGCGTTATGCTGAGGAGCCCTTCGTACAGCCTGTATCCCCCGCAGACGCGACCGGTTTGCTGCGCGACGGGCAGTTCCTCGATCTCGATGGCGCTGCCCTGACCAATCGTCTGGATCTGTTTGTCTTTGGCGACCCTCAGGTCGGCCTCGTACTCATTGGTCGCGAAGACAATCTCGGCAAGGGTGCCTCGGGCAACGCCGTACAGTGCCTCAATCTGATGCTGGGCTTCGACGAAGCCACGGGCCTGACCGTTTAGGGTCGGCGTGCCTGCCGAGTTTGCCGACACCCACTGTCATCTGGACCAACTGGGGAGCGGCGCGGTTGCGGAGGCGGCCGCCGTCGGTGTCACCACCATTGTTGCCGTCTCTCAGGAGAGCGGTTCGATGCGAGCCGTCCTCGATCTGGGGCAACGCTTTCCCGGCCGTGTGCTGCCGGGGTTGGGCATCCACCCATGTACCGTCACCGATCGCGGTCTTGACGCTCTGACTGCGGATCTGGCGCTGTTGGCGGAGCGCGCGCCGGAGGCTGCCGTCATCGGCGAAACGGGTCTGGATCACAAGTGGGCCACCAGCGCCGAGCAGCAGGCCGAACAGGTGCACGTGCTGGAATGTCATTTCGACATCGCCGCACAACACCGCAAACCGGTCAATTTGCACTCCCGTCGCTGTCTGCGGCAAACACTGGAACATGCCATCTCCTTCCGTCGCCAGACCGGACTGGCAGCCCAGATGCACTGGTTCACTGAATCCAGCAAACTCGTCCGCATCTGCAACGACGAAGGCATCTTCGTGTCGGCGGGACCGAGCGTGCTCAGCAGTAGCCAGGCAGCGGACGTCGCCGGTGAAATCGCCGACGATCTGCTGCTGTTGGAGAGTGATGCGCCCGTCCCTGTAGGTGGCGTTCCGGGGCATCCGCGGCGCGTCCGCGAAGTCGCCGAGAAACTCGCCCGTCTCCGGGGTCTCTCGCTGGAGAATCTTGCGGAACAATTGGAGCGAAACCTGCGTCGGTATCTGGGCCCCTAGCAAGCCACCGACTGCCACCAGGCGGCGCTGCCCCAACTGCCGACCAACGTTGACGAAATCGGCCTCTCGCGTTACCCTACAAAGCTTGTGTCCTGCATCGCATAACCTGTTGCGCGGCAACCCGGTTCCGTATTCCGGCGCACCACTTTCTGCGGCTTGTACTGCCAAGCTGATGTCCGTGTGCTCTTCCGTGGAGTCCTGACCCCGTGAAACGAATCTGTGTTATGGGCACCGGATATGTCGGTCTGGTGTCCGGCGCCTGCCTGGCCGACTTCGGCAACGCCGTCGTCTGCGTCGATATCGACGAGCCACGCATCGAGCGACTGCGTGGCGGCGAGGTGCCGATATACGAGCCGGGGCTCGAGGAACTGATGGGGCGCAACCGCGACCGCGGTCGTCTCTCGTTCTCGACGGACATCGCCTTTGCCATCAAATCCTGTGAAATCGTCTTCATCTGTGTCGGTACGCCGTCGCTGCCCACGGGCGAGGTGGACATGTCCTATGTACATGCTGCGGCCCGTTCCATCGGTCAGTACATGGAGGACTACAAGATCGTCGTCAACAAGTCGACAGTCCCTGTCGGCACCGGCGATGAGGTGGGAGCCATCATCGCCGAAGTGCGACCGGACGCCGATATCGATGTCGTCTCCAATCCCGAGTTCCTGCGGGAAGGATCGGCCATCGACGACTTCATGCACCCCGACCGTGTCGTCATCGGTGCCTCGAGCCGGCGTGCCCTCGAGGCTGTGATCGATGTCTATCGGCCGTTGTATCAGAGCGACGTGCCCATGGTGTTGACTGACGTGCAGAGCGCCGAGATGATCAAGTACGCCTCCAATGCCATGCTCGCAGCGAAGATCTCCTTCATCAATGAGATCGCCAATATCTGCGAAGCTTTCGACGCCGACGTTTCCGCCGTGGCCCGCGGCATGGGTCTGGATCTACGGATCGGCCCACGCAATCTCTATGCTGGCGCCGGCTATGGCGGCAGCTGCTTTCCGAAAGACGTGCAGGGCCTGGCGGCCACAGCGCGCAGGGCCGGTGTCGACGCCCCCGTTGTACAGGCCATCGATGCAAGCAACGTGAAGCAGCGGCGGCGCATGGTCGAGAAGCTGCGCGCCCTGATCGGCAGCTTTGCTGGGCAGACCGTCTGTATTCTGGGCCTGTCCTTCAAGCCGGATACGGACGACCTGCGCGAGGCGCCGGCGATGGAGATGATCGACATCCTGCTGCAGGAGGGGGCAACGGTCCGGGCCTATGACCCGGTCGCTATGGACCACGCCCGGCAACTGTTCCCCGCTCTGCTCTGCTTCGATGATCCGTACACTGCGGCGGCGGGCGCCGATGTTCTTGTGCTCATGACGGAGTGGAACGAATTCCGCAATATGGACCTGCCCCGCATCCAGACAGCCCTTGGCTCACCGCGACTGCTCGACTGTCGCAATGTCTACGATCCACGGGAAATGGCTGAACTGGGGTTCGACTATGTCAGTGTAGGCAGACCACGCAGAAGTCCGGGAGACGCAGTCGAAACCGCCGCCGACTGGATCCTGCCAGGGCGTTTCACGCCGAGGGGCTGAGCCGAAGGGAACCGATGACGAAAACTCTGTTGATCACGGGCGGTTGTGGCTTTATCGGCGCCAACTTTGTCCACCGCATTCTGCGCCAATACCCCGACTACCGGGTCATCAACCTCGACAAGCTGACCTATGCGGGGAACCCGGCCAACCTGGCGGACATCGCCGATGACGAGCGCTACCGCTTCGTGCACGGCGACATCGCCGATGTTGCCACCGTCGAGCCGCTGGTGGCCGAAGCGGACTGCATCATCAATTTTGCTGCAGAGAGCCACGTCGATCGCAGCATTCTCGGCAGTGCCGACTTTCTCCATACCAACGTCAACGGCACGTATGTGCTGCTGGACGCCGCCCGCCGCCACGGCATCGAGCGCTTCCACCATATCAGCACGGACGAAGTCTACGGCAGCATCGCCGAAGGGCACTGGGATGAGAGTTTCCCACTGGAGCCACGCAACCCGTACGCGGCAACAAAAGCAAGTGCCGAACTGCTGGTTCGAGCCTTCCATCTGAGTCACGGAATCCCTACCGTGGTGACCCGGGCGTCGAACAATATCGGCCCCTATCAGTACCCGGAGAAACGCGTCCCGCTCTACGTGACCAACGCCATTGATGACAAGCCCCTTCCCGTGTACGGCGATGGCCTGCAGGTGCGCGACCATCTCTACGTCGACGATCACTGCTCGGCGATCGACCTGGTACTGCACAAAGGCACAATCGGTGAAGTCTACAATGTGGGGGGCCAGAACGATGTCACGGGCATTGACGTAGCGCACGCCATTCTGCGACAACTCGGCAAGCCGGAAGCACTGATCCAGTTTGTCGAGGATCGCTCCGGTCACGACCTGCGCTACGCCCTCGACTCCAGCAAGATAAAGGCTCTGGGCTGGACCCCGCTGGTCGGTGTTGACGAAGCCATGGAGCGCACAATTCAGTGGTATGTGGATCATCAGGACTGGTGGCGGGCGATCCGCGACCGGGACGATTACAAGGCGTATTACGAGCGCCAGTACGGAGATCGACTGAAGTGAGACACAGGATCTGCAGGATCGCATGCCTGGCCGTTGTGGCGACTGCTCTGGCAGCGCCTTTTGCCGGTGCGCAGGAACTCGAAGACCTCGTCAAGGAAAACGAGCGCCAGGAGCAGGAGATGCGGCGCATCCCTGGCACGGAAACGCCCGGGATGCTCACGGATGGCGCTGACAGCCGAATGTTTCTGCCCAAGGGTGAGGACGTGCAGCGTCTGCGCATCGCTCAGGATCGACAGGTGGATGCGCGCGAGTATATCGTCGGCCCCGGCGACGTGATGCAACTTTACATCTGGGGCGAATTTGATCAGGACATTCCCTTCGAAGTGAACCCGGAGGGTCTGGCCCTGGTGCCGACCATCGGCGCCTTCGATGTGGCGGGTCGTACGTTGGCCGAGGTCAAGGCGGAGATTGTCGCCGCCGCCGAGAATGACAAGTACCCCGGAGTCGACATCACGCTGTCCCTGCAGAGTATGCGCTTTTTCTCCGCCTATATTACGGGCGCCGTGCTCAAGGGTGAGGGCGCCTACATCATCACACCGGTGACGCGCGTCTCGGATCTGATCGAGATGGCGGGTGGCTTTCTCGACGACTTCCAGGGGACTGAGACCGACGAAACGGATGATGGCCAGAAGGTAACCCGCCTTTTTGATCTGAC
>ERZ890510.2108-NODE-2108-length-11725-cov-5.243959_pt1 | contig 11725 bp, 3 predicted proteins | sample MGYA00521265_ERZ890510 | MGnify/ENA primary metagenome ERZ890510 (study PRJEB32303, sample SAMEA104408624) | aquatic metagenome | biome: Brackish water; feature: Chemocline; material: water | place: Baltic Sea | collected 2014-10-26T21:54:00 | depth 110 m ...
CGTTCCAAGAGTAACACGCATACGACCAGTCATGCCATTATTGTTTGGATCAACATCATTCAATAAGTATTTCACCTCATAAAGCTTTCCTGTATCAATAGAAACAGATTGAGAAATTTCTGTTGAAGAAGAAATAGAACCATCTAAGTATGCTTTATCACCATTTGATGTCCATCCTTCGCCCATCGACCAAGCATTTTGACCAGTAACACGTTCTTTAATAGAAACATTATCAATCTTACCTCTACCAGAATTCACTAATCTTAATATACCAGTATTAACCGGAGCAGTGAGAGTTTCTGTATAATGTCCAACAAGAGTATTTGCAGTTCCTTGAACAACAGTATCACCACGTAATTCAGCAGTAATTGATCCAATCTCAGCGCCGTATTGGTCTTTGAATGGTTCAATGATATCATACTGAACTTCGTATGTAACTCCGTCATTAATCGTCCCAGTAACAATTTGTTCAATATAAGCTGCGTTAGTTGAAGTTGTAAAAGCAACACCACCAGATACAGACCAATCGCCAGTTTCTGTCCATACAACTTCTTTGAATAGTACATTATCTAAAGTAATATCAGAACGTTCGCCGATGTCAAGGCTGAAGTAAACTTTAGCAAGGCCACCAACACTATTCGTAACTAAGAACTGTTCAGAACCAATACCCTGAATCATTGACAATGGATCGATATAAGAAACCGTTCCAAGTTCAATATTCATAGCTTGAATCTTAGGCGTTGCACCTGGACCAGTCGCAGTTAATTGATTATTAGTTCCTAATAAATCATCCTGCGTCCCTTTTACTGGGAACGAATTGGCAGGAACAGGTTGTACTTGGAAGTAATCATCAGAAGTTCCGTTGTCAACAAGAATCTTGTCTCTAATATGTAATGGAGTGTACATATTATCTTGTCCGTGATGGAAGAAAACTACAATATCATCACCAGCATTACTCACAGGCATATCAAGGATATTGAATGTTCCCATCATAGAAGCGTGCCAAGCACACTGATAGTACATTGTGTCTGGTGATACTTCAGGAACTGTCCAAGTAATTGTTTCAAATTTCTCAACACCAGAATCATCAACACCCCACATATTGTCGCCTTCAAGTTGGTTACCAGCACCTTCTTCAGCACGTGAGTTTTGAACACCTAATAAGTATTCTCCAAAGTATGAACCAGGAGTAAAGTGAGAACCATCGTCAGTTGTAATGTATATTGGGTGACCCGCAGAGTTAATCTTAAACCTGTAAGTACCACCACGATATAAATTAATTGTTCTGTTTGTTCCTTCAATCATTCCTGATTTGTCGAATCGGTATAAACCACCATCGTGAGTTATGTGGTATGCACCATTAACTTCTCCTGGTGGAACAAATGGACCTAATCCAGATTGACCGTCCGAACCCGTAAGTCCGAAGTCTTCAGGAATTTTCCATGTAAATTCTTTAGCAAAGTTACCAACCCATTGTGGTCCTCTCCATTGTGGAAGACCTGGATCTTCAGTAGGGTTTAATGCTAGACAATCCGCTTCAACATCTCCACCATTGTAGAACCAACCATTAACGTCTAGTGATTCACACCAACCGTTTAGTGATGTACAAGTAGGAAAATCTTCAATTCCTACCCAAGTACCCGGCTCTTCTTCAGTATTTACGAAGTTGTTATAGTCCCCAATTTGTGGAACTGGTATTTCTGCTTTATCGAACGTTGCTCTCATTGAGATACAATGTCTATGTTCACCAGAATCACCTAAACCTGCAACGTGAGACATACCAGATTGTACTAGGTTGTCCCAACCAGCACCTCTAATGGCTTTAATACCAGCAGCGTGCATATACATCGGTTGAGGAAGAAGTGTTATTGGATCAATCTGTGTAATATGACCTGATGCATTCCATGCATTATTAATAAATTTGTAAGTACCACCACGATATAAATCAAAACCACCATTTATTCCGTCATTACCACCAAAGTTATCATGAGTTGCGCCAGCGAGTTGGTAAGGAGAATATACCTCAGCAGTATGATCCCACCACGACCATAACCATGGAGAGTCTTGAGCACCTTCTACAGTTGTTACGTTGGGGTTTGCCCATGTAATAGAAGTATTAGTATCTACAGTAATTTCCATATTGTCTGTTGGACCATAACCGTCACCTAACGCAACAACCGTGTGGTCGTTCATAGCACCATGAAGTTCTGATGGAGTATAAAGTTGTTCACCAGAAGGCAACTGAACAACGTCACCAACAGATAATCCGTGGTTAGAAGATTTGACAGTTGTAGGACGTGACCATTCATACTGAATTCCCGATACGTAAGGAGAACCAATATGATTGGTAATGTCACGTTCAACTTGGAATCTGTATGATGCTAAGTCTGCAACTACTTCATAGGATTCGATAACATTGTGTGTTGTAGGAGTAGTTCCAACCGCATTTTGAAGTGGGTAAATTAATACTTCAGTTAATACTAAGTGGTCTGCGTCAATAATGTAGTCAACAAAGTAGTTTGTATTACCGTGATGAATTCCGTTATATACGTTAGTGTAGTGAACTCTGTCGCCAGGGTGTAATCCATGTACATCGGATTCAATTCCTTTCTCTTTCTTAACATAACCACTAATATCAGTGAACGACGTTGCAATAGCTGTTGGATTTAGATCATCACCACCAAGTGCAAAGTCATATTGGCTAACTGTAAATTGATTTGACCCAGGATACCAAACACGACCAAAGTCGTGGATATGTTGATCAATTTGGATAATTAAGTATGTGTCTGTAGCTGCGTCTAAACAACCAAATTCAACTGTATGGAAATGCTGAGGGTCTGATGTACCAAAGTCTGAAGTTCTAATAATTGTAGTACCTGTACCATCATGACTCCAAGTACCATCAAGGTCTTGAGTTGTGTTTAGAACTGGAGACGCTTTCAAAGCAGCTTCGTCAATTTCAGAAATCAAAATCTCGTGATAGTGTCCAAAGTTGACTAACTCTACTTTCGTTCCACCAGAAATATCAAAATATTCTTCCATTCCGTGTGTATGAGTTCCTGTCATTCCAACTAAGAACATTGCGCCTGCACCATTATTAGCAGATGCATCCCAATCAAACGTTGCAGTATGAGTGTGTCCATCCGTATCGGATGTTTGGATTAGTGTAGCAACACTTGATTTAATTTGAACAAACTGCGCAGGAGTAATAACTGCTGTATGAGTATGTCCGATAGCGTTGATATCGTTCAAGAACACATCAATCCTTTCATCACCTTTAGCAACGCCATTTACAATATAATCTTCCCAGTTTCGTTCACCAACACCAACAGAACCGTCTCCAGAACCATAACCAGAACCACCAGCAACTAATGTAATTGTGTATATAGAACCATCAATTTCTGATGATCCAACAGCAGACACAGTTGGAGTTCCACCTAAGAATGATATAGTTGGTGATGTGTGATAACCACTTCCATGATTAATAATTGTTATTGTGCCAATTTTACCTTCTGGTGTGATTGTACACGTAGCTTCTGCTTGTATTGTTACAATAGCATCATACCAAGTTTCTGAATTTGTTTCACAAGTAGATTGGTTTGTAAATGTTGGGTCGGAACAAGAAGAATCAGGTCCAAATTGAGCAACATCTGGAGCAGAAATTACTATTGTAGGTGCAGATAGATAACCGCTACCAATTTCTGTCAGATTAATTGCAGACAATAAACCATTAAATTCTAAAGTGCCCGTAGCACCTGCGCCACCACCACCGTTGATATACATCGTCGGTTTGCTACTGTAGTTTTCGCCAATATATGTCAATGTTATGGTATTAACCGCACCAGCAACAACAGTCGCCGAAGCACTAGCGCCTAATGTATCAGCCTCAATTCCACCAGCAAAGGAGACAATCATAGGCACAGCAGCGTCTGGGTTAGTTTCTATAGGACCTGATTGCATTGTTACTATTTGACCAATAGAAAGGTCGTGGTATAAGGATTCTACTGCCGAATATGGAGCACCACCAATAGTCGACAATGTATTTGGTAATAATAAGTTAATAAAGTATGAATTTGACAATGAAGGCAATTCTACCATAGAACCATAGTTGATTGCCATTTTGACATTATCGCCAGGATTCAACCCATGATTAATAGAATAAACATATCTATGATTTGTTTTAGTTGTCATTCTTCCTTCTTCAAGAGGATGGAATGTACAATGGAAGTAGATGTCGTGATATCCATCAACAACCCAGTTCCAAGTATCTCCGGGGTTCATATCAGGAGAAGTGAACGAGATGTTGTCGTCAGATACAGCGTTGTGTACTAAGTAGTTTCCAATTGGGTTTGTAAAGATTAATGTGTCGCCTTCACGTGCTTCTACGTGATAAGGAACGATCAAATGTTTTTGGGTGTATGGATTTGTCAACTCTCCACCAAACCACACTGCATTATTCGCATAACAAGCAGTCTGATCTACAGAACCGTCTCCAGGATAACCTGTGCCAGTATCACAAAAGAAAGAAGATGAAAGGGGATGATAATTCCATACAGAATCGTCCGCAACACAAGTATTTTCCATTTCTACTAATGCAAGGTTGTAATCTACCGTATTGTCCCATTCAACAACTGTTCCATTACAAGTAGGTAATACTAAATCCTCATCCTCAATAATAGAAATAACGATTGTCTTTGGATCTGGACCACCACCTGCTTCAGAGAATGCCTGTTCATCTTCAGATTTAACATCAACTAAGTTGAATCCTCCAGTCGGTAGATCCCAATTTACATCATTGACTAATAAATCGTATGAGAATTTATATTGAGTATTAGGTTTTAATTGAGTTTCAAACCATGCCACGGCAGTTTGTTTACCGTCAGAATATGCACTAATTATTTCTGTACCTTCTGTGACGAATACGTCAAATAAGTATGCAATACCGTTTGCCCAAGGACGAGCACGGTCTACAGGAACATCAAAACCAGAGTTCTTTACTAATTCAATTTCAAATGCATCAGAAGAGAATGAAGAGTTTTGAACCAAGTTTGATGTATTATACACAACATCAAAACCACTATTTTCCACTAATTCTAATGGACTTATAAATTGAGCAGATTTCTTAGCAACGTTAATAATGAAATCTTTATATTCAGGAAGGTGCTCCATATTCTCCATTACTTCTAGAGACTTCAACATCAATGCCATATCTTTAACCAATAAATCTGGAGAAGATAGTTTAATATTCAAAGAATCTAAAAAATCAGATTTCTGTTGTTCAATAGTATTAAGTTCTGTTAGTGTGAACGTATGTCCAGTGTAATGTGCCATTCGGTTACTTCCTTAAATATTATTATTATTGTATCTCTGTTTCACCAGAGTAATTCAGTAGCATTGATGTAGTAACGAACGTGTCGCTGACACCAAGCATTGCAAATTCTTGCATAAGTACAAAGTTATTCTGTTGTTGAATCATTAGGTTAGTACGTTCCCTCCACTGTTTAAAAGTGTCGTCTTTTCTTACATAGGGAATTTGGGTAAAACCAATATCAGTAGTTGCCATCTAATAACCTCTTATTTTTCTAATAAATCTCTTACTAAACTCTTCAATTCAGAAAGTTCATTTCTTAAACTATTTATAACTTTTTTAGAATCCTTTGCCACCAATCCAGCAATCTTTTGATTTTCCAATACTTTCTTACGTATTGAATATCTATCCGAATCAGTAAAAACTACAGCACCATTATTTTTTTTAAAAGTTTGTTTTTCCATTTTCAAAACTCCTTATGTCAATGCAAGTACACGCAATTCTCTAACTGCAGGTAAATAACATGGGTTCGTAGTGTGTAATTCAATTTTAATTCTAAACGATTCGAATTCATTGATGATTTTATTAAGTGGAATGAATGTATGTTCAATAAATTCCATATCAATATCTACAGTAGGATTGGTAATCGTAACGCCTGAATCTTGGAATTCTCTCCATAGAACAGCATCCTCTTCCCACACAGCCTCTCCACCAGCACCCGAATTCGTCGTAGGGTCAATTCTCAACATTGGAACTGCCTCTCTACCAAAAGTACCATCTGGAAGAAATACTTTTCTCCAAAACTTTCTATCAGTATCTTCATCATGAGTACCAAACCAAATATCTCCGATTTCATAATTACTAAAATCAGTACCAACTACACCAGTAGTAACATCATGAGTTACCCCATCTAAATCATATTTAGAAACCCAGCAATCAACAAGAATGTCATTGATATCTGAAATATCACTTACGTATAATTTACTAGCAGTATTTTTTGTATTGCCATCAGCAAATACGGTTGAAACGTGAGTATTAGAACCACTACCCGCAGTAACAGACCCAACTACGCCATTCCAATTCACCATATTCGGCGAACCATTATTAGTAATAACCAATTCTGGGTTATTTAATCCAGCTGGATATACATACGCAACATGACCTTCAAAGTCAGTAACATTATAGTCACCATGTGTAACTGTGTTTGGATTATTGACAAACGAGAAATATCTTGGGATAATCTTCCCAGTGTCAAAGAATACTTTAACTGAAGTATTAGGAACTTCTTGAACAGATAACCACATGATAAGGTCTTCTGCTGGGTTAGCTAATTTGATTGGTTTAGATACATATATACCTTTCTGAAGTTTCTCATCGATAACCTCTGATGATATGCCATTTTCAACAACAATTTTCGTAGCGCCTTCAAACACTACATTATTTTGAATAATAGTAGATAATCTCTCGTCATTCAATACAGGAGAGATATTTGAATTGTTTGAAATAAAAGTTACGTCATATGCCATTGCTGATGTAGTATAAGAAGCACCGTTTGAATCAAATGTATTAGCGCCGTTTAACGTCACTTGTGATTCTAATACTACATCTTCTCTCATATCAATACCTTCAAACTCTGAACTAACACCGGCAATATGAGCTTTGGTTTGTAACTTAGTTCCCTGAAGCAACATAGGCTCGAAAGTAGGAGTGAAAGATGTTATAGGTTTAACTCCTTCAAACGTCTTAAGGTTTAACTGCATTGATGAAACTGAATCGATGTCAAATACGCATTTATTAATATTAAACTTAACATCACGGTTTTGTTGTGCTGACCAAGTTGTATTGTTTTGAGACGTGAACATAGACCCCAAGTAAGGTTGAGAACTAATACGGTTACCTGTTACAAGGTCTGTCTCTCCTAGGTCAGAAATATAGATATGATAATCTAATGAATCTGAAATAGCAACAAAACAATATTCTGTATCATTCATCAAATATATTGGGTCTGCAAATTTAAATGTCGTAGGGGTTGATCCGTCAAGTGATGTATTGACAAATTCTGGATATACAAATACACTTGCCATAGGCATAGCGTTTTCTGTAGGATATCCATTTTCCATAGGCCTAATTTCTAAACGAACTGGGTTTGATTCGACATGATCTTTAGTAGCAAAATACAAATCAATAGAGTCTATGAATACGCCACCTGCTTCATCGGTAACCAAGAAAGACTCAGCTACTGGGTCATACCACTCAGTAACATTTCTAGATCGTCCAACTGTTCCACCTGTGCCACCGCCACGTCTAACAGTTCTAACCCCTCCATCCAAGAAAGACCTAGAATCTCTAATAGATTCTTCTACAGTCACATTCTCTAATGTAGAAAGAATTGTTTTCTCTCTAGTGTTTAATGTTCCTGCTGAAGTAAATAACGAGATACCTTGACTTGTCAACTGTCCAGATTCGAAAGAGTCTCTAACTTCTAATACTTTAGAACCAGTTCTAAATTTAATACCATTCTCTTCAGAAGGTATTGTAAATACCGCATTAAGTCTTCCAAAAGCATCTGTAATTGGATTAGATACATAGGTATCTACATTTACTCCGTCAAACTGGAAATGGAATTCTGTGTTAGGTTTTAACTTGTCACCGTTAATGGTGACTGGGATACTACGCATCCATTCAATAGCTGCACGATCTAGGACTAAGTCATTGACTTCTGTTCTAATGTCATTGGTTTCTAAATGAGTTCTGTTCCCAGAACGTACTTGGTTAGTCCGCCTGACCTGAGACTGATCCCAGCTTTCGTTTGTTGTAGTAAAATTAGCCCACACTGTACGTTGTCTTGTAATACCACTACGTCGACCCGACCAAGTACCAGATGTCCATTGGAAATTATCTCCAGACGTTCTAGATTCACTGGATGCCGTGACGTTGCTACGACTACCAGCATCTTGCCAACCAGTCCAAGTTGTCTGCCATGCGTTCCATCGTGTTTGTGTACCGTAATTAACACGTTGTTGAAGCACCGCATTATTATTAGCATTCTGTACAATAACATCAGGAACATATTTAGATTCAAACCACGTATCTGTTGAAGGGGTTAACGAAATCCAACCCATCCAAGACTTTCTAGCATACGGATTTAAGTTTATAAAACTAGAACCATATTGTTGAGATATCCAACCTTCAACAACACTGAAGTCTAATGTATAAGTTAGGTTATTCTTTCTAACATTTGTCAATAATCCGCCTGTGAAATCCAAACCATCCATTTCATATGGATTTGTTAAAATGCCGGCCTCAGGAAAGACTGAAACGAAATACTCTGGATTATTAATATCGCCAATGCCATGGTCATGAAATGGGTCAACCAACATACCATTTTTGTATCGGTCAAGACCATTTGAATCTGTAACTTGCATAGACGATGTGTCTTGTTCTAATAAGTTTAATGATGTATAATATTCTAAATTCTCTAATCTCTTATCGATTTTACGAATATCCTGCATCGTATATCGTTTGTTCTTAACATGAGCAACATTAATATTTTTAGCGTCATATGTGTATGCAGGAACGTAAAGGTTATATAATACCATCTCATCGTCGCCGTGTTGTGGCAACACAGCCTCTTCCGAAGGGAATCCTTCAATAATATTGAAAACGCCATCTCTATTGATAGTAACCTTATCTCTTCTAGGTAAATATATGTTATAATCTACTTGGATTGGTTGACCAGGTAATGGAAGGTAAGTACCATCATTGTAGTCTGATTCAGCAACTCTAAAATCTAAACAATCTGATAAACGATATTCTTCAGAATTAATATCACCATAGTAACTACCAACCTCTGAATAATCAACACCTTGGTCGGTGTATGAATTAATACTAACAAAAGTAGAAGTAGTAATATCGCCTAAGGTATATGCGGTATATTGTATATGATATAATCCAACAGTCGGAACATCTATGGAATTCCATGTTAATACTGATGACAATCTAGTAGTATCTGTGTCTCCAGATACAAAATCAAATGAACTAGTCACATCAATACCTGATGCATCAGCAATTGATAGAATATTTTGTACAGAATGTGGCAATATTAATTGATTATTCGTCAGAGTCACACTATCAGCAAGAGTTGATAATGTCTGAGCTCTCCAGCCTGCAGACATCATCATCATATTAGCTAAGATTTCAATAGCGTGTCCATTAACGATATCAGCAGTAACCCCTGCTGCATCTTCAATTGTTAAGATAACAGAAGCGCCAGAATACACAGCTGTCCAAACAGGCCCAGTTGAAGCAGTCCCACTTTCAGGAATAATCTCGCCCGAAGTTTGGTCATAGACGTATAATATTCCATTATTCTGAAACTCCAAATCTCCATAAGCAGATGGGACTGACATAGTCTCTCCACTCATTGTACCAGATAAATTCTTTTGAGTTTCGTATGAAACTTCATTTACTACAACAGATGATACAACATCGCCTAATTTATATATCCATGGATAATTAACACCCTTTTTAACAGCCGAACCAGTCGGTCTATATAGCTTAGCATAAACTCCAGCATCATTTACAGATACGATATATCTTGCAGAAGCAATAGAATCCATTGCCTCGTCATTTTCTAAATAGATTCTAAATTGAGTACCGAACTTAGTAATATGTGAAATTCTTACAGTCGGACCAACGATCGTTGGTGCAACGGTCGAAGCAAGATATCCTTCGTTCGTTACAAATTTAACTTCTTCTTTGTGCAAAACATCAAATATTCCAGTCAAATCATTAACTGATTCCACTTCAAAATAAGGGCCAAACTCAGGATAAACAACATCATTATTAACCAACTTAGTTGTACGAGCTCTAGTTGCTTCAAGTTCTAACGGAACTAATAATTCATGTTCATAACCACCAATGTATGCTTTAGATGGTTCTAATTTAACAGTAAATTTTTCAGCGTCTAAACTATGTTCTTTTAATTCTAAAGGGAAAGGATTTAATGTGTAATCACCAGATTCATCATAAGTCCTTCTAGCAATTTCATCAGAAAGAAGGTTGTAATCAGAACGTTCGTATTCTGTAGTCACAACACCAGCGTCGATATCCATCACCCAAATAAACTTATTTGAGTCTGAAGAATCAGATTCTTTTATTAGTTTTAACGTAACTTGATATCTATCAGCGCCAGGAGCATTGTGATTGAAGAAACCAGATGCTGGGTCAAGCAATGTAGGATCCATGGATGATGTCACCAACGATTCTACAATATCAAATCCCACTTTACACGTAGGGACAGAACCAACATCGTCTAAGAAAATTGTCTGTTCTAAAACTTTAACAAATGAATTATCAATCCAGTAAACGCCGTTACCGACTTTAGCTTCTAATGCTTGACCGTTCGAGGTCATGGTATCTGCTTTATGAATCGAACCTAAAACAAACCATGAGTTTGTAGGACATACGTTGCCATTAGCGCCACCAACACAATCATCATCAAATGTTCTGATATTTTCAGTAGTTAAAAAAGTACCAGATAACAATCTTACATAATAGATTGGGTTAGACTCATCTTCGTGCAATTGTTCGATTAACGCTTTAGCGCCAGAAGTTTCGCCTTCTACTGCACGGCCAATCCAAGATGAATCAGCATTCGCCAATATGATGTAGTCTCTTTTATTCAAAGAAACTTCAGTACCAACAACGCTAGCTCCATTTTTCCAAATGTGATTAGCGCTTGCTGATAATTGGTTTTGTAGGATTGATTGTACTTGCGTTAACTCACGAGCTTGAACTGCTCGTCCAGGTTGAAATAGAATCTTTAAGAATCTATTGTCTGCGTCATAATCGTCGTAATAAGGGGCTGTATTAAAATTGTAGCTCATTGTATTCTATCCTACACAAATAAATGGTTAAAAGGTGTCCAAAAGAACACCCATTTTATCTATTGAACAGATTTAGAATTCAACTACTAGTTTCAAGTCTTCAATCTGGTCAGCAGCACGAGTAATCGCACGTCTATTTTCCAAGTAAATCAACTGACCCGCATCAGCTTGTAATTGTGTACCAGCAGATTCATAAACTGAAGACTGAGCACGAGTACCACCACCTGTTAATTCTGGATTACGTAGTAAACCAATTTGACGGAAGTCGTCGTTCTCGGGGAATCCGTCAGATGTTTCTAATCTAACGTGGATAAGTCCGTGATGACACTTTGCAGTAAAGATAGAATTCACATCGCCGAATTCACCTTGCTCAGTACCTGATAAGGTTACAGCAGTACCAGTAATAACCGGCATCCAGTCATTTGTAGTTGAGTTAATAATATCGTTTAATTCTAATTTGTATAAGAAGTTCCAAACGTAACCATCAGATGTTGTAATGTTTTGAGACACAACGCCTGCAAGGTCGCCC
>ERZ890510.2116-NODE-2116-length-11691-cov-6.207546_pt1 | contig 11691 bp, 10 predicted proteins | sample MGYA00521265_ERZ890510 | MGnify/ENA primary metagenome ERZ890510 (study PRJEB32303, sample SAMEA104408624) | aquatic metagenome | biome: Brackish water; feature: Chemocline; material: water | place: Baltic Sea | collected 2014-10-26T21:54:00 | depth 110 m ...
CAGAAGCGACCAGCGGCAACCGGTGGCGTTTGGAACCGAGTAGAGGCTGTGCAGGCCTTTGATGTCGCGCTATTGGCGGGCGATCTGGCCAAGATTGAAAACGCGTTACCCGCAGCCTACCGCGCAATGGAACAGATATCGCTTGAGGTCACGTTCGCAGAATACTTCGAACCCAGGCTCTCGCCGCTGCAACTGTCCGGGGTTGCCAGTCAAATTTGTTTTAAAATCGCCCTTTTGTCGTCAAACTATGAGTCATCACCGAAAAATATCGAACCTGGCAATCAAAAGAACCAGTTTCTGCTTGGTTTAGCAAAAGGCGATGTTGCGGGTCTGACCCCGCCCGGTGTTTTGGGCCAAGCCATCGCTGCGGCGTTTCTCGCGCCACCGCCACCCAGTGAATTGCTTGATTTATTGACCGAACATAAAATCGGCGAGGCAGTATTGCGGGCAATGATCCTGATGAAAAACGAGGCTTTTGCGGACCCCGGTGATATCACGGCCGCCCTTTCAACCTTTCGCGCCGTGGGCTTGGAACAAGAAGCGCGCCGCGTTGCCCTTCAAATGCTTTTGCTGGAACGGCGCGGATGAATACCGACCGGTGGATCGCGCTTTATTTGGATGCAACGCGCGCTGAACTTGACAGCGCTGACAATACCATCTTGGCCTATGGGCGCGATCTTGCGGATTTCGCAGCTTTCCTGATGCGCCGAAACGCAAGCTTTGCAACCGCCGACCGGTCAATGATCGAAAACTATCTTATCGCGCTTGATCAATCCGGGATGGCACAGGCAACACGCGCTCGGCGGCTGTCGGCAATCCGTCAACTTTATCGTTTTGCCTATGAAGAAGGGTGGCGGAGCGATAATCCCGCCGCGCAAATCAAGGGGCCGCGTAAGGTAAAAAACCTACCTAAAACGCTTTCTGAACAAGACGTTACCCAGATGTTGCAGGCCGCCCAGAAAACTGGCCGCACCAAGGCCGAGAATTTTCGAAACGCCTGCCTTTTTCAACTGCTTTATGCGACCGGAATGCGTGTAAGCGAGTTGGTTTCCTTGCCGGTTGCGGCGGCACGGGGCAACCCACAGATGCTGTTGGTAAAAGGCAAAGGTGGCAAAGAACGGATGGTGCCCCTGTCACCACCGGCCCGCACGGCACTTGAGCAATGGCTGCAAGCGCGTGATGATACAGAAGAAAAATCACGGGTCGAAGGCCGGGCGACATCACGGTTTTTGTTCCCCAGCCCCGCGAAAGCCGGTCATATGACCCGCGTGTGGTTTTACACGTTGGTGAGAGACGTCGCTGTCGCCGCAGGTCTTTCGCCGACCGGGATCACACCTCACACAATGCGCCACGCGTTTGCGACGCATCTTCTGGCCAATGGTGCCGATTTGCGGGTTATTCAGACCTTACTGGGTCACGCCGATATTTCGACGACCGAAATCTATACGCATGTTCTGGATGAACGCCTGAAAGAATTGGTGCTAACGCATCACCCACTTGCCCGCGATTGATTTTTTCGTCGCAAAGCAAGCGGTAAAATATCCTCGCTTGGCCAATATCCCGAGGTCAGCGCAAGGTGATATCCTTGTGTCAGACCAACCGCAACCATCGCCGCAGAGGCAGCGTTGTGATCATATTCCAGTCGCTCAAACCGGACCCCGGCATGTCCGAGAACAGCAAACCATGTGGAGGAATGTCCGTCGTGAGGCGGCATGCCTATCACGCCAGCGTTTATCCATTGAACACCGTCCAAGTGACGCGAAAAGGCAATGCCGGAATGCCCGCAAATCACGCCGTCAATTACGCCAAGGTCGGCGCGTATAGCATTTATTTCACACAATAATTCAGTATCCTGACTTGTGGGCCACAGAAATTTGCTAACCTCAAACGCCCCGCCGTGAATAACGGCATAACGCTTACCTGAATGCGAAAACACAACCCAGTCGGGCAATCCAGCCATAAAGGCACGATCATCGGCACCAACGACCCGATTGGCATACGCATACCAATCCTTGGCCAAAACCGAACAAGCGCTATCGGCGGCAAACCCGCAGCCACAATCAACCGCGGTTTGCGCCAACTGGATCTCGCAGTTACCGGCCACAACTGGCCCACCACGCGCCCGCACGATATTCAGCACCGCAACTGCATCCGCGCAATAAGCAACCAGATCGCCTGTGCAAATCCGCGAATCGGGTGGAATATCGGCCCGATCCGCCCAATCCATTAAGGTCATAGTCGCCTGAAAATTGGAATACGGCCCGCCAAATAGCAAAACTTCACCCGTAAGCGTTCCCAAGTCTTTAATAACCAGCAATGGCCCATCCCTTGCAGCGAAAGGGCTAAAGCCCCATAACATTGTCACTTAGGGAATGATTAAGGACCTGACCAGTATGGAAACATTATCGCGCGGTATCGTGAACATAGACTCGGCCTTTTGGCTGAGTTGCGGCGCAATTGTCGGTCTTTTATTGCTGTCTGCGTTCTTTTCAGGCTCGGAAACCGCACTTACAGCCGCCAGCCGGGGGAAATTGCGGGCGCAAGCTGACAAGGGCTCGGGGGGAGCGCAAAAGGCCTTGAAGCTGACAGAAGATAGCGAACGCCTGATCGGGTCGGTTTTGCTTGGCAACAATCTTGTTAACATTCTGGCTGCTGCACTGGCGACCAGCCTGTTCACGCGGATTTTTGGCGATAGCGGCGTGGCAATTGCCACTCTGATTATGACCCTGCTAATTCTGGTTTTTGCCGAAGTGATGCCGAAAACTTATGCAATCACCAATCCCGAAATCGCGGCAACCCGGGTTTCGCCGATTATCGCCCCTCTGGTGTTTTTCCTGTCTCCTGTTGTCAGCGCCGTGCGGTGGTATGTGCGCCTGACACTGCGGGCCTTTGGGATAAAGATCGATCCGACCAGCTCGGTTCTGGCAATTCACGAAGAAATTGCCGGCACAATTGCACTTGGCCACTCGGAAGGTGCAGTTTTGAAGGACGACCGCGACCGTTTGCTTGGCGCACTGCATCTGAAAGACCGCGAGGTCGAGGAAATCATGCTGCATCGTTCCGAGATTGAAATGATCAATGGTGATGCCCCGCCCGAAGACATCCTCAGCCAATGCCTGCAATCCAGCTACACCCGTTTGCCGGTCTATAGTGGCGAGCCTGAAAACATTATCGGCGTGGTTCACGCCAAAGACCTGTTGCGCGCGGTTCACAAACTGGGTGGGCAAATGAATATCAAAGATTTCAACGTTTTGGACGTGGCAATGAAACCATATTTCGTGCCAGAAACCGCCACCCTTGATGATCAGATGCGCGAATTCTTACGCCGCCGGGCGCATTTCGCCCTAGTCGTCGATGAATATGGCGCCCTTCAGGGCCTTATCACGCTGGAAGATATTCTCGAGGAAATCGTCGGAGAAATCACCGACGAACATGACGCGACCGAAACTCCGGTCAAGCGCGGCGACGACGGCAATTATGTGGTCGATGGCGCGATGAGCATTCGCGACCTTAACCGCGCGACCGAATGGAACCTATCGGATGAATATGCCAATACCGTGGCCGGTTTGGTAATCCATGAAAGCCGCTCGATCCCCAATCCGGGTCAGGTTTTCAGCTTTCATGGCTTCCGTTTTGAAGTGATTGAACGCAAAGACAACCGCATCACCAAAATAAAAATCCGCCCACTGTAGCCGGCGGATTTTGATCAACGCAAAGGTTGGGCCGTTTCGACCAGTTTCACGAAATAGCTAGCGCCAATCGGTGACAATTCGTCGTTAAAATCATATTCCGCGTGATGCAAAACCGCGCTGTCACCCTGCCCGATCATCAGATATGCACCGGGACGTTCTTCCAGCATATACGAAAAATCCTCGGCCCCCATAACCGGTGGGAATTCCGGGTTAACGTTGTCGTCGCCAACCACGCCTTGCGCAACTTTTGTGGCGAAATCAGCCTCGGCTTTATGATTTACGGTTGGCGGATAGCCGTAAATATATTTCACGTCTGCGGTCGCGCCAAAGGCTGCCGTTACGCCGTCGCAGATCGCCTGAATACGGTCAGCGGCAAGCGCTTGAATTTCCTTTTTCAGTGTGCGTACTGTCCCGTTGATGAACGCATCCGACGGAATAATATTGTCAATCGTGCCGGTATGAATTTGCGTAACCGAGATCACCAAATTGTCCAACGCATTGATATTGCGCGACGTTATCGTTTGCAGCATCTGCACGATATTGACCGCGACCATCACCGGATCAATGGTTTCTTCAGGCGACGCGCCATGGCCACCACGTCCGGCAATACGGATTTCAAAACTGTCGGCCGCGGCCATAACCGGACCGGAATTCGCCAGGAAATTGCCCAGAGGAATGTTCGGCGCATTGTGGACACCGTATACTTGAGCGATGTCAAACCGGTTCATGATGCCTTCCTTGCACATCACTTCACCACCACCACCGCCTTCTTCGGCCGGTTGGAAAATCAGCGCCACACGGCCTTTAAAATTTCGGGTTTCCGCCAAATACCGAGCCGCCCCCAGCAACATTGTTGTGTGTCCGTCATGACCACAGGCGTGCATTTTGCCAGGGTTTTGTGACTTATAGGCGTGGTCGCGAATTTCGGTGATCGGCAAAGCGTCCATATCGGCCCGCAATCCGATTGTTGGCCCCTCGCCCTGCCCGTTGATAATCGCCACCAGACCGGTTTTAGCGATGCCCTCGTGAATCTCATCCACACCAAATTCGCGCAGCCGTTCGATCACAAATGCTGATGTTTTGTGGCAATCAAATGTCAATTCAGGAATGCTGTGCAGATGTTGCCGCCATTCCTTCATGTCTTCATGAAATTCAGCAATTCGGTTGATAATCGGCATCGTTATGGACTCCGCAGTTCAGATATATAGGTTGGGTGGACAGTTTCTGAAATTTTGGTAAAGAACAATGACAAAAGACATAACCGCAAGCCAAGCCCTATGTCTTGATCCCGATGGCGGGATGCCAAGGCTGTTGGAAATTATGGCGCGATTGCGCGATCCAGATACCGGATGCCCGTGGGATATCGAACAAACATTCGCTAGCATCGTGCCCTATACCATTGAAGAGGCTTATGAAGTCGCCGATGCCATTCAACAGGGCGATATGGCTGATCTTGAGGGCGAACTCGGCGATCTTTTACTTCAAGTCGTCTATTACACCCAAATGGGGGCCGAGATAGCCGGGTTTGATTTTGCCAGCGTGGTGAAGGCAATTTCCGACAAGATGGTGCACCGCCACCCTCATGTTTTTGGAGATGAAAGTCGCGAAAAATCGGCCAACCAGCAAACCCGTGACTGGGAGAAAATTAAGGCCGCGGAACGGGCACAAAAGGGCGCGCAGAACGACAGCACACTGGGCGGCGTGGCCTTGGGGTTGCCAGCTTTGACGCGGGCCGTAAAACTGCAAAAACGCGCGGCGCGGGTTGGTTTTGACTGGCCATCAACCGATCAGGTCATCGACAAAATCCGCGAAGAGGCCGCTGAACTGGTCGAGGCGCGTGATACTAAAGATAAGCCAGATGTCGAAGAAGAGTTCGGCGATCTGATGTTTGTGATGGCGAATTTGGCACGACATCTGGAGATTGATCCAGAAGCAGCATTGCGCGCAGCCAACGCCAAGTTCACACGCCGGTTTCAATCGATCGAGGCAGCCCTGGCGGCGCGTGGATTGACACCGTCTGACTCTGATCTGGCAGAAATGGACGCCCTTTGGAATCTCGCAAAATCAAAAGAAAAATTGACGTAGGAACGGAATCTCAAATCTGGTCGACCGGACACTTAAGATCACTTTTGTTTTGTTTTCTCGGCCGTATTTAGGTTAACACATTACTAATATTATATTAATGTCCTTAATCAGAATGCAAATTTGGGATCCCATTCCTTTTCCGACTTGTTTAATCAGGTATTGACTTGACTTAAATAGTCGGATTTAAAAAACGATGACGAAACACAACATGAAAGTCCCTAAAATGCGCAAATTCTTGATTTCAACACTCGCCTTGGCTATCCTTGGAACAACCTCGATCAAAGCGATTTCCGACGAGGTGAATGTCTATTCTTACCGACAGCCAGAATTGATTCAGCCGCTCTTAGATCAATTTTCCAAAGAGACCGGCATTGCCGTGAATATCGCTTTTCTAAACAAAGGCATGGTTGAAAAGTTGACCGCCGAAGGCAAACGTTCGCCTGCGGATTTGGTGTTAACTTCGGATATGTCAAGCTTGGCGGCGGTGGTCAACGCTGGCGTAATTCAGCCGGTGGCGTCGGGTGTGCTTGTCGCAAATATCCCGGCTGAGTATCGCGATCCACAGAACATGTGGTTCGGATTGACCTCCCGCGCACGGGTTGTTTATGCGTCAAAAGACCGGGTTAAGCCGGGTGAAATCACAACATATGAACAACTTGCTGATCCGAAATGGAAGGGCCGCATTTGCATCCGGTCGGGTACGCATCCTTATAACTTGGCATTATTTGCCAGTTACATCGCCCATCACGGCGAAGCTGCGACAAAGACATGGCTTGAAGCGCTCCGTGATAACCTTGCGCAAAAGCCACAAGGCAATGACCGTGGGCAGGTCAAGGCAGTTTGGGCCGGCGTTTGCGATATCGCGCTTGGAAACACGTATTATATGGGCGAAATGTTAAAATCCCCCGAACAGGCGGAATGGGCAAATGCTGTAAACATAGTCTTTCCGTCATTTGAAGGTGGCGGCACACATATCAACATTTCCGGCATGGCAATGACCGCCGCCGCGCCAAACAAGGTCAATGCGTTGAAACTGATGGAGTTTTTGTCGTCAGCCGAAGCCCAGTCGATCTATGCCGAGGTTAATTATGAATACCCGGTTCTGCCAGGCGCCAAGCAATCAGATCTGGTTGCTTCATGGGGCGAATTCACGCCTGACATTATCGACTTGATGAACGTCGCAAGCAACCGCGACGCCGCCTTGAAATTGGTCGAACAAGTGCATTTTGACAACTGACCACCACCTTTCACAGCCCAGTCTGGAACTCATCCAGACAGCGGCTGTGATGTTTCCACCAGTTTAACAAAAAAACTCGCCCCTACGGGTGAAATTTCGTCGTTGAAATCATATTCAGGGTGATGCAACCCGGCACCCGGCCCTGCCCCAAGGAACACATAAGTGCCGGGTCTTTCTTCCAACATGTAAGAAAAATCCTCCGAACCCATGAGCGGATCAAAGTTGTCATCAACACCAACGGCAACATCGCGTGCGACTTTGGCAGCGAATTTCGTTTGTTCCGAATGGTTTACGGTTGCTGGCGCGCCAAATGTCCATTCAATATTTGCCGTACAGCCATACGCTGACGCGGTGTTTTCACAAATCTCGTTGAACCGGCGCATAACGGTTTCGCGGGATGATTTCTGCAAAGTTCTGAAGGTCCCGCACAAACGCGCCGCATCGGGAACCACGTTGAAGGCTTTACCAGCTTCCATCACCGTTATTGAAATCACGGTTGAATCCAAAGCATAGATATTGCGCGATGAAATCGTTTGAACAGCTTGATATATGCCCACCATTGCTGGCAACGGATCAATTGTCTCATGCGGCATCGCGCCATGCCCGCCCTTGCCGGCAATGGTTATGACAAAGCCATCCGCCGCCGCCAACATCGGTCCCGGACGCATAAGAATATGGCCTTCCGGCATATTCGGGCCATTATGGATGCCGTAAACTTCCGAAATATTAAAGCGGTCCATGATACCTTCTTTAACCATCACATGCGCGCCACCGCCACCTTCCTCGGCAGGCTGAAAAATCAGCGCAACGCGGCCTTTGAAGTTACGGGTTTCCGCCAGATATCGCGCGGCACCCAACAACATTGTCGTATGGCCATCATGGCCGCAGGCATGCATTTTACCGTCTATCGTGGATTTATATTCAGGCGAACCCGCCTCGATAATCGGCAAAGCATCCATGTCAGCGCGAAGACCAATCGTCGGGCCATCACCCTGCCCGTTGATAATCGCAACAATGCCGGTTTGTGCGATACCTTGATGGATTTCATCCACGCCAAACTCCCGCAATCGTTCGGCGACAAAAGCGGCCGTGTTGTGGCAGTCAAATTGCAATTCAGGATGCGCATGCAAATAACGCCGCCAGGTTTTCATATCTTCATGATATTCGGCAATTCGATTGATGATTGGCATGGACGGTCCCTCTGAATGGTGATCTCTGCGCAGGTTGCAGAATAATTCGGCACATTAAAAGCAAAATCGCGAGTGACTTACGCTCGACATGGACCTAGCCTCAGGCCACCTTTCCTGAAAACCCGAGGGCTTCATGCGGCGAAAAATCATTATTGATACAGATCCCGGTCAAGACGATGCTGTGGCAATTCTGCTGGCACTGGCATCGGATGAGTTGGAGGTACTTGGCATAACGGCGGTCGCCGGCAACGTGCCCCTGCCGCTGACGGAACTGAACACCCGTAAGATTTGCGAGCTTGCCGGTCGCCCGGACATTTTGGTTTTTGCCGGTTGCGCCGCGCCGCTGGTGCGGAAATTGGTGACGGCAGAACATGTGCATGGTCGCACCGGCCTTGACGGGCCTGATCTACCCAGCCCACAAATGCCGTTGCAGACCCAAAATGCAATTGATTTCATTGTTGAAACCCTGACCACCCATCCCGCCGGCACGGTGACTTTGTGCCCGCTTGGGCCACTGACCAATATTGCGGCAGCTTTGCAAAAAGCGCCTGAGATCGCCGGGAAAATTCAGGAAATCGTGTTGATGGGCGGGGCGTACTTTCAGGTTGGTAATATCACACCCGCTGCCGAGTTTAACATCTATGTCGACCCGGAAGCCGCTGATATTGTTTTGAAATCTGGCGTACCTATCGTGATGGTTCCGCTTGATGTAACACACAAGGCGCTTACGACCCGCCCGCGTGTCGATGCGTTTCGCGCGCTGAATACACGGGTCGGAACGGCTGTCGCTGACTTAACCGACTTTTTTGAACGCTACGACATCCAAAAATACGGATCAGAAGGCGCACCGCTGCATGATCCTTGCGTTATCGCGTATCTGCTTGATCCAAAGTTATTTTCCGGGCGTCATATCAATGTTGAAGTTGAAATAACTTCGCCTCTGACGCTTGGCATGACGGTTGCAGACTGGTGGCGCGTGACAGATCGCAAAGCCAATGCCTTGTTTTTGGGCGACATTCACACCGAGGGGTTTTACCGGCTGCTGACTGAACGTCTTGCCCGCCTTTAACGCTTTTTGGGCCGCCGATTGATCAAAACGATGCCAAGTGACACCAAGGCCAGTGCGCCAATCAGGGTAAGGCCGACCTCTTCGTCAAGGATCAACCAGCCAAAAAGGACACCGAACAGAGGTACCAAAAAACTGAACGAGGCCATATCGCTGGGCGGGTAGATCGACAATACCCAGAACCAGACGAGAAACCCGATAGAAACCACACCCAAAACCATCACTGCAAAAACGCCAAGGTGCCACGGCTGCAAATCACGGATCAGAGGCCCGAAAAACAACGATACCGGAATAAGGATCACGGACGAAACCGCCAACTGATACATCAATTGCATTTCTGGCGTCGAACGGTTCAGTTTACTGACGCGTGCCAGCAAACCAATACCGGCCCAAAAAACTGCCCCTATTGTGCACAGCACATCGCCCAGAACGTCGCCACCGCCATTGCCACGATCAGCAAAAGCCCAGACCAGTCCCGCCATCGCCAAGACCAGACCCAACGCTTTTTGCGGGGTAATCCGCCCGTCCGGCACCCAGAAATGCGCGCCAATCGTCATCCAAATCGGCATCGAGTAGAAAAAGATCGAAACCCTTGAAACTGTTGTGTAATCCAGCGCAAGGAACAGAAAAATAAACTCCAGCGCGAACAGAATTCCAGTGAAACCACCCGGCAAAAGGCTGCCATCTGTAATACTCAGCTTTTTCTTTCGCCAAAGCGCGTACAGCAGAACAACAATAAACGCGCAAACCGATCGCATTCCGGCACTGAATACAGGTTGCAGGCCTTCATTGACCAATTTGATCATGACCTGATTTAACCCCAGCAGCATCGACACGCTCAGCAAAACGGTTCCGCCGAAAAGGTCGATGCGGTTTTTCTTTTCCATATTCGTCCCTAATTTACTTGCTTAGGGACACAGCAATCGCGTCACGCTGTCAAGCGCGGGCGGTGGAATATCTTAGCGACGCCGACAATTTCGCGCCAAAGGCCATAGAATTTATGGCGCCCGCCTGTTAACTCGAACGAAACGCCAGACAGGAAAGCCCGGATAATGACCCTTTTCCAAATTGCCGCTTTGTTGATCGTCCTTGCGGGCGCTTTCGGTTCGATTAACTATTTCTTTCTGCGCCTCCCTCAATCCATCGGCATTCTTGTCGTGGCCCTTGCGGCCTCGTTTGCGGTGATGGCGGCGAATTACATCTTGCCGGACCTTCAGATAACCCAGCGCGTTCGTGAAGTTATCAATGATTTGCATTTTTCTGACACCTTGCTTGAAGGTATGCTTGGCCTGTTGCTGTTTGCAGGCGCACTGCATGTAAAATTGAGTGATCTGCGCGCCCAAGCCTGGGTTATTGCCTTAATGGCAACCATGGGCGTTGGGTTGTCCACGGTGGTTGCCGGTGTTGGCTTTAGTTGGATCACCGGTGTCCCCTTGCTGATTTCATTGGTTTTCGGTGCGCTTATTTCCCCAACTGATCCTGTGGCAGTTCTGGGAGTTTTGCGGCAAGCTAACCTGCGTAAATCTCTGGAAACCAAGATAGCCGGTGAAAGCCTTTTCAACGATGGCGTCGGCTATGTGGTTTTCCTGTTCCTTGTCGGCCTGGCTTTTCCAACCGGTGCCCATCATGCCCAAGGCCTGAATGGCGCGCTGCAACTTTTCGTTCAGGAAGCCTTGGGAGGCGCCCTGTTGGGGGCTGTCCTTGGATGGATGACATTTCAACTGATGAAGCGGATCGATGACTATGCGCTTGAAGTCCTGCTGTCGCTGGGGCTTGCCTTTGGCGGTTATGAACTGGCGGTTACGCTGCACATGTCAGGGCCGATTATGGCGGTTGTCGCAGGCTTGTTCATCGGCGATGTCGGGGTGAAATACGGGATGTCGGAACTGACGCGGGAATATGTCGATGCGTTCTGGAAGCTTATCGACGAAATCCTGAATGCGGTTCTGTTCCTTCTGATCGGTATCGAAGTCCTGACCGTGGCATTTTCATTGGACGCCCTAATCGCGGGCCTGTTGTCGATAGTGTTGTCCCTGTTGGCGCGCCTGACGTCTGTTGCCGTGCCCATTTTAATCCTGCGCCCGTTTCGCGACTTTTCACGCGGCATTGTACCGATCATGACCTGGGGCGGTCTAAAGGGCGGCATCTCGGTCGCATTGGCCCTGTCTTTGCCCGACAACGAATACAAACCCATCATCCTGACAGCGACCTATGTTGTGGTGGTGTTTTCCATTATTGTTCAAGGCCTGACCATCGCACCATTGGCCAAGCGTCTGGGCCGCGAACCGGAATCAATGTAGGTTAGTCGCAAATTCTGCGTTGGGTGCATTTTCCGGTACTCAGGAACGCAGGCTTGCGATAGAACGCGCATGACTAACCAAAGAGGGCCTGTTGAGCGCCGAAACGATCATAGAACGCTGC
>ERZ890510.2117-NODE-2117-length-11683-cov-4.385277_pt1 | contig 11683 bp, 9 predicted proteins | sample MGYA00521265_ERZ890510 | MGnify/ENA primary metagenome ERZ890510 (study PRJEB32303, sample SAMEA104408624) | aquatic metagenome | biome: Brackish water; feature: Chemocline; material: water | place: Baltic Sea | collected 2014-10-26T21:54:00 | depth 110 m ...
CGTCATCAGAGATATCTAAAATTAGCGAACTATGAGTGGCCAGATGGCTCAGAATACTATTGTTAGAAGAATATGAGATTCTAATGCAGTTCTCGGACTCTACTTCTCCACCAAAAAATGACACAATGTCATTTGCCTTGGTATTGAATTTAATAAGTACCTTCTTCCCTTCTTCATACTTTGTATTTTTACTTATTTCGAGATGACTTAACTTTATTGAAAGAGTTGGAATATCTAAAATTCTATAGAAATTATAAGCCTTTCGAATTCCGTCGCTAAGATCTAATCCTTCGATATAAGTTACTTTGAAAATATTATTTATTCCAAGAGGCAATATCTGTGTTTTTTTTGAAGCTTTTTCTCCCCGGGATATGTAATCAAATTTGATTGTGCATTCGTCTTCTAATGCCTTTACAATGACTTCCCTCTTTTTTATATCAAAATTATTAATATCAAAGTCAGCTATATTGTTGTTAGTATCACGGTGTCCTGTCTTTAACAAAGTCTGTTGTGTGTTCTGGTTATATTGAGTATCTTCCCAAATCCTTCTGATAAGAGTTAAAATACTTAATTCATCTTCATCCCACTTAATGTCAACACTAGAGAATATATCTCTATCAATTAGGTAGCCTAAATCGTCATCAAATAATTTGTCTATGGCCTTGGTTTCAATTTTTACACCTATTTGTCTAAGGACCTCTTTATCTCTTTCGAACATTCGCTCAAAAGAAACATCATTATCACTCATTCTGTAATCTTCAATTTTTGTTCTTATTTCATATCGAGAAATTGGTCTACGCGAATTAAGAAGTAGAAAAAAAAGATTTAGAATGCGCTCGGTCTTATTGCTAGCCATTACAGACTCGCAATCAAATCATCAACTCTTTTATCAACGGACAGAAATGGATCCTGGCATACGACAGTTTTCTGATTTTGGTCATTAATCTTTAAATGAACCCAGTCAACGGTAAAGTCTCGTTTCTTTTCTTGAGCTTCCTTGATAAATTTTCCTCTCAGTGCCGCCCTAGTAGTAGCTGGTGGATTATTTTGGGCCCAAGCAATTTCTTGTTCCTTAATTAAACTCTTTACTAAACCGGAGTTTTCCAAAATATAAAATATTCCACGATCGCGCCTGATGTTGTGATAGGAAATATCTAACAATTCCAATTTCGAATCTAAATCAGAAACATTATGCTTGCGTTTATATTGTTCAATATAATTTTTCTTGATAATCCAATCTAATTCAAGCTCGACAGTTGTAAAATCCATTTTCTCAAAGGATTCAATACTTCTCTTCCACAAATCAAATGCATATGAATAGAGGGGTTTTTTAAGAATTTCTGATAAATCAGGTAACTTAGCTACAGCTGAAAAGTATTCTTTTTGGATTTGTAAGGCTGTGAATTCCTTGCCATTTGTCAATTTTATTAATCTCTTGAAATCTAAATCGGTAGAAATATCCCTTATAGCGCGAATCGGGTTATCTATCTGTATGTCAATGTTGTTACTTGGGTTTTCCAAGACTTGGAGCACCAATTCAGTTATAACGACCTTTAGTGCAGTTGTGCACTGTGACATATTTGAATCGCCAACTATTACGTGCAATCGACGGTATAACTCTGGATCGGCATGAGGTTCATCTCTAGTATTGATAATTGGGCGAGATCTAGTGGTCGCACTTGAGATTGATTCCCACATATGTTCTGCTCTTTGACTTATTTGAAAGAAACCTTCTTTGGATGTTCTGGTCCATTTACCGGCACCGGTGAAAATTTGTCTTGTAATTAAAAATGGAACCAGATGTTGGACAATTGATTCGAAATCATTTTTTCGTTGGATCGAATAATTTTCATGGCAACCGTAACTATTGCCAACTGAGTCTGTATTGTTCTTGAAAATATGTATTTGACCAAGCGTTCCTTCATTATTTAATCTTGTTTCGGCCTCGATAACAAGATCTTCAATGATTCGATCTCCTGCTTGATCTTGAGCTATTAAATCTGACAAACTGTCACATTCAGCAGTTGCATATTCTGGATGGGATCCAACATCTAGATAAAGTCTTCCTCCATTTGGTAAAAAAACATTACTCGAACGTCCCCAAGCGACTACTCTGCGAAATAAATATCTGGCCACTTCATCAGGCGATAGTCTTCTTTGTCCATCAACTACACAAGTGACACCGTATTCGGTTTCGATTCCTAGTATTCGTCTGATTGTCATAATCTTCTCTTATCGGCGACAGGTTTGTGACTTCTTATTTCATTTGCTCTTTACTACTGGCCACCTTTTTGGATAAAACCTTTAACAAATTCTTCAGCATTTTTTTCTAATACTGAATCAATTTCATCTAAAATTGAATCAATTCCCTTGGTGTTGGGTTTACTAAAGGCTTTCATGGTTTCTGATGTTTCTGGTTTATCACCAGGACCCTTACCGAAAATCTGATTAGACATATTCACCCCTATCTTTCCAGTTTAGTTCGTTTGCCTTAAAGACTTGATATTTGAGATAAAGTCTTTTGCCGTGTGGGAAATCTCCAGAAGCGTGTTTACGCTCTCATAGTCTCCCCAATATGGGTCAAGAGTTGAGATTCTGATTAACGATTCTGTTTTATCAACATCAAAAATCAAGCTATCCCAAGAAGCAGCCGAAATGTTATCGGAATATTTAAGCAAGACCTTCCCACGTAACCATGCTCTCGTTGATTTAGGTGGATTTAAAATTGCATCTTTTATATTTTCTGGTTCAAATAGTTGTGTCAAAATGTTACTTTTTCGAAGTAATTGTGCGATACCATCATTTTTGGTTATTTCACTATACTTGATATCGATAGACTGTAAGATACTACTTTTGAAAACTAATTCTTTATCGACAGCATATTTTTGAATTATCTGATACTTTGCTATCCAATCAATTTTATTCGCTAATAGGTAAATATCTATTTTTAGATCTCTAAGCGTTGATTCCCAATTCTCTATTACTAACCGATATTGACTCGATAAGTTGTTATTTTTGAGCCAAGATTTTGCTTTTTCCAGATATATTTCTTGAATATTTAGTGCAGTAAATTTTTTACCATTCTTCATTTCTATAGTTTTTTGCATTGATAAATCATATGAAATCAGCTGTGTTGAGTTGACTGGTTCTGCTATTTCTAAGTCCAGATCATCTAAAAAACCATCTTCGATCATGGACAGAATAATTGAAGTAGTACCAACTTTGAGTAGAGTTGCCATATCTGACATATTGGCATCACCTAAAATTAAGTGTAATCTTCTATATTTAGTCGGATCAGCATGTGGCTCATCTCTAGTATTAATTATGGGACGTCTTAAAGTTGTTTCTAAACCGACATGATTTTCGATATAGTCAGCTCTTTGTGAAATTTGATAATCAAAAATTTCTGAATTTTGACCTATGCCAATTCTTCCAGCTCCACAATAAATCTGTCTTGTAATTAAATGAGCTGTTAAATGTTTAATAATTGCATTGAAAGGTGTTTGTCGAAGCGTAGAATAATTTTCGTGTGTCCCATATGAAGATCCCTTATTGTCAACATTATTTTTGAATATTCTTATCGGATCTTCTGGATTTTCTTCCAGATCCAAAGCCGCTGCTTGCTGCATTATCGCCTCGCCTGCCAGATCCCACTTCACAACATCTAATGGATTAATAGTTTCTGGAGATGAATATTCCGGATGAGCATGATCAACATAGAATCTTCCACCATTTGGAAGAATAAAATTATAAACAGACATATCTTCATGTGTTGATACGGAATAATCGACTTCGGCTCTTGTGAAATCAAATCCTCTTGCATCTCTTAAAGGGTTTTCAACATCATAATCCCATCTAATTTTTATATTTGGGAATGTATGTTTTGCATAAGCCGAAACGAGTCGGTTGGATAAAGTTATAGGATCTGTGTTTTTGGAACTAGATATTCCATATTCATTTTCTAAACCTAGTATACGGTTTATTGTCACTTGCAACTACTTCTGAGAATAATTGCTGTTCGTTGCTAAATTATCGATTGATCTGCCTAGTTCTTCACCTTTTTTATTTTGAATCAGTGTTCTTAGGTAAACAATTCTTTCACCTTTTTTACCACTTATTCTTGCCCAGTCATCTGGATTAGTGCTATTAGGTAGATCTTCGTTTTCTCTAAATTCTTCTTGACATGCCATTAGAAGATGCTCAACTCTGATACCTTTTTTATTGGAAGCTAAGAATTCCTTAATAGCAGCTTTTTTTGCTCTGGAAACAATATTTTCTAACATTGCTCCACTACTGAAGTCTTTAAAATATAAGACTTCCTTATCGCCATTTGCATAGGTGACTTCAATAAATCTATTCTCATCACTTTCGATGTACATTCTTTCAACTGCTCGATTAATCATTTCTTTGACAGTGCTTGCCCTATTGCCTTGGTGTTGGGCTAGATCGTCTTCACTTAAAGGTAAATCAACAGTTAAATATTTGGATAAGATTTCTGCTGCACCTTGAGCATCTGGACGTTCAATTTTTATTTTCACGTCTAATCTGCCTGGTCTTAATATTGCAGGGTCTATCATGTCTTCACGATTAGATGCACCTATGACTATTACATTTTCTAAACCTTCTACTCCATCTATTTCACTTAATAATTGGGGCACGATAGTGTTTTCGACATCACTAGAAACGCCACTTCCCCTTGTTTTAAATAATGAATCCATTTCATCAAAGAAAATAATTACTGGTGTTCCTTCACTCGCCTTGTCTCTGGCGCGCTGAAAAATTAATCTAATATGTCGCTCAGTTTCACCCACGTACTTGTTTAATAATTCAGGTCCCTTAATATTTAAGAAATAGGATTTTCCATCCTTGGTTCCTAATTTCTCAGAAACTTTCTTTGACAATGAATTAGCAACAGCTTTAGCGATCAAAGTTTTTCCACAACCTGGAGGGCCATATAACAAAATGCCCTTTGGGGCTCGTAGTTTATGTTCTGCATATAAATCTTTATGAAGAAATGGCAACTCAACTGCATCTCTAATCTGTTCAATCTGGCTACCTAAACCACCAATATCTTCGTAATCAACATCTGGCACTTCTTCTAATACCAGTTCTTCCATCTCACTTTTTGGAATTTTTTCGTAAACAAAATCGTTCTTACTATCTAATAGCAATGAATCCCCAGCCTTAATTTCGACTTCGGCAAGTGAATCTGCGATTCGAACGACTCGTTCTTCATCGGCTTTACCAAGCACAACTGCTCTGTTTTCGTCTTCTAACAAACTTTTTAAAATAACGACTTCACCTGATTTTTCGAAACCGTGAACACCAATGATGTTTAAAGATTCATTTAAAACAACTTCTCGACCAGATACTAGATCAGCATTATTTACTTCTGGTGCAATGTTTACACGCATTTTTCTGCCATTAATTAATACATCAGCATCTACATCATTGTGTTGAAGGAAAATACCGAATCCGTTTGGTGGATTTCCTAGTTGTTCAACTTGCTCTTTCAAGATTTGCAATTGGGTGCGTGATTGAATTAAAAGAGAACTAAGTTCATCATTTCTTTTTCTTAAATCGTCTATATTGTTGGTTGTTGAGGAATTATCGATATCTGTCAAAATTCCTCCTCAAGTCGACTTCTATTCTACCGAAGATTTTAATCACTGCTAGTTGCAGACTTTGAGGCTTCGTAATCAGCACCATAAGCACCCTTAGCGGGCTTTTGACGGCGAGGCGGAACTTTTACTCCATCGGCCATGCGTCGGGTATGGACTAGAAATCCGGTATGGCCATTCATTCTGTGTTGGGGTCTAACAGATAAGCCTTGCATGTGCCATTCTCGATATAAAGTCTCAGATCCAATGGGATCAGTCCAATTACTGGTTTCTTTTAATTTTTCAACAAGTCTTGACATTTGAGTTGTTGTAGCAAGATAACAAACGAAATGTCCACCGGGTCTTAAATGTTTGTGAACATTTTCAATCATGTCCCAGGGATTCAAAAGATCTAACACGATACAGTCATAAACTGTATCGGATCGAAAATCAGCTATATCGATTAATTGGGTTTCCCAGTTCTCAGGTAAATTTCCCAAGTATTTTGTGACATTTTTTTTCGCAACTTTAAGAAATTCTTCTCTGATTTCACACGATGTTAATATTCCAGAGTCACCAATTGTTCGCAAGATATGCAAGGATAAAGAACCTGATCCAACTCCAGCTTCCAATACTTTTGAACCTGCTCTTAAATCTCCAAGTTCAATAATTTGGGCCGCATCTTTGGGATATATAACTGCCGCACCTCTAGGCATTCCAACCACAAAATCTTGTAGAGAGGGGGTGAATATTGTGTAAAGCATTCCATTAGAGCTAGCTACCACTCCTCCTTCACCAGCAGAAACTATTTCATCATGACTAATAGATCCGTGATTTGTAAAGAATTGTTTTCCATTTTCAATTACAACCGAGTGTGAGCGAGCTTTTTGGTCAGTTATGGTCACCATTGAGCCTTCGGAAATGTTCATTATATAGAAATACTACGAAAACAATGAAAATGTCTGTCCTTCACCCTATGGTGGTCTCATGTCAGAAAATGTACAACTTCAACTCTCACCTTCTCGTATCTCAGATTTTCAACAATGCCCTCAGCTATATAAATATCGCGCAATTGACAAATTGCCAGAAAGACCCGGTTTAGATGCTTTAAGGGGATCATTAGTTCATTTAGTTTTAGAGAAATTATTTCATTTAAATTCCAATGATCGTACCTTTGATAAAGCTTGTGAGTTATTGACCCCGGCCTGGGAGGAACTCATTGAGGAAGATATCAATTTACTTTGTGCCCTCGATCACGATATGGTTTTTCCGATAACAAAGAGAACCGATGTTGAGCAGGATTTAGTGACAAAACTTTTTAATGAATCAAAAGACCTATTAGCTAACTATTTTGGGATTGAAGATCCAACCAAGATAGAGCCTGATTCTTTGGAAGAGTTAATAGAATTTGATCTATCTGAAAAAACAAAACTGAAAGGTTTTGTAGATCGAATAGATAAATCACCTCAAGGCTGGCTAAGAGTTAACGACTACAAAACTGGTAAAAGTCCCAAAGAAAACTTTAGTGCCAAAGCCATGTTCCAGCTGAAATTCTATGCAGTAGTAATATACAAAAAATCAGGTGTTTTACCTAAATTATTACGTTTAATTTATTTAAAAGATTCACAAATTCTCACCTATGAGCCAAACGAACAAGATATTATTCAAACTTTAGCTAAAGTTTCAAATATTGAAGAATCTATTAATAATGCTAAAGTAACCAACACCTGGCCTACAAAAGTTTCAAAACTTTGTGATTATTGTTATTTTAAGAAAATCTGTCCTGAATTCTCATAATTCATTAATTTCTGCAAGTAATTCCTGATGAATTTGTTTCAAATCTGCGATATTTAGTCCCGCTAGATTCTTAAGAATTTTCATCCCAATTCTTGAATCAAGCAGGACTCTTTCTGGCACAGCAATGGTAGGAATTCCTGCTCCTAGCGAACTAGTCACTCCAGTGTTTGAATCTTCAAACACTAAACATTCTTTGGGGTCAAGTTTCAATACTTCACAAGCATGTAAATATGGATCAGGATGTGGTTTAGTTCTGGGTAGATCATCAGAAGTTACAGAAAATGCAAAGTATTCTTCAAGGTTAGAACTTGCTAGTAATGCATCGGCTAGATATCTGTTTGAGGCGGTTACTAAAACCATTGGTATTTTCATTTTCTTTGCTTCAATAAAAATCTCTTTCCACCCAGGTTGTAATTTAGGTGGATCACTTACAAAACTATGGTGCACACAATCAACAACTTCTTGAAATATCTCGGAAGCATTTGAATTAGATTTTGCTGCCATGTATTCAATCACTCGTTCTAGTGGTCCGCCCACAGCTTGATTTTGATCTTCTTCATTCCACGTCGAACCATGATTTTGCATAACCTTTATTTCACAAGTCCACCATCGGGTTTCAGTTTCGACGAGCGTGCCATCCATGTCGATCAATAAAGCACGCAAAGTAAAAACCCCTTTCATGGGTAGATTCCAGGCTGAATAAACGCCGGATGTGATCTGCAAACTAACTACCTGAGAGACTACTTTGTAGATCAAGAATTTAATTACATTGAATCAGAGATGAGGCGTGTGAGTATCGAAATCAAAAGCATCAAAGGCTATTTGGCTCAAAACCCTGTTGCTATCTGTGGGTTTCTAGGATGGAACGATGCTGCAGAGACTGCTTCAAATGTAATTGATCATTTAATTGAAGTTTGGGACGCCACAGAAATAGCTTCTTTCGATCCAGATAATTATTATGATTATCAAGTAGCCCGTCCCCGCGTCAGATTAAATGATGAGGGTTCCCGAATTATTGATTGGCCAACCACAAAAATATTTTTAGCAGATCCCCCAGGCTCCCCTAATCCAATTCTTCTTGTCCAAGGAATTGAACCAAACATGAAATGGCGCACATATGTTGCTGAGCTTTTAGATATCTTTGACGACTATGAAACTTCGTTAATAATCTCTTGTGGCGCTCTCCTAGCTGATGCTCCTCATACAAGACCGGTTCCTGTTACGACTGTTGCCGCAACCCCGGAATTAAGTGATGCACTTGATTTAGAACAGTCAACTTACGAAGGCCCAACTGGAATAATTGGTGTCTTACAAGATGCTGCAAGTGTTCGAGAAGTTGCAAGTGTTTCGATTTGGGCAGCAATCCCACATTACGTATCATCACCTCCTAACCCAAAAGGTACTTTAGCGATAATTTCCAGACTTGAAGATTTATTAGATATAGCAATCCCACTTGATGATTTAGTAGATGAATCACGTGCTTGGCAAGATGGCGTTGACGAGTTAGCTGCAGATGACGACGAGATTAGTGATTACGTCAACAGACTTGAAACAACAGTAGATGCCTCTGATTTACCCGAAGCAAGTGGAGAAGCTATCGCTCGTGAGTTTGAACGTTATTTAAAACGACGAACTAAAGATTAGATATCTTTTAAATATTCAGATATTTGTTTTTCTGTTGAAGAATCAAATTTGCTATTATCTCCATTGATTCTATTTTTTACTGTGATCGCGTTTTCTTTACCCAGTTCAACTCCCCACTGATCAAATGAGTTAATACCTAAAATGAACCCCTGATAAATAACACTTGTCTCATAGAAAGCCACTAATTTTCCGATAATTTCTGCCTTTAGTTCAGGCAACATAATCGTAATTGAGGGCCTATTGCCCTTCATCTCCTTATGTTTTATTAGATCTCTAGATGTTTTTTCAGCAATTAATTCCTTTTTATTTTTTCCGAAGGCTAAAACTGCAGATTGAGCTATTGCATTGGACATTAAATTATCAGCGAAATCTTTAAGTTTACCCTTGTTTCTTTTGACAGTAATGAAGTCAGTTGGAATAACGTCTGATCCTTGGTGCAGCATTTGAAAAAATGAATGTTGTGAATTAGTTCCAGCTTCTCCAAAAACTACAGGGGCTGTTCTCACTTTCACTGAATTTCCATCTATATCCACGGACTTACCGTTACTTTCCATCCACAATTGTTGTAGATAAGAAGGAAATTTTTCTAAAGCTGAAGAGTAAGGAATTACTGCTAATGCTGAGTAATTCATAAAATTCATGTTCCAAATATTTATTACAGCATGCAATAATGAAGGGTTTGTGTCATCGGGTGAAACCAATAATTGTTTATCAAAATCAGCTGCACCCTTTTGAATTTCGAGAAATATTTCTGGTCCATATGTAATTGCGATAGTTATTCCAACAGAGCTAAGAACAGAGAATCTACCCCCAACCCAATCCCAGACCGGAAATATTCTTTCTTCACTTATTCCAAATTCCAAACATTTTTCTACAGCAGTACTAACAGCTATAAAGTGATTGCTAATTGCATTTTTTCCAAGTCTTTCTTGAATCCATATTCTGGCCTGATTTGCATTTGCTAGTGTTTCAATCGTCGTAAATGATTTGCTGGTAATTACAAATAAAGTTGTTTCTGGATCAAGTGAATTAATTATTTTTTCTATCTCGAAAGAATCGATATTAGAAACAAAGTAATAATTTAATTGAGAATCATAATTATTCGAAAGGGCATGACATATCATTTCTGGACCTAAAGTGGATCCCCCAATACCAACATTGACCACGTTGGTAAATTTCTTACCGGTGTATCCAAAAATATTCCCATTTCTAATATTTGTTGCAAAATTTAAAAAACTGGTTTGAGTGCTATCTATCTCTGCTGATCTCTTTTCCTGATTGGGTAGTAAATCTCTGCTTCTGAGCCACAAATGTCCTACTACACGATCTTCAGTTTTATTAATTTTCTCACCAGAAATCAATTCCGTGTAATGACTGCGTACTTTGCGTTCTTTTGTGAGTGTTAATAATGATGTCAAAATTTTTTTATTTATCATTGATTTACTAAAATCAAAGTTTATTCCCGCAAGATTAGTGAATAGATAATCTATTCGATTTTTATCTTTAACAAATAAGTTTCTTAAATCTAATTTTTCACTTTTCGATAATTGCTTTAATTTAATCCAGGCCTTTGCTGAGACCAAATCTTTTGACTTTTTCATACAATTACTCCTAATAGGTGGCGTAGCACTAAATCTAATCGGTAATCGGTTATCGAATCTGAAAGGGTCGAACTATCTTGAAGAAGTTCAAATATAGCTGGAATATTTAAATTATTGAGTAACAATTCAGACACCATATTGTATTTGTCTTGTGATAAAAATCTATCCTTATTCGCAAAAAGGGAAGCAAAAATGACTTCTGCAGAAGTGATGCAAGTTGCATCATATTCCCAATCATCGGTCCATTTTTTGGACATAAGAAGAATTCTAATTACTTGTGCTGATACATCCTGTTTTATAAGCTCGTGAACAAAAACTAAATTACCTTTAGATTTCGACATTTTACTACCCTGGTAAGCAACCATTCCGACATGACAATAAGCATTCGCTAATTTTTTGCCAAACAATGATTTCGTTTGTTCTTCACACATTGAGTGGTGAGGAAATATTAAATCTTTCCCTCCCCCTTGTATATCTAAAGGTAACTCAGCAAATTTGTTTACAAGTGAAATACATTCAATGTGCCAGCCCGGTCTACCCTCACCGAAATTGAAATCCCATTTCGGTTCCTGCGGCAACGATTTCTTCCATATGACTGGATCTAGTTTGTTCTCTTTTCCCTGCCTGTCTGGGTCTCCACCTCTTTCTCGGGAGATAGTTACTAATTCTTCATCTGAGTATTTCGAGACTAATTTAGATCTATCAACAATATTTGTCTTAAAGTAAGTATGATCTCCTAATTCGTAGGTGAGATTTTTTGCAATAGAAGATGATATGTCTGTGGCTATTATTTCGATATTTTCAACCACTCCCACAAAACTTGTAGGGGCAATAATATTTAAAGCTTGCATATCGTCTCGATAAATATCTAATTGTAAATTTACGATTTCTTCCCAATTTTTGCCATCTCTTTTTGCTCTTTCAAATAAAGGGTCATCAATATCAGTTACATTTTGTACGTAATTAACCTTCTTCCCCAATAAATGTAAAGCCCTAATCATCAGATCAAAAGTAAGGTATGTGACAGCGTGCCCTAAATGT
>ERZ890510.2119-NODE-2119-length-11680-cov-3.843871_pt1 | contig 11680 bp, 14 predicted proteins | sample MGYA00521265_ERZ890510 | MGnify/ENA primary metagenome ERZ890510 (study PRJEB32303, sample SAMEA104408624) | aquatic metagenome | biome: Brackish water; feature: Chemocline; material: water | place: Baltic Sea | collected 2014-10-26T21:54:00 | depth 110 m ...
TTTGGAGGGAGACGGGTTTTCGCCGAATCCGCCGCGGCCCGGCTCAATAACCCATTGAAAACACAATATATTTTACGGAAAGATTTTCGAAAACCCCCCAGGGGTGTCTCAAAAGTTTCACTTTCGCCGACGCGCTACCGCGAATGCGCGAAATCCCAGTAGAGAGCGCGCGCGCGGTGGAATATCGGGCCGGGCTGCAGCTTGCGATCCTCGAAGCGGATGACTGGCTGGACCTTGCCGAAATTGCCCGAGCTGAATATCTCGTCGGCGCGCCGCACCTCGTCGATGGCGAGGGTCCGCTCGATCACTTCGATGCCGTCGGCGCGCAGCAGGCCGATCAGCCGCTGGCGGGTGATGCCGTTGAGGAAGCTGCCGTTCGGCACCGGCGTGATCGCCACGCCGTCCGTGACGATCCAGATGTTCGAGGTTGCGAACTCGGCGACATGGCCGAGCGTATCGAGCATCAGCGGGTTGGCGAAGCCGCGTTTCCGTGCGTCGAAGATCGCCCGCGTGCTGTTGGGATAGTGGCACGAGGCCTTGGCCTCGGTCGGGGCGGCTTCGTTGCCCGGCCGGCGGAACGGGCTGAGGCAGGATGTAAACCCGTCGCCGTTCGGCATCGCCACCGGCAGCACGACCAGCGCGAAGCGCGTACTTTCCGGGTCGGGCAGGACGAGGCCGATCGACGCCTCGGCGAAGAACATCGGCCGGATGTAGAGCTCGGCGTCGGGAGCGAAGCGCTTGACGCCGTCGAGCGCGATGTCGCGGATTTCGCCGGCCGACAGGATCGGCTGCAGGCCGAAGGCGTTGCAGGAATCGACGACGCGCTGGCAGTGGCGCTCAAGATCCGGCGTGACGCCCTCGAAGGCGCGCGCGCCGTCGAACACCACCGAGGACATCCACGACGCGTGCGACAGGGCGCCGATCAGCGGCGGATTGCCGCCGTGCCACTCGCCGTCGATGAAGGTCAGCGCGCTCATGTGTGCGGCTCCGGTCTTGTCCGACTATCGAAAGCATAACGCCAATCCGCGGCGCGGGGCCAGCCGCCGGCGCTCGCGCTCGGGAAAATCCGCTGCCCGGGCTTTACGGCATGGCGCGCCGACCGCATATTCCGTCCATGGCTATTCTAAAAATCGCCCGCATGGGCCACCCCGTTCTCGGCCAGCGCGCGCTGGACGTTCCCGACCCGACCGACCCGGCGGTCCGCCGGCTCGTCGATGCGATGATCGAGACCATGGAGGATGCCGACGGCACCGGGCTTGCCGCGCCGCAGGTCCATGTGTCGTGGCGAATCGTCGTCTACAAGGTCGAGAGATCGCGTGCCGCCGCGGAGGATGACGGCGAGGATGACGGCGGCGACGACCGCGGGGTGCCGACGACGGCGCTGATCAACCCGGTGCTCGAGCCGGTCGGCGACGATACCAATGTCGGATTCGAGGCCTGCCTGTCGGTGCCGGGCATGGCCGGCCCGGTGCGCCGGTTCAGCCACATCCGCTACCGCTACCAGACGCTCGACGACGACACCGTCGAGGGCGAGGCGCGCGACTTCCACGCCCGCGTGCTGCAGCACGAATGCGACCATCTCGACGGCGTGCTCTACCCGATGCGGATCGAGGACATGGCGCAGTTCGGTTTCGTCGAGGAACTGCAGAAGGCGGCGCGCGGCGGCGATGACGAATATGACGATGACGACGACGATGATTTTGACGAGATCCCGAATGACTGACGCGAACCCCATGGAGACGGCGCGCGCCCGGATCGTCACCGCCGCCCTCGACCATGTGCCGTTCGACGGCTGGTCGATGACGGCGCTGCGCCGCGGCGCCGCCGATATCGGTCTCGACGCCGAGACCGCCGAGCGCGAATTTCCCGGCGGTGCGGGGTCGGCGATCGAACTGTGGAGCCGCGCCTGCGATCTTCGCATGGCGGCAGCACTGGCGTCGGCAGGCGAAACGCCGGATCAGCGGATCCGCGATCGCATCGCCAATGCCGTCCGATGGCGGATTGAAACGGTCGACGGCCGGCGCGAGGCGGTTCGGCGCGCCTTGTCGTATCTGGCGCAGCCGCAGCATGTCCTGCTCGGCACGAAACTGCTTTACCGCACGGTCGACGAGATCTGGTACGCCTGCGGTGATACCGCGACCGATTTCAATTTCTACAGCAAGCGCGGCCTGCTCGCCGGCGTCTACGCCTCGACACTGCTGTACTGGCTCGACGATGCCAGCGACGGCCACGCCGCAAGCTGGGCGTTCCTCGGCCGGCGTATCGACGATGTCATGAAGGTGCCGAAGCTGACGGCGCGCCTGGGACGCAAACCGCACCTGCCGGGCATGGCGTTCGATCCGGCCCGTTTCGCGCGGCGCGTCGCCACCCGCCTGCGCGAGGGCGACTGCGCCTGATCTTTATTCGGACTTCGGCAGCAGCCAGGTGACATGGCCCATTTTGCGGCCGGCGCGTGCCTCGCGCTTGCCGTAGAGGTGCAGATGCGCCGCCGGATCGGCGAACCAGCCCGGCCAGTCGGCAGACGTATCGCCGAGCAAATTGAGCATGCGGGCATCGGCGTGGCGCGCCGGGTCGCCGAGCGGCAGGCCGCAGACCGCGCGCACCAGCTGGGTGAACTGGCTGGTGACGCAGGCGTCGATCGTCCAGTGGCCGGAATTATGCGGGCGTGGCGCCATCTCGTTCATCAGCACCGCACCGTCCGCCGTGACGAACATCTCGACGGCGAGCAGCCCGACAATGTCGAGCGCCTCGGCCAACCGGGTCGCCATGTCGACCGCCGCGCCGGCGACCGAGGGCGCCAGCACCGCCGGTGCGATGGTTTCGGAAAGAATATGGTTGGCGTGGCGGTTCTCGACCGGGACGAAGGCCGCTGTGGCGCCGTCGGTGCCGCGCGCGACGATCACCGAGACCTCGCGCTCGAAGGCGACGAAACCCTCGAGGATGGCGCCGCCGGTCGCCGGGCCGGCGCCGGACTCGGTCCAGGCGCCGGCAAGATCGGTTCCCGCCTCGATGCGCACCTGACCCTTGCCGTCATAGCCGAGACGGCAGGTTTTGAGGATTGCCGGCGTGCCGATCCTGGCGACGGCGCTTTCCAGCGCCGTGGCATCGGGGATGGCCGCGTAGGGCGCCGTGCCGACGCCGATGCCGGTGGCGAAATTCTTTTCGCGCATCCGGTCCTGAGCCACGGTCAGCACCGCCGCGCCGGGCCGTACCGGCACCGTACGGGCGATTCGTTCGACCGCCGCGACGGGCAGGTTTTCGAATTCCAGCGTGGCGATGTCGATCGCCGCGGCGAAGGCGTCGAGTGCGTCACCGTCGTCGAACGGCGCCACCGTTGCGGCGGCACAGACCTGAGCCGCCGGATCGTCGGAATCCTGGCAGAATACGTGGCAGCGATACCCCATCGCCTCGGCGGCGAGCGCGATCATGCGGCCGAGCTGGCCGCCGCCGAGGATGCCGATGGTGGCGCCCGGCATCAGCGCTGCGGTGCGGTCAGGCATGGGGGCGGTCGGCGGTCAGGAATCGATCGACGGTACGTCGGCGACCGCATCGGTCTGCTTGCGGCGCCACGCATCGAGCCTGCTGGCGAGACCGGTATCCCCGAGCGCCAGCACCGCGGCGGCGAGCAGCGCGGCGTTGACCGCGCCGGCGCGGCCGATGGCCAGCGTGCCGACGGGAATGCCCGCCGGCATCTGGACGATCGACAGCAGGCTGTCCATGCCGCTCAGCGCCTTCGATTCGACGGGCACGCCGAACACCGGCAACGGCGTCATGGACGCGGTCATGCCGGGCAGGTGTGCCGCGCCGCCGGCGCCTGCGATGATCACCTTGAGGCCGCGGTCCTTTGCCGATTTCGCGTATTCCGCCAGCCGGTCGGGCGTGCGGTGGGCCGACACGATGCGCGTTTCATAGCCGATCCCGAGGGCGTCGAGCGTTTCGGCGGCGTGCGTCAGGGTCGGCCAGTCGGACTGGCTACCCATGATGATGCCGACAACTGCCTCTGTCATGCGACAACTCCGTCCTGCGGTACCCGGGGCCGGCGTGCGGGCCGACGGGAAGGCGCGCGATTATAGGGAGCTGCCCGGCGTTGGCAAAAGAATCTGCCCGGATATCAGCCGGATCGCGGATTTTTAGTGAATCACGCGTAAATAATTATTAACCGATTGCCGCTAGCGTAGTGGGGGTGTCCAGATGATCGATTCTGCGTTATACAACAACAGGTTGTTTTTGCGCGGGGAGATGCTTGCGCGATGAAGATCGACAACAAAAGACCCGTCGGTGCGGGGCGCGTCGTCGCCCCCGGCGCGGCGCGTACCGCGACGCAGGCCTATGGCGCGCAGCAGACGGCCAGTGCAACCGCTGCCGCCCCGCTTGATCTCGCGTCCATCGCCGGTATTCCCGAGGCGGAGCTGACGTCGAAAGTTCGTGACGCCCTGAGCATGCTGATCGCCGAAGTGCAGCGCATGCGCGAAGAGCTGGTGCAGGCGAAGCAGCGCGTTTCCTACCTGGAAAAGCTGGCCGACGAAGATTCTCTGGTGCCGGTGGCCAACCGCCGCGCCTTCGTGCGCGAACTGGGCCGCATGGTCGCCTTTGCCGAGCGCTATGGCTCGCAGTCGAGCGTTCTTTATTTCGACATTAACGGCTTCAAACGGGTCAACGATGAGTTTGGCCATGCCGCGGGCGATGCCGCGTTGCGCCATATCGCCGATATCCTGACCGAAAACGTTCGCGAATCGGATGTTGTCGGCCGGCTTGGCGGCGACGAGTTCGGCGTTATCCTGGCCCAGGCGGATGCCGGGGTGGCGGCGGAAAAAGCCGCATCGCTGGCCCATGCCATCGAGACACAGCCGCTGGACTGGGACGGCCACAGCCTGCAGCTGACCGCTTCCTATGGCGCCTATGCATTCACCGGTGACATCAATGCCGGCGAGGCATTGGAGCGCGCCGATCAGGCGATGTATGCGCAGCGTCAGGTCAAGCGCACGGTCAACTCCGGGTAACCGCAAGCGCCATTGCCGTCAGGCGATGATGTCGGGCAGCAGCTGATCCTCCAGCCGCGAAATTTCGTCCTTCAGCACCAGTTTGCGCTTCTTCAGGCGCTGTAGCTGCAATTGATCGAACGGCGCCTCGTCGCTGATCCGTGCGATGACATCGTCGAGATCGCGATGTTCGCTGCGGATTTCAAAAAGTTTACGGCGCAGTTCACGCTGATCTACGGTGGGTACCGCGTCTTCGTTGTCTTGTTCGTCCATAACCGTTTCGCAACCCGCTGTTGCTCCCGGCGTCTTCCCTGGCGACGCCGCAACGATGACACTATCAGATTTTCGCGGGCGTTTCCGCAGCAAACAGAGGCGGAAGGGTACGCCGACAATGCCCGATAACCACCGATCCGATGCCGACGAACTGTGGCGCTTCGCCCTGGCGTTCTATGCACAGCCGGAGATCGAGCGCGTCTGCCTCGCGCTGCAGGACGAACAGGGCGTCGACGTCGTGCTGCTGATCGGCCTCATGTGGCTGGCCGCCCGCGACGGACGTGCCGCCGGCGACGCCGATATAGCGCGCCTGGATGACGCGATTGCCGGGTGGCGGGATACGGTCGTCAGACCATTGCGCGATCTGCGCCGTTCCCTGAAAGCGCGGCTGGCCGACCTGCCGGCGCGTGCGGCGGAAACCCGAAACAACATCAAGGCTGCCGAACTGTCGGCCGAACGGGTTGCCGTCGACCTGCTGGCGGCGGCGATCGCCGGCTTGCCCGAGGCGGGCGCCGTCGAGGAGCGGCGATTCGCCGCGCAGCGGTCCGTCGAGGGCTATCTTGGCTGGCTGGGACGGGCGCCGACACCGGATTTGCGGGCGGCGACCGCGATCTTTCTGGACGGGCTGTCCGGCATGGCAGTCAGCGGATAAGGCGAACGCTAAAATTCGCGGTTTCTGAACCAAAGTCGTTATTGGAATCGCAATCGAATGGGGGTAGCATTTCTACCGTTGGAGTCTCATCAACATACGGGAGCGCTGCGAAGTGACGAATCCGGCAAACGTAGATACGTTGAAGACGAAGCACGCCAAACTGGAAGCCAAACTCAACGAGGAAACCCACCGGCCGATGCCCGACGATGATACGATAAAGGAGATCAAGCGCGAGAAATTGCGCATAAAAGATCAGTTAGCGTCACTGGACAGCGCCTGAGGCGGACAGTGAAGCAAACCGGAAAATGAACGAGGGCGGCCCGCAGGGGACCGCCCTTTTGCATTTCCGGTTTCGATCCGCTACCGCGTAACGGCGATCATGTGGTAACGCGCAGCGGCGTTACTGGGCTGCGGCCAGATGATTCGCCGTTTCGCGCAGGATGAATTTCTGGATTTTGCCCGTCGATGTCTTCGGCAAGGGCCCGAAGACGACGTAGCGCGGGCACTTGAACCGCGCGAGATTTGCGCGGCAATGGGCGATGATGTCCTCTTCGGTGGCCGTCGCGCCCGGGCGTAATTCGATGAAGGCGCACGGCGTCTCGCCCCATTTATCGTCAGGCCTGGCGACGACGGCGGCAGCGCCGACATCGGGGTGCCGGTACAGCGCACTCTCGACCTCGATCGACGAGATGTTCTCGCCGCCCGAGATGATGATGTCCTTCGAGCGGTCCTTGAGTTCGATATAGCCGTCGGCATGCCAGACGCCGAGGTCGCCGGTATGGAACCAGCCGCCGGCGAACGCTTCCTCGGTGGCCTTCGGGTTCTTCAGATAGCCCTTCATGGTGACGTTACCGCGGGTGAAGACCTCGCCCATCTGCTCGCCGTTCTTCGCCACCGGCACGAGCGTTTCCGGATCGGCGACCATGACGTCCTCAAGCACTTCGTAGGGCACGCCCTGGCGCGACTGCAGTGCCGCGCGTTCCTCCAATGGCAGATCGTCCCATTCATCCTGCCAGGCACACACGACCGCCGGACCATAGATTTCGGTAAGGCCGTAGACATGGGTGACGCGGATGCCCTCCTCCGACATCTTGGCGAGCACGGCGGCGGGCGGCGGTGCTGCGGCGGTCATGAATTCGATCTGCTGATGGAATGGGCGGCGATCGCCCTCGCCGGCGTTGGTGATCATCTGCATGATGATCGGCGCACCGCACAGATGGGTGATGCCGTTTTCGGCGAAAGCCTTGTAGATGGTCTGCGATTCGACGCGGCGCAGGCAGACGCTGGTCGCCGCGACCAGAGCCGTGCCCCAGGTGAAGCACCAGCCGTTGCAGTGGAACATCGGCAGCGTCCACAGGTAGGTCGGCTTGTTGACCGCACCCCAGGTGAACACGTTGCCCATCGCGTTCAGATAGGCGCCGCGATGGTGAAACACGACACCCTTCGGGTTGCCGGTCGTGCCCGAGGTGTAGTTGAGCGCGATCGCCCGCCATTCGTCGTCCGGCAGCGACCAGTCGTAGTCCGGATCGCCGGTGGCGATGAATGCTTCATAGTCGATCTCGCCGAGCCGTTCGCCGCCGGGACCCTGCGGGTCGTCGATATCGATGACGATCGGCTTGTTCTTGACCTGCTGCAGCGCTTCCCGGATGACCGGTGCGAACTCCGTGTCGGTGATCAATACCTTCGCCTCGCCATGATCGAGGATGAAGGCGATGGTCGCCGCGTCGAGGCGGACATTGAGCGCATTGATGACACCGCCGGTCATCGGGATGCCGAAATGCGCTTCCAGCACCTCCGGGATATTCGGCGCCATGACGGCAACGCAGTCGCCGACACCGATGCCGCGCCGGGACAATGCCGATGCGAGTTGCCGGCACCGCGCATACATCTCGGACCAGCTACGCGTCAGCGTGCCGTGCACCACGGCCGCGCGCTGCGGATATACGGCTGCCGTTCGCTTGATGAAAGTCAGCGGCGACAGCGGTGTGTAATTGGCGGCGTTCTTGTCGAGGTCGGTTTCGTACGGATTGCTCATCTCGCTTCTCCCCGCGGGTCCGGAGCGATTCCGGACCGGCGCTTCCCGGCTATTTTCTGAACAAGGCTTCGGCGGCGCCGCGATGGCTGGTGCGTCCGTCGATTTCGGCCCGCGCTCGGGCGATTTCCGCTTCGCAGTGCTGGATATATTTCTCCAGCTCGGCCAATGACAGGATTTCCAGAGTCGCCGGCACATAGGCGGGTCTGGGCTGGTGCCGGGGTTCCAGATCGTCGTCCAGTGCCATCGTCCCCTCCTGTATATCGGATCCTGTTGAGGTTCGTTGTCAGCACAGTCTGGCGCGCCTAGATTGCTCCTGCAACCCATCCAAACGTTCAAAAACCGAAGAACCCCGGAGCAGCCATGTCCGTACCGACGACTATGACCGCCATCGAAGCCGGCGGTCCCGGAGTGCTGAAGCCGACCGAGCGGCCGGTGCCGCTTGCCGGAGCGGGTGAGGTGCTGATCAAGGTCGCGGCGGCCGGCGTCAACCGTCCGGACGTGGCGCAGCGGCAGGGCGTCTACCCGGCGCCGCCTGGAGCCTCGGACCTGCCGGGGCTCGAGGTTGCCGGCACCGTCGCCGCCATCGGTACGGATACAAGGGGCTGGGCCGTCGGCGACGCGGCATGCGCGCTCGTTTCGGGCGGCGGGTATGCTGAATATGTCGCCGTCCCCGCGACACAGGTGCTGCCGGTGCCCGATGGCCTCGACCTCGTGCAGGCCGCCGCGCTGCCCGAAACCTGTTTCACAGTCTGGAGCAACGTCTTCGATCGTGGCCGTCTTGCGCAAGGCGAGGCGTTTCTCGTGCATGGCGGGTCGAGCGGCATCGGCACGACGGCGATCCAGCTCGCCCGCGCCTTCGGTGCGCGCGTGTTCACCACCGTCGGCAACGCCGAAAAGGCGAAGGCCTGCCTCGACCTCGGCGCGGAGCGCGCGATCAACTATCACGATGAGGATTTCGTCGAGATCGTTTGCGAGGCGACCGGCAAGGAAGGTGTCGATGTCATCCTCGACATGGTCGGCGGCGATTATCTGCCGCGCAACATACGCTGCCTGAAACCGGATGGCCGGCTGGTTCAGATCGCCCTGATGCGCGGCGCGAGGGGCGAACTCGATCTCGCCCGGGTGATGACCCGGCGCCTGACGGTCACCGGCTCGACCCTGCGGCCGCAGAGCGTGGCGGCAAAAGCCGCCATCGCCATCGCCCTGCTCGACAAGGTCTGGCCGCTGATCGCGGCTGGCCGGGTCGCGCCGGTAATCCACGCGACCTTCGACCTCAAAGACGCGGTAAAAGCGCACGAATTGATGGAAACCAGCAGCCATATCGGCAAGATCATGCTGAATGTCTGATATCGGCCGGATTCTGTTATCTGGCCGTCCCATCAAGATGTTTTGCAAATGATTGGGGACGACCCTATATAGGGGCGCATCCCGACAACCGATCCGTTCGGACAGGCGGACTCGATTATATTGGCCGCGCCGCCCCGCCTTTTTTCGCGGCAAGCAGCGGCGGCGGAACTGGAGGACAAATGGCTCTTCCCCTAATGCCCAAGGCGACGGCCGTGTGGCTGGTCGAAAACACGGCGCTGACGTTCAAGCAGATCGCCGATTTCTGCGGTCTGCACTCGCTCGAAGTGCAGGGCATCGCCGACGGCGATGTGGCGATCGGCATCAAGGGTATCGACCCGGTCATGAACGAGCAGCTGGCGGCTTCGGAACTGGAGCGCTGTCAGGCGGATCCGACGGCTTCACTGCAGCTCAAGAGTTCGGACAATCCGGCGCCGGTCAAGCGCACCAAGGGGCCGCGTTACGTGCCGGTTTCCAAGCGTCAGGACAAGCCCGATGCGATCGCATACCTGGTTCGATACTACCCGGAACTCAGCGACGCCCAGATTGGCAAGTTGATCGGTACGACCAAGCCGACGATTACCGCGATTCGCGACCGGACCCACTGGAACTCGTCGCAGATTCAGCCGCGCGATCCCGTGACGATCGGCCTGTGCCGGCAGATGGATCTCGACGAACAGGTCCAGAAGGCGCGCAAGGCCGGGCGCAAGCCGGCCGAAGAAACGGTGAAGCCGATCAGCGCCGACCTGATGGTCACCGGTGACGAAGAACCGGCCGCACCACAGAGCCGGGTCCCCGACTGGATGGCCGGCGTCAGCATGGGCAACCTCGACAATTCGTAACGCTGCCGCGTTACGGCGGAGCAGGCCGCTCGGGTCCCCGGACCGGAGCGGCCTTTTTCAATGGTGCCCGAAGCTCTAGATTTGACAGTCATACCAAGGCTCATCCGGATGCTGCCATGCTTGACCCGAAATTTCTCAAATTCGATACGCTGAGCCTGCATGCCGGCCAACACCCGGACCCGGTGACGGGGGCGCGGGCGACGCCGATCTACCAGACGACATCCTACGTCTTTCCCGATGTCGACCACGCCGCCAGCCTGTTCAACCTGGAACGCGCCGGTCACATTTACAGCCGCATTTCCAACCCGACGGTCGCGGTGTTCGAGGAGCGTATGGCCGCCCTCGAGGGCGGCGTTGGCGCCATTGCCGCGGCAAGCGGGCAGGCGGCGCTGACGCTGGCGGTGATCACGCTGATGGATGGCGGCGGCCATATCGTCGCGTCACGCAACATCTACGGCGGCAGCCACAATCTGTTCCACCACACGCTGCCGCGCTTCGGCATCACGACGACGATGGTCGATCCGCGCGATCCTGACGCCTTTGCCGCGGCGATCCGCCCTGAAACGCGCCTGCTGTTCGCCGAGACGCTTGGCAACCCCGGTCTCGAAGTGCTCGATATTCCTGCGGTTGCCGAGGTCGCGCACGCCGCCGGCCTGCCGTTGATGGTCGATTCCACCTTCACCACGCCCTGTCTGATCCGGCCGATCGAGCATGGCGCGGACATCGTCATGCATTCGGCGACCAAATGGATCGGCGGTCACGGTGTGGCGATCGGCGGTGTGCTGGTCGATGGCGGACGCTTCGACTGGGAGGCGTCGGGCAAGTTCCCCACCCTGACGGAACCCTATGCGGGCTATCACGGTCTCGATTTCGCGGAGGAATTCGGCCCCGGCGCGTTCATCATGCGTGCCCGCGCCGAGGGATTGCGCGATTTCGGCGCCTGCATGGCGCCGCAAACGGCATTCTACCTGCTGCAGGGACTCGAGACGCTGCCACTGCGTATCGCCCGCCACGTTGCCAATGCCGAGATGGTGGTGGACTTTCTCGTGGCTGCCGAGGAGGTCGCATGGGTGACCTATCCGCGGCTCGACGACCATCCCGACCACGCGCTCGCCGCGCGCCTGATGCCGAAGGGAGCCGGCTCGATCGTTTCGTTCGGTATCAAGGGCGGTGCTGCCGGATTGCGTGCCGCGGGCGCCAAATTTATCGAAGCGCTCGGGCTGTTCTCGCATCTCGCCAATGTCGGCGACGCCAAGTCTCTGGTCATCCACCCGGCGAGCACGACGCACCAGCAGATGAGCGCCGAGGAGTTGCGGGCTGCCGGCGTCGGCGAGGAGATGATCCGCCTGTCCGTCGGGCTCGAGGATCCGGACGATTTGATCGCCGATCTCAGGCAGGCGCTGCGCGCTTCGCAGAAATAGGGGAGCACCGCCATGGACATCACCGTCGACGGGCACCGGGTTTTCGCCCATACCGGCGGCCGGCCGTTCGATCGTGCAAGGCCGGTTCTGGTGCTGATCCACGGCGCGGGAACCGACCATACCTTCTGGGGCCT
>ERZ890510.2122-NODE-2122-length-11664-cov-7.862176_pt1 | contig 11664 bp, 9 predicted proteins | sample MGYA00521265_ERZ890510 | MGnify/ENA primary metagenome ERZ890510 (study PRJEB32303, sample SAMEA104408624) | aquatic metagenome | biome: Brackish water; feature: Chemocline; material: water | place: Baltic Sea | collected 2014-10-26T21:54:00 | depth 110 m ...
AATATTTTCTTTGCATTGAAGTTTCTCGCGTTAACCCCTAGTATACTGATCGGGTTTCCGGGAATTTCGCTTAAACAATGAAAGTAATTCTAGTCGACCAGCGTCACGGTCACACTAAAACTATCGTCCTCAAAGGGTGGCTTAAAACCCTTCTCTCCCTGTGCCTGTTAGGTACCCCGGTTGCACTCGGCTATTTCGGCTATCAGTTAGCGCTGTCCCAACATCCCGACATTATCACAGCGAAATCAGCCGAAAATTGGGATCGGCAGATCAAGCTGCAAACGGCACAAGTAGCCGACATAAAGCAGGAATCTGAGCAACAGATAGAGGCTCTTACCCTGCGATTGGCCATGCTGCAGGCCAGACTTGTTCGTCTGGATGCGATGGGTGAGAGAATCACCACAATTGCCAAGCTGGACACCGGTGAATTTGATTTCAGTAATTCAGTTACCATTGGTGGGCCTGAAACCGGAAGTTCTGAAGCCTATACAACGGCAGGTTTTATGGATGCTGTGTATCAACTCGAACGGCAACTTGAAGATCGTCAACAGCAGTTGGAGGTTCTTGAAGGCTTAATGACGGATCGCAAGATTCAGTCAGATGTATTTATCGCTGGACGCCCATTAGATAGTGGCTGGATAGCCTCTCGGTTTGGCCAACGCGCCGATCCATTTACCGGTAAGTTGGCTTTTCACGGCGGTATGGACTTTAGCACTGGCAAGGCTGGCGCGGATATTCATACGGTAGCTGCAGGGGTGATCACCTGGTCGGGGCCAAGAACCGGTTATGGTCTCATGGTTGAAGTTAATCATGGCAATGGTTTTACTACCCGATATGCTCACTCAGAAAAGCTGCTGGTAGGTGTTGGTGATATCGTAAACAAAGGTCAAACTATTGCACTGGTAGGCTCCACCGGTCGTTCTACTGGCCCTCATGTGCATTTTGAAGTCTACAAGAATGGCAGGATTGTCGATCCTGCTGCTTATATACACCGCACCGCTAGATAATCCCCCTCCACAATACGCATTATTTTCGATTGCTCGAGCGCTACAGAGATATCTGTGGTTGCGGCCAGTCTACTTAAATTAACTACTTACTTACAAATTGAGCATCATGAGCATATTTAACAAAATATTTGGTAGCAGTAACTCAAGAAAACTGAAAAAAATTCAACGAAGTGTGGTTATTGTTAATTCTTTCGAGGAAGAATTTCAGGCTCTGAATGATGATGAGTTAAAAGCGAAAACCGCGGAATTCAGGCAAAGATTTGATTCCGGTGAGTCACTTGAATCAATACTCCCCCAAGCATTTGCGGTTGTGCGCGAGGCGGGTAAACGCGTTATGAGGATGCGCCACTTCGATGTGCAGATGGTAGGCGGAATTGTACTCAACGAAGGGAGTATTTCCGAGATGAGAACCGGCGAAGGTAAAACACTGATGTCGACGTTGCCAGCTTATCTGAATGGTCTTACGGGCAAGGGTGTGCATGTCGTAACTGTGAATGAATATCTCGCCGAACGAGATGCTAACTGGATGCGTCCTCTTTATGAATTTCTTGGTTTGAGTGTAGGCATTATCAAATCTAACCAAAATCCGGAAGAGAAAAAGGCGGCCTACAATTCATCAATAACTTATGGCACTAATAACGAATTCGGCTTTGATTATCTGCGTGACAATATGGCATTTCGGCTCGATGACAAAATGCAACGAGAATTGAATTTTGCCATTGTCGATGAGGTTGACTCGATTCTAATCGACGAAGCAAGAACCCCTCTTATTATTTCTGGTGCAGCGGAGAATAGTTCCAAACTGTATACGGCGATCAATGCACTAATCCCTAAATTGGAAAAAGGTATCAAAGCTGAAAAAACCAAGATGGAGATGATGGACAAAAGTTTTGTCCCGGAGGAATCGGGTCATTTTAGCGTCGATGAAAAGACTCGCCAGATAGAGTTGACAGAATCAGGGCATGAATTTGTTGAGGAACTACTAATTCAGAAAAAGCTCCTCGATGAAGGCGAGTCTTTATATTCCGCTACTAATCTATCGTTGTTACATCATGTTCATGCCGCTCTGAAGGCGCACTATCTGTTTAACAAGGATATCGAATATATAGTCCAGAACAAGCACATTGTACTCATTGATGAGCACACCGGTAGAACGATGGAGGGAAGAAGACTTTCAGAAGGCTTACATCAGGCTCTGGAGGCAAAGGAAGGCCTGGGAATTCAAAGCGAGAGTCAAACGCTGGCATCAACCACCTTTCAGAACTACTTCCGTCTGTATAACAAACTTGCTGGCATGACTGGTACTGCCGATACGGAAGCTTTTGAGTTTAGCCAGATTTATGGATTAAATGTTGTGGTTGTCCCAACTAATCAGCCAATGATTCGAATTGATGCGAATGATCTTATTTTCCTGTCCATGGAAGAAAAGCTCGAAGCGATAGTCAAAGACATCACAGAGATGAGTGCCAAGGGCGCCCCTGTTTTGGTCGGTACGGCGTCGATTGATACCTCCGAAATATTGTCCAGGTTTTTGAATAAACAAAATATTGCGCACGAAGTCTTGAATGCCAAGTTTCATGAAAGAGAAGCGCAGATTATTGCTCAGGCGGGAAGGCCGGGCGTAGTCACCATTGCGACCAATATGGCCGGTCGTGGTACGGATATTGTTTTAGGTGGTAATTGGGAGGCGGAAGTTGCTGAGTTGGAAAATCCTTCAGAGCAACAGATTGAAAAAATTAAAGCAGAATGGCAGTTACGTCACGATCAGGTTATTGCTGCCGGGGGTTTGCATATTGCGGGAACAGAGAGGCATGAGTCTCGCCGTATTGACAATCAATTGAGAGGTCGTTCGGGTCGTCAGGGTGATCCGGGATATTCCAGATTCTATTTATCGATGGAAGATAATTTGCTTCGGATCTTTGCCACCGATGGTGTTAAGAATTTTATGCGTCGGCTGGGAATGGAACATGGTGAGGCGATTGAACATGGTATGGTGACTCGGTCTATCGAGAAAGCACAGCGTAAAGTAGAAGGACGAAATTTCGATATTCGAAAACAATTACTGGAATACGATAATGTCGCGAACGATCAGCGCACAATTATTTATCGTCAACGGAATGAGTTAATGGCCAGCGATGATATCTCTGAACTGCTGACCGATATGCGAACAGATGTCGTGGGACAGTTGGTCGATGAGTATATTCCTCCACAGAGTGTTCCGGAGCAGTGGGATGTTGCGGGTTTGGAACAATCTATTGAGACAGAATTTTCCAGTAAACAGACTATTCAGCAGTGGTTGGATGAAGATGATCAGCTCTATGAAGAGCAACTTAAACAAAAAATAGATGAAATTCTTACGCAAGAGTATGAACAGAAATCGACAGCCGTGGGTGACAAGATGCGGCTTTTTGAAAAACAAATAACCTTGCAAATTCTGGATGGTCTATGGAAAGATCATCTGGCAACGATGGATCATTTACGCCAGGGTATATTTCTTCGTAGTTATGCCGGAAAAAATCCGAAGCAGGAATATAAGCGAGAAGCCTTCGCTCTTTTTCAGGAGTTGATGGCTAATTTGCAACAGGAAGTAATTAAGGTTCTGAGTCATGTAAAAATTCGTCAGGATGATGAAGCTGATGCAATTGAGCGCCAGCGCGAGCAAGAGCGGGCGAGAGAACGGGTTAATTTCCAGCATCAGGCAGCCTCGGCATTGTCAGACGCCGTGGCAGGAGATGCCGGGCAGGCGGCGGCTGAATCTCAGTCAGCACAGAGACCGGCTCCGTTTGTGCGAGACATGATTAAGGTGGGGCGCAATGATCCCTGTCCTTGCGGTTCGGCTAAAAAGTATAAGGCTTGTCACGGAAAAATAGCGTAAAAACAAAGGCTTAAGGAATTAGAACAATGGCGGTTGGAGATGGAAAGCTCGGGGTAGTTCATGCTGTTGCAGGTGTTCGGCTAGCCGCGGTTGAAAGTAATATACGCTATGAAAACCGGCTCGATCTGGTGTTAATTGAAATTCCAGAGCAATCAAATGTTGCTGGGGTATTCACCCAGAATGCTTTCTGTGCGGCGCCGGTGTCGATTTCCAGACAACATCTACAGCAGGCAAGCAGCCGTTATTTTCTTATCAACACAGGCAATGCCAATGCCGGCACTGGCAAGGCAGGCGAGGCGGCTGCAATAAGTTGCTGTCAGGCGCTGGCCGATCTGGGGCAGGTGAGCCCAGAGCAAGTACTGCCCTTCTCAACAGGCGTAATTGGCGAAGCGCTTCCAGTCAATAAAATCATTCAGGCTATTCCACAAGCCTTGGCAAGACTCTCAGATTGCAATTGGCCCGAAGCCGCCAAAGGGATACTGACCACGGACACGCGGCCCAAGATTTCGTCAGCACAGATTGAACTGGCAGGTACCACTGTCACCATTACCGGAATCGCAAAAGGTTCTGGCATGCTAAAACCCAATATGGCCACCATGTTAGGATTCGTCTTTACTGATGCGCAAATTGATAAGGCAATTTTGTCCAGATTTTTGTCCGCCGCTGTTCAGCATTCGTTTAATCGGATTACTGTAGACGGGGATACTTCTACCAATGACAGCTGTATGTTAGTTGCTACAGGAAAGAGTGCGCTGAAGATTGAGGATGTCGATGGCGATGTGGCGATAGCATTTGCTGAGGCGCTGAACGCGGTTTTTCTGGAATTGGCTACGGCATTAATCAAAGACGCGGAAGGCGCCACTAAATTTATGACCATCAAGGTTAGTCAGGGAGCATCGTTGGAAGAATGTCTCCGTGTTGCCTACGCGGTGGCTGAGTCACCCTTGGTGAAAACGGCTTTTTTTGCAGCGGATCCGAATTGGGGAAGAATTCTTGCGGCCGTTGGTCGTGCAGGAATAGAGGATTTGAATATTGAGGCTGTTACCATTTCTCTGGGAGATGTCCGCTTGGTTAGCAATGGTGCCGTGGATGTAAACTACACCGAGAGCATGGGGCAGGCGGAGATGGACAAGGATGAAATCTTTGTTGAAATAAAGCTGGCCCGCGGAGAAGCGAGTACCTCGGTGTTTACTTGCGATCTTTCCCATGACTATGTGCAAATCAACGCGGATTATCGGAGTTAAGTCTGTCACAAAAATTTCTGCAAGAGATTGGCGGCAGCGCGGTGTTTGCTATACTCCAGTCTAATGGCGCAAGGGCTATAGCGCTTGCGCAGAATTCATTTCATGAGGTCAGTTACTCTCCTTGACAGAGCTCGCCTTTATTCATGTTGCCGTCGGCGTCATCGTCAATTCCTCGAATGAGGTTCTAATCTCGTTGCGCCCAGCGCAGAGCCATCAAGGGGGTTTATGGGAATTTCCGGGAGGCAAGCTCGAGGCAGGCGAAGATGCCCTGTGTGCACTCAGGAGAGAATTCGCAGAGGAATTAGGAATTGATGTTCAGAATTGCTTCCCGCTTAAAAAAATCAAACACCACTATGCCGATAAATCCGTTGTATTGGATGTATGGCAGATTACCGAGTATCGAGGCACTCCCCGCGGTCGTGAAGGACAGGCTATCGAGTGGCGTGCGATTCAAAATTTGAATGAGGCGGACTTCCCAGCGGCTAATGCCGGCATAATACGAACGCTTAATCTTCCGGCTGAGATTGCCATAACTCCCGATGTCGCAAACTTTGCCGAGCTGACGCAGCTAATCCAGCGGCTGTTAAGTCAGAATTTGCGAATCATTCAATTTAGACAGAAAAAACTGGATGGCCACACTTATCTGGAATGGTTTGAGTGGGCTCAGGCGCAATGTCTGCTGGCAGGCACTAAGTTGATGTTTAATCAGGACATGGCTATTAGCCTGCAAGCAAAAGCGCTCGACTATCACGCGTCCTCCCAGCGGCTGATGAGCCTGAAAAAGCGTCCAATAGATCAGAACCTGCTATTCAGTGCCTCGTGTCATACGCTGGAAGAGCTCAAACACGCCGAGACCTTAGAGGCTGACTTTGTGTTTCTGTCTCCGGTGGCAGACACGAAAAAATATACCCGTGAGCGGATATTGGGCTGGCAAGCTTTTAGGGAGTTGGCGAATCAGGCGAGTGTCCCCGTCTATGCGCTTGGAGGGGTGAGCAGAAATGATCTCATAACCGCTCGTGCCCATGGGGGTAGCGGGATAGCGGGGATTTCTACCTTTGCAGGGACACCGCTTTAGTAATTTTTTAATCAAATAAAGGCGCTTACTGGTCCCTGTCTTCATCGGTAACAGGGTAGTTTGCCTCTCCTGGGATACTTATCTTCTCGCTGGCCCAATCTCCGAAGTCGATTAATTTGCAGCGTTTGCTGCAGAAAGGTCGAAACTCGCTTTTCTCAGTCCACTCAACTTGTTTATGGCAGGTAGGACAGTCAACAGACTTCAGTTTGGTGTTACTCATATTGTTTAGCCAGGGCAGTATATTTTTCGTGAAGCTCAGCGACTCTGATTTGTAGTGCGTCAATATCGGTTTCATTTTCGATAATATCATCGGCTCTTTTCCGGCGTTCCTCGCGGCTGATTTGTGCTGCAATAATTGCCTTTATTGTAGCGGCATTACTTTGGTCTCGTTGTAAGGTTCTGCTCAGCTGGATTTGTTCGCTGACGTCGACAAGCAGAATTCTGTTGACCATTTCATGCTGATTCGATTCCAGCAGCAAGGGTGACTCGAGGATACAGTACACAGAAGTTGAGTTTTCCAGACGCGTCTTCATTAGTTCGGCAATCAAGGGATGGAGTAGCTTTTCTAACCAGTCTTTCTCGGCCGTGTCGGAAAAGACAATTTCACGTAGTTTCTGTCGGTTTAATTCAGCGTCGGGATCCAGTATGGCTTCGCCAAAATGTTTGCTTATTTGTTGCAGCGCGTCGGTGCCAGGGTTCACTACCTCTCTTGCTAGCTGATCGGCATCAATCACCTCAATGCCATAGGCTAGAAACATCGCAGCCACCGTAGATTTTCCGCTTCCAATTCCCCCGGTTAGACCCACGACAAAATTGCGGTTATTCAGCATAATCCTAACTACCCAACAATAGTGTTCATATAGAATGAACTCAATTGCGAACCCCAGATAAGCATGATGAACCCCGCGCCTGTGAGGAATGGTCCGAATGGCATGGGTATGGATCGGTCTCTGCCCATGAAAATAATCATGGCAATGCCGAAGATGGCTCCCACCAGTGATGAAAGTATAATGATGGGTAGCAGGCTCTGCCATCCCATCCAGGCGCCTAGAGCCGCCAGCAGCTTAAAGTCGCCATAGCCCATGCCTTCCTTGCCGGTAGCCAGTTTAAATAGCCAGTAGACGGCCCACAGCAGCAAATAGCCGGCAATTGCCCCTATCACTGCATCGCGCAGGCTGACGCCGAAACCTAGATCGAGGGTGTTTACCAGCAGGCCTAACCACAGCAGAGGAATGGTTATATTGTCCGGCAGCAACTGATGATCAAAGTCGATCAGGGTGAGTGCGATTAGTGACCAGCAAAGCAGTAACAATGCCAATGTAAGCCATGTGGCACCGAAACTTGAGGCGACCAGAGCAGAGCATACACCGGATACAAATTCCACGCAGGGATAGCGCAGAGAGATTCTGCTTTTGCAATTGGAGCATTTGCCACCAAGAAACAAATAGCTGATTAGCGGGACGTTCTCCCAAGGCTTTATCGGGTGATTACATTGAGGGCAATGAGAGTCAGGTTTCTGCAGGTTGAAAATTTTAAATTTTGCAGAAGATTCATTGCTGTCTGGATTGGTATTTTCAATTTCCAGATACTCGCAGCATTGCTCTTTCCATTCCCTCTGCAACATTATCGGCAGCCGATAGGCAACCACGTTAAGAAAACTGCCAACCAGAAGCCCTAATACCGCACAGATTGTTATGAACAATACAGGGGTGGACGAAATAAGATTTATAATTTCCATTCCCGGATGCACAGCTTACATGACAGAGCCGAGTTGGAAAATCGGCAAGTACATCGCAATCATCAATCCGCCAACGAGAACTCCCAGTACAGCCATGATCATTGGTTCCATGAGAGCAGTTAAGCCGTCAACAGCGTTATCAACTTCAGCTTCGTAATAGATAGCGCACTTGTCCAGCATTGAATCCAGAGCGCCTGACTCTTCTCCGATGCCAACCATTTGGGTAATCATGGTGGGAAATAGAGAGGTATTTTTAATCGCGAAGTTCAATTGTTGCCCGGTAGTGACATCGTCTCTAATTTTTCGAGTGGCGTTTGAATACACGATGTTGCCAGTTGCCCCCGCTACCGATTCCAGAGCATCGACCAGAGGCACGCCGGCCGAGAATGTGGTGGAGAGAGTTCGTGTAAAACGGGCGTAGCAGGAGCTATTGAGTATTGGTCCCACAACAGGAAGCTTTAATGAAATTCTGTCTATCAGCTGGGCAAATGCCGGAGATCTATGTTTTGCCTCAGAGAAACTATAAGCGGATATTACGATGACTGCTAATGCCTTCCACCAGTGTGCGATTGCCAGGTCTGATAATTTCAATACAAACAGGGTAAAGGCTGGCAGCTCTGCTCCGAAGCTGGAAAATGTTTCGGCGAACTGAGGTACAACCTTGATCAATAATATAGCCGTAACAACCAACGCTATTACCACAACAGCTATAGGGTAGTTCATAGCCTTCTTGATTTTAGATTTTAGTGCCTCAGATTTTTCTTTATAGGTAGCGAGACGATCAAGCATGGTTTCCAATGCGCCCGATTGTTCTCCTGCATCGACAAGGTTAGAAAACAGTTCATCAAAATGGCGAGGGTGTTTACGAATACTATCGGCAAAGCTATTACCCGCCGCCACATCACCTCGGATGGTCATAACCAGCTCTCTCATTGAGGGATTTTCAAGAGTCTCCCCGACAATTTCGAATGCTTGAACCAGGGGTATGCCAGACTTTATCATTGTCGCCAGTTGTCGCGTGAACACGGCGATGTCGCCGGGCTTGATTTTTTTCTTCGAGGGGCCGAACAGGCTTTTTGCTTTACGCTTGACCCGAGTGGGATTGACGCCTTGCTTTCTGAGTTGCGCTTTAACCAGCGCCTGACTGCTGCCCTGGATTTCCCCTTTGGACTTGTTGCCGTTTTTATCGGTTCCCTGCCAAAGGTATACAGTTTGTGCCACTTCAGTTGCCATGCATCACCTCAACGAAATCGTGCAGCAGATTTACAATGATCCGGACTATAGCACGGCATTGCATAATTATGTATTAAGTCAGTCTGTTAGCCTCTTCCAGACTGGTCAATCCGAGTCCAACTTTGAGCAAGGCAGATTCGCGCAAATTCAAGAGTCCTTCCATTTTTGCCTGCTCCGCCAGCTGAATCGAGTCTCCATTGCCCATGATAATCCTTGAGAGGCTTGCAGAAATAGGAACTACTTCATAAAAACCGACTCTGCCTTTATAACCTTCCCGGCAAAGGCTGCAGCCCACCGCGCGGAATAGCTGAAGATTTGGCAATTGTTGGCGCTTAAATCCTTCACCTAGCAAGCTGTTTTCGGGAAGTTCTACGCTTTCTTTACAATGTTCGCAAAGCCTGCGGGCTAATCTTTGCGCGATAATCAGGCTAATGGTGTTCGCCAGATTGAATGCCGGGATACCCATGCTGCGAAGTCGAGAGATTGTTGCGACGGCATTCAGGGTATGTAAGGTAGACAATACCAAATGGCCGGTCTGGGCGGCTCTAACAGCAATTTCCGCCGTTTCCAGATCGCGAATCTCGCCTACCATGACGATGTCTGGATCCTGGCGCAGAAAGGCCCGTAGCGCGGTCGCAAAGCCGAGGCCGATTCTGCAATTCACAGATACCTGATTGATGCCTTCGATGTTTATTTCGACCGGGTCTTCTACTGTCGATATGTTTCGTTCCGAAGTATTTAGAATATTCAGTCCACTATACAGGGAAACAGTTTTCCCGCTGCCGGTAGGGCCTGTTACCAGAATTAGTCCCTGATGCCTGGTCAGGGCTTGTAGATAATGTTGTTTCTGTCGTTTTTCCAAGCCCAGCGTTTCTATATCGAGCGATGTGATTTTCGGATCAAGAATTCTGAGCACTATTTTTTCACCCCATAGAGTCGGAAGCGTGTTGACCCTTAGATCGACCCTGCGGTTTTTGGATAATTTAATTCTGATGCGCCCATCCTGCGGAAGGCGTTTTTCTGTTATGTCTAGCTGCGACATTATTTTTATTCTGGATGCCAGGCGACCGGTTAGTTTAATGGGCGGGCGGGTAATTTCATGCAACACGCCATCTATTCGAAAGCGTACGCGATAGGTTTTCTCATAGGGCTCAAAATGAATATCAGAGGCGCCAGCTTTGAATGCATCGAGTAGTAAGCTGTTAATGAAGCGCACTAACGGTGTTTCATCTACACCGATTAACTGTTCTTCTGATTCTTCTTTTTGTGCAGAGTCTATTTCAATGCTTTGCAGATCTACATTTTCCAAGCCATGTACGGCGGCATAACTTTTCTCCTGTCGCTGACCGAGCGTAGTAATTGCTGTGCCCAGTTTTTCGTCTTCGACAACGATTACTTCGACATTCAGCCCTGTGTGGAATTTGATTTCGTTTAACGCCGCGATATTGCCTGGGTCTGAAACGGCCAAATATAGGCTACTCTTGCGCCGGTAGAGGGGTAAGATTTTGTGCCTTTTGAGCAATTTAATGTCTACCAGCTGCTGGGGACAGTTTTGTAGATCAAAGGCAAGCAGGTCCAACATGGGGACACCGAATTCGTCTGCGGCGGCAACGGCAATTGACTGTTCGTCGAGTAAACCATTTGCCACAATGTGGGTAACGAAGGGGATGTTCAGTTTATTGGCTGTATCTGTAGCCGCCACGGCTTGAGATTCATCTATGAGCAGGTCAGAGACTAAACGCCTTGCCAGGCCACCAATATTGACTGACATACGCCGCAGACCTTTGGCTGGTTAACAAAAAGATTTTTGTATCTCTGTAATTGTAGATTACTGGCCTGGGATGGCCGCACAAATCGGAAACAGGCATATAAGCAGGGGATATTATGAGTCGGTGAGAGCGAACGTATCGGAAGGCTTGCTGGTCCAGCTTGACGAAACAGGTCGAGGGGTAGATAGGGTGCTTCGGTTTTAAACTGGCGGCACCCGCGTATCAGGTGCCGCCAATAAGTGTAGGTTTAGCTCATAGTCTTAGCAAAAACCACTAGTCAGGCAAGTACCACCTTCAGTCCATTGTACCGGAGGAACAATACCGTCAGGGGTCAGGGTGTAAGTGGTGGCAGCCAGGTCGGAGCCATCGGCTCGCCAGGTCATGGTGATCGCGCCAGCCAGAACAGAGGATCCATGGACAGCCGCACCAACAGCAACGTTAGCTGGAATTCCCATTACAGACGGAGCAAGAGCCGCCAGGTTAGCAGGGCTACGAGTCTGAATGGCCAGTTCAACGGCTGTCTTGAGTGGCGTAACGGCAAGCACCAGTTCAGCAAACCTCGCACGGTTAGAGTAGCTCTGATAGGCAGGCAATGCGACCGCCGCCAGAATGCCGATAATCGCAACCACGATCATCAATTCGATAAGCGTAAAACCTTGTTGTACTTTCTTCATTTTTCTATCTCCAAAGAGGGAACTATTTAAAAACCAGTCCGTTAGTATT
>ERZ890510.2124-NODE-2124-length-11660-cov-6.142180_pt1 | contig 11660 bp, 10 predicted proteins | sample MGYA00521265_ERZ890510 | MGnify/ENA primary metagenome ERZ890510 (study PRJEB32303, sample SAMEA104408624) | aquatic metagenome | biome: Brackish water; feature: Chemocline; material: water | place: Baltic Sea | collected 2014-10-26T21:54:00 | depth 110 m ...
TATTATAGTTATAATTGTATTTTAATGGTCTTATTAGTATCAGCTGATTCTAAGATTGATAATGCAACTTTTAAAGTTGTCATTCCATCTTCCGCATCAGTAATAGGTTCTATTTTTCTTTCAATGACTTCTTTAAAATGATTTATTTGAGAAATATAAGGATCTAATTCATTATAGTGAACTTCTTTTTTAATTAATTTATTTTTCCAATTATTAATATTAGTTTTGTTATCATAGTTCCATAATTTCAGGTTAGGAAACTCCAAAGATCCTTCAGTTCCTATTATTCGAATACTATTTTCATTTAATTTAGGAAGATGTATATTTTCTCCTATAGCTGTTTCCCAAGACCAAGGAGATGAACCAGAATCAGTTATTAGGAAATTTCCTAATATTCCATTTTTGAATTTAAAGATAACGGTAAGAACATCTTCTTTTTTAAAATTTCTAAGTGCATTTGATGAAAATGAAGAAACCGTTTCAATTTCACCAAAGATAAACCTTAAACAATCAATTTCATGAATAAGATTGGTAATAACTGGTCCTGCCGTAATTTCTTGTCTCCATTTAGGATCAAAATATTCATTATCTTTTCGTAATCCCCATATTCCTGACAAGCCTATAACTTGACCAAGCTTACCTTCCTTAATTATTTCTTTTGTATTTAATACTAAAGGATAAAATCTTCTTTGATGCCCAACTAAAACCTTACAATTTTGTTTTTTAGCAAGATCTAAAATTTTTTCAGCTTCGTTTAAATTCGCAGTAATAGGCTTTTCAATTAAAACGTCTAAACCTAACTTTAAAGCTAAACATGACGTTTCATAATGCATAATTGTTGGAGTAGATATTATAACACCATCAATGCTCATGGTATTATTTAGGTCTTCTAAATTAGAAAAATAAGATAAATTGTTAGAGTTACAAAAATTATTTGCTTCTAAATCCAAATCAACTACGCCGCATACTTTAACACCATCTATCTTTTCAATCGCCATAACATGGCGTTTTCCAATGGCTCCTAAACCTAAAATGGCAATATTTATTATTTCTTTTTTTGGCATTAAGTTTTAATTGAACTCATAAATCTATTCATAGAAATAGCACCATCAAAAGAGTGAGGAAAAACAAGAGGTGTGGCTTTAGCCTCACATTTAATAACAATAAGAGACGGACCTTCTTCATTATAAACTGTATTTATAATCTTATCATAGTCATCTTCACTCTTCACTGTATAACAATTATCAAAGCCAGATCCTTTAGCTATAAGTTCTAAGTCTGACTTTCCTGCAGTTGCCGTTGGCTGGCTACCTGTCTCTACATAAGATTCATTATCAAGCACTATAACAGTAAGGTTTGAAACAGGATGATTTGCAATAGTAGCCAAAGAACCTAAACTCATTAAAGTATCACCGTCTCCTGTAAATAATAATATTCGTAAATTTGGTTGAGCTGTTGCGAGACCTAATGCAAATGGTATTGATTGCCCCATTGCTCCAATAAAACCAAAATTACCTATATTATCTCCGGCTGACATTAAGTCCCAAGTAGAAGTGCCAATGCCGCTTACTACTCGGAGATTATCTTTTCTATTTTTTAAAATTTTTTGTACAAATGGTCTTCTATCAATCATAATCTTTATCCATTCTTAAATTGTTTAGCACCAATCATTTTCTGAGAAAGTAATACAGCTGCTGATCGATTTGTGTTGAACGCAAACCTAGCAGCGGCATCAACAGTAGAGCCAACTTCTTCTTCATAATCAGCACGAAATACTTTTATATCCATTGCTTCTAGAACTTTTGGCGTACCTAAACCCATAGGAACCTGCCACGGCACAAATTCTCCCCATTCACCTCTCATTGAGACTAAAGTAAGAAAAGGTATTCTACATATATTAGGAAGTGCTAGAGCATTAATGCAATTACCAACACCACTTGATTGCATAAGCAATGCACTTCTTCTTCCACCAGCATATGCTCCACAAGATAATCCAACACCATCTTGCTCTGTTGTTAAAGTTACAACATCAATTTCATTATCTTTTTCACAAAGATTTATTAATGGCGTATGACCTGCATCTGGAACATGTGAAACCATTGTTATATCTAAGTCTTTAAAAACAGCATATATATCATTTCGCCAGTCTTTAATTAAATCTGCCATAGTTCACATCCATTTCTAAATACCATTGAATTCTAAATACTATTAAACATGTTAAATACTAAAGCTTATAATTTCAAGCGTATTGGTTAAAATTTTTATTTTAAATTATATAATTGAATATTTATTAAAAAACTATATCAAATGAAAAGCACATGCAATAATATTAAAATTATTTAAATTTTACAGGAATTAGAGCTTATGAATGAACATGAAACAAAAGTTGCAATTGTTACAGGTGCTGCAAAAAATATAGGAAGAGCAACATGTGAAAGCTTATCTAGATTAGGCTTTAATGTTTTAGTTCATGCTAATACTGATAAAGAAGGAGCGGCTGAAACTGTCAATTTAGTAAAAGCTCATGGACTGTTAGCTAATCAAGTGATTGGAGATTTAACCAAGCCAGAGACATCTCAAGAATTAGTTTTTGAAGCAGCTAAACTTGGAAAAATATCTGCTTTAATAAATAACGCGTCTCAGAGAGAATTTAATAAATTTGATGATATGACTTTTGATGATTGGCGCTTTGTAATGTCAATAAATTTAGATTCTTTATTTCATACTTGTAAAGCTGTCATTCCTGCTATGAAAGAAAATAAATGGGGAAGAATAATCAATTTAGGTGGCTTATCTGCGCATATAAGCGCCATTGGCAGGGCTCATGTAATTACATCTAAGTCAGGAGTAATTGGATTTACTCGAGCATTAGCCATGGAATATGCAGAGACAGGAATTACTATAAACTGTGTGGTTCCAGGATTAATAGATACGGTTAGAGGAGCTTCAGCAGGTAGCAGTTTAGTTCATCCTTCTCACTCAAACCCTCCAGTTGGAAGAAAAGGTTTCCCTGTCGAAGTAGCAGCAATGATAACTAATTTATGTGCTCCAAACTCAGACTTTATCACTGGTCAAACTATTCATGTTAATGGTGGCAGCTTTTTCTCGTAAAGAAAAATAAACTAGATGACAAACAAATCGATTGATATTTGGGCGGCATCATTTTTAATTATTTTTTCAGCTGTACTCGGCTTAAATCAAGTTCTCGTTAAATTAGTGAATATTGGAATGCACCCAGTCTTTCAAGTAGCTTTAAGGTCAGCATTAGCTGTTTTCCCAATTTTAATCTTTTGTTATTTTTCAAAGAAAAAAATAATAATTTCTGATGGCAGTTTATTTCCAGGTATAATTGCAGGTGTTTTATTTGCGTTTGAATTTATACTATTATTTACTGCTTTGGATTATTCAACAGTAACAAGAGTTTCACTTATTTTTTATACTATGCCTGTATGGCTAACATTAGGTGCTCACTTTTTAATTGATGACGACAAACTATCAAGAAATAAAATAATTGGATTAGTTTTAGCTTTTTTTGGACTAATACTAGCTATTTACAAACCTAACGATGTATATGAAAGCAAACAATTTCTAGGCGACTTATTTTCTCTGTTAGCTAGTTTTTGTTGGGCCATAATAGCAATTATGCTCAAAATTACACGTTTAAAAAAATCTATTCCTGAAACGCAATTATTATATCAATTAATAGTATCTGGAGTAATTTTATTACCTGCATCTTTCTTGTTTGATGATTTCATAAGAGAAATAAATTTAAACTTAATTTTAATATTTATATTCCAGATTATTTTTGTTATGTGTATTGGCTTTATTGGTTGGCTATGGGTTATGTCTAAGCACTCTGCTAGTAGCACGAGTTCTTTTTCATTCTTAACACCCATATTTGGAGTTTTCTTTGGATGGCTAATAATGAATGATAATATAAACTCACAAATATATTTATCTTTATTTCTTACATGCTTAGGTATTTATATTATCAATAAAAAGCAATAATAATATTATTAGTCTTTAGCTGGCGTCTTCTTTATAGTTTTTGGCTTTGAAAACAATTTTTTACTAAATGTTTTTACGCCTTTATTTTTATCACCTGTTTTGAAAACATCACTTTTAGGCTTCCTATCTCTAGATGGCTTTTTGTCTCTATTAGCATTGAATTCTTTTAATTTCTTTTCTTCATTAAAGTTATTTTCAAAATGTGGTAATTTATCATTTCCAGATTTACTATTAGTTTTCTTGTTGTTTCTTTTATCTTTGAAATCAGTTCTATTATTATTATTTCTATCTACACTTTGATAATTATCTTTCTGTTTTCCTCGACGACTTGAAGGCTTGCCGGCATCTTGGCTTTCAAGATTAGTAATATCTTTTTCAATATAATTATCAGCAAAAGGAGAAAACTTTGGCTTTGTTCTCTTTTTATCTGAATTTTGCCATCTTTCAGATTTACCTTTTCCTTTGAAATCATCTTTTTTAAAATCTCTTGATCGACCTTCTCCAGATCTATTGTAATCAGGCTTTCCTCTACCAGGCCTATCCCCATCTGATCTTCCTCTGCCTGATCTTCCTCTGTCTGGCCTTCCTCTATCTGAAGAATTAGCGCCTTCAGGTGGTTTATCTAACAATCTAACCATAATATGACGTTCAATTGGTTTGTTTAGTGATGCAAGTTCTTTAAGAGTTGTAGCGGCCTCTTCTGAAATTTCAACGTTTGTAATTTTTGGAAGGATTTTAATAGAACCAATATCTCTGTTTGACAAATTACCTGCTTTACATAACATAGCAACTAACCATCTAGGCTCTGCAGTATCATCTCTTCCGACAGACAACTCAAACCAGAGGCTTTTTTGAAAACCATTTCCTCTAGAACGTCCTTCATCTCTTTCTGATGGGTTCCTTATCTCTTCAGGGGCAGACAAATTGCTTCCAAGAAGTCTATAATAAGCTGCAGCTAACTGTTCAATTGAATTATTTGAAATTAATAAATTAACTATTTCTTTTTCTTCTTCTTTTAAAGGTTCTTTTAAGACTGCATTGTCAACTAGTCTTTTTTGATCTTGTTCAAGAATTTCTTCTCTAGAAGGAGTTGAAGCCCAAATTGGCTTTATATTAGCTTGTGCAAATAACCTCTCCGCTAATCTTGAACGACTTTGTGGAACTAAAACAGCACAGACACCTTTTCTACCAGCTCTTCCAGTTCGACCACTTCTATGCAGCAAAGTATCGGATGTTCTTGGAATATCAGCATGAATAACTAAATCTAAATTTGGTAAGTCAAGACCTCTAGCGGCAACATCAGTAGCTACACAAACTCTAGCTTTTGAAGTTCTCATGGCCTGAAGTGCCATATTTCTTTCATTTTGACTAAGCTCACCAGACAAAGCAACGGCTGAAATACCTCTATTTGTTAAACGGCTGGTCATATGATTAACGGCTATTCTTGTAGCACAAAAAATAATTGCATTTGCAGCTTCATAATACCTAAGAGTATTAATAATAGCATTTTCCTGATCACTCATTACTATTTTAAACGCTCTATACTCGATATCAACGTGTTGTGAATTAGTTTCTCCGGCTGTAATACGAATTGCATCCTTTTGATAACGTTTAGCTAGATTAGCAATTCCTCTTGGAACCGTTGCAGAAAACATTAATGTTTGACGTTCTTCAGGTGTAGCATCTAAAATTGCTTCTAAATCTTCCCTGAAGCCCATATCTAACATTTCATCTGCTTCATCTAAAACAACTGTTTTAATATTTGAAACATTAAAATAACTTCGTTCTATGTGATCTTTTAATCGACCTGGCGTTCCAACAACAATATTAGGCCTGCTCTCTAAATTTCTTCTTTCAGTTCTTATATCCATTCCACCAACGCATGAAACTATTTTTGCATCAGATGATGCTAATAACCAGCTCAATTCATTTTTAACTTGTAACGCCAGTTCTCTTGTAGGAACAATAATTAATGCCTCAGGAGACTTTGGGGTTTTAAACGATTGATTATCATTTGTTAAATTCTCAACTATGGCCATACCAAAAGCTATGGTTTTTCCTGAACCAGTTTGGGCAGATACAAGTAAATCCGAACCAGAATATTCTTTTTTTGATACTTCTTCTTGAACAGGAGTTAATTTTTCATAACCCTTTTGCGTCATCGCATTGATAATAGCACTAGGAATTCCAGATGTTTCTAACATAATCAGCTTTCAGAGTTTAAAAAAGAAGTAATTTCAAGAAATAATTTATACATATTTCATATTTTAATATAATTAATTACTAGATTGACCTTTTAGTCTTCAAAAACAATAAAGTAAAGAAAAGCTTTTGATGTTATAAAGTATTTTTTATAAACTCCTCTTTTTAATTTTAATTATGATTGCCTTTTATGAACAAAAAATACGATGTTATAATTATTGGAGCAGGCGCAGCAGGATTAATGTCAGCTATAGAAGCTGGAAAAAGAGGGAAAATAGTCTGCTTAATTGATCATTCAACAAAAATAGCCGAAAAAATAAGAATTTCAGGTGGTGGAAGATGTAATTTTACAAATTTATATTGTAATCCAAGTAATTTTTTATCTAATAACAAACATTTCTGCAAATCAGCTTTTGCAAAATATACTCAAAATGATTTTATAGATTTAATAAAAAAACATAATATTGAGTTTTTTGAAAAAAAGTTAGGACAACTATTTTGCAATACATCTGCTAAAGAAATTATTGATATGCTAGTTGAAGAATGTATTGAACATAATGTAGAGATCAATTTAGAAACCAAAGTAACTAGTTTATCTAAGATTGAAAATGCATATCTAATAAAAACAAACAAAGGAACATACACATCTAAATCTATGGTTATTGCCACAGGAGGCTTGTCTATTCCAAAAATTGGAGCAAGTGATTTTGGCTACAGGATTGCCAAACAATTTGATTTAAAGGTTACTGACTTATTACCCGCGTTAGTACCTTTAACATTTGAAGCAAAAGAATTAGAGTTTTGCATATCCTTAGCTGGAGTATCATTAAATGCTTCTGTTACATTTGATAAAACTATTTTTAATGAAGGTTTAATTTTTACTCATAGAGGAATAAGTGGCCCTTCAATTTTGCAAATTTCGTCTTATTGGAAAGCGGGACAACCAATAAGCATCAACTTATTACCTGAACTCAATATGGATTTAATTTTAAAACAAAGACGCGGCAAAACCCCCAAACAAGCTTTATCTAATGTTTTATCAGATTATCTTCCGAATAAATTAGCCTTAGCTATATGTAATAAATTTTTAATTAATCAAAAAATTGCAGACGCATCTAATGACACTTTAAAAAAATTATCATATTTTATTAATAACTGGATTGTTTACCCAAATGGAACTGAAGGTTATAAAACAGCTGAAGTTACACTTGGAGGGATTGATACAAAAGAAATTTCATCCTCTACAATGGAATGTATCAAACATCCTGGGTTATTTTTTATTGGTGAAGTTTTAGATGTAACAGGACATTTGGGTGGACATAATTTTCAATGGGCTTGGTCATCAGGTTTTGTGGCAGGACAAAATGTCTAAGTTAAATTGCTGCTCTTTTAGCGGCATCAGAATTATGATCACCTGTTTCATCCCAGTAAGGAACTGGACCATAAATTTCTATTAAAAAGTCAAGAAACGCCCTTACCTTTGGTGACAAATGTTTACCACTTGGGTATACGGCATAAATAGGATAATCTTCTTGAACATATTCATCTAGTATTGAAACCAATGTCCCTGCAGCAATATGTCTTCCAACAACAAACCTAGATAACATAGCTAAACCACCGCCATTAATTGCCGATCGAAGAATAGCGTCTCCATGGTTTAATTGTAACATTCCTTTTGCATGTATTAATCTTATCTTTCCATCCACAAGAAAATGCCAATCATTAAAAGGACTTCCATTTCTAAATGAAATTATATCATGCTTATCCAAATCATCTGGGTGGTTAGGCCTGCCCTTTCTTTTTATATATGAAGGAGAAGCAAATAAAGTTCTTGGATTTGGAGCAAGTTTTCTAGCTATTAGAGATGAGTCTTTCATCAAAGCTATTCGAATTCCAAGATCAATATTATTATCAATTAAATCTAATTCATTATCAGAAATAATCATTTCTATTTCTACCTCAGGATACCTTTCTCTAAAAAGAGGAAGATGAGGAGCTACATGTCTGTATGAAAAAGTACTGGGCGCTGTAATTCTTAAGTGTCCACGTGGAGCATTTGTTGCGCTTGAAACAGCTGCTTCAGCTTCATCAACATCTCCAATAATTCGTCTTGCTCTATCAAGATAAGCAAATCCTACTTCAGTTAATGAAACAGAACGAGTTGTTCTATTTAATAATCTAGCTCCTAAACGATCTTCAAGAGCAGAAATATTTTTAGAAACAACAGAAGGAGATAAATCCATTTGCCTTCCTGCTTTTGCAAGAGAACCGTTATCAGCAATAGAAACAAAAACTCTCATCCCTGATAATAAATCCATATAATTGTCCTCAAATAAAAATCAATTCATATCATAACAAAAATTATTTTAGAAGGTAACATTAAAAAAACTTGAAATAATTACTCCATTTGAGTAATAGAAGAGTACATACGGCGTGAAGTAGGCCATTCTAGACATAAAACGAAGCTGCGGAGGGGTGGCCGAGTGGCTGAAGGCGCCGGTTTGCTAAATCGTTAAAGGGAGAAATCCCTTTCGGGGGTTCGAATCCCCCTCCCTCCGCCAAAATTTACTTTTTTATGCAATTAAAACAATAGGTTATGTCAAATACTAAAATATAGGTCCACACTAAGGTCCACATTAAAATAATTCTTAAACATATGTCTGTAATGCTGGTGTAAACACCCCTACCCCAGGGCACACCCCACTTTTCAATCTGGGACTCCTATATATCTATGTATTACTAATGTATACGAAGAATATTGAAATCTTAGATTTGATATTACTCAACTATCTAAATATTTGCTGATATGTTCTATTTTGCCTTCAAAGCCTATAACACCTTTCCATCCCATATCTCTCAATTCATCAAAGGTGACTTGATCACCAACATCGTATTCATCTAATAAATCAGGAAGACCATATTCTTCGCATCTATCAAGCTCAATAGAGTATTCTTTGTAGTCATTTTCATCATATTTACCGTATCTGATTAAAGACCAAGTTCTAGCACCTTTAATAAGACCATTTCTTTTAAGATAGATACTTTGCACATCCTGGCAAAACATTGGTCCTACATAACGATAACCAATATAAAATACCCTTTGTTTTGGCATTGGTTTTAATCTCTTTTCTTTTAAGGGGAAATGAATAATATTTGTCATTTTTCATCTCCTTTATATTTCCATCCCAACTTAATAAGGGATTTGGTTAAATGTTTTATTTTTTCTTTTCTAGATATTTTTATTGGTATTTTAACCAAATCAATTTGTCTTTTATTATGTGAAGAAATTACAAAACCTTGCTTAAAAATAGGATCGTCTTTTTTAAGCTCTTTCCATATTATTTTTTTCATTTAGGTCTCCTTTTTAGTACTTTTGTCTTTATGACAGGGTGTACAATTTGGTTAATAAATACCCTTTAGTTTGATTAATGTTCGTCAGGCATGTTTATCTCCTAATAAAATTTTATTTTAGATGTTATGTATTTAAACTATAAAAAGTTTTTATCTTAATATTATGGTTATTTAAAATTTATTTACTAGATCAAAAATTATAGTTTTGATTTGGTTTTTTAAATATCCAGTTATATTTTCAATTTCAGTTATTGCAGATTTTATAACAACACTTTTGTTCAAGTTAGCAAAGTAACTAGAATTAGTATCTAAAGGCTTAATTACAAGCCCCTTTTGTCTAAATTCTAATTTATAATTATATGCTTCATTTTCTGATATTTTTAAGATAATAATTTTCTCTTTAACTAAATCACCAGGTTTATCAAATTCTTCTTTCTCTTCTTCTATAAAATCTTTTGATATATTCACACCATCATTTTTTTCAGTATAAAGGGATTCAACTTTAGCCTTTAAATTATCTTTTATTACAACAATTTTAGCACTAACGTTTAAATCATTCTGGCTTACACCTGTTCTTAAATTAAAAACTTCTGATAACGAATTACTGTTGTTTAAAATTAATAACTGTCTCCCGCTTGATGAAGAATTAGAAGAATTGATTACATTACTTGAAATATTAGACGTATTTAAGTTGATTTCTAGTAAGTAAGATGAAGTTGTAGAATTATAGTTTAACGTTGAAACAATATTTGCAGTGATAGTAACTGTTCCAGAATTTACAAATGTTACTTCTCCAGTAGTAGAATTCACTGTTGCAATTGAACTATCACTAGAAGAATATACAATCGGTAACCCTGTAATACTTGACGTCCCTGTTAGTATATAAGACGAACTAGCAAAAGCTTTTTCTTGATTACTTAAGCCATTAATTGTTGGATTACCAATTGTAATATTAGCAAAATGTGTGTTCTGATTTATGATATTGTAATTTCCAATATCATCTCCACTATAACTGGATGTAATATTTATAACCCTACCAGTTCCAATATTGTCATTAGCAAATACACCAGAAAAGCTTCCCGTTAAATCATCACCAGAAACTAATCCATTGTAATTTACTGAAGACGTGTCTAGAGTTACAGACGTAGTACCATCATATGATTTGCTTGGGGCTGATATTCCAGACACTGTTAATTGTTTCGCTGATATATCAGCAGTAGTTGTCTGACCTGTGCTGATTGAATAGTTAGATGCAAGTCCGCCATTACTCCCATCAGCTAGATTAATAGAATTAACAGTCACAGTTTTACCAGTACCAATATTCTTATTATCAAAAGTTGAAAAGTTTGTATTATTTATTGTCTCTGATCCAATTAATCCTGAAAAAGACAAGGTTGTTGTCGCTGTTGTTGCACTATCATAAACTTTATTAGATGTTGTGATACCAGATACGGTTAAAGTTTTAGCAGTAACGTTAGCTGTTGTTGTCTGACCTGTGTTGATCGAGTAATTCGATGCTAAACCACCATTAGAGCCATCAGCTAAGGTGATTGAATTGACAGTAACAGTCTTCCCAGTTCCAACATTTTTATTGTTAAAAGTAGATGAATTGGTACTTGTTACAGTTTCAGAACCTATGAACCCTGATAAACTTAAAGAAGTTGTTGATGCTGAAGAACCATTGTAAACCTTGTCAGATGCGGACGCTGTCGCCGTTAATACTTTGGCAGAGATATCCGAAGTTGTGGATGTCTGGTCTGTGACACTATAGTTACTTACATCAACTCCTGTGTAAGAAGATGTGATAGTCACTGTCTTGCCTATTCCAACATTCGCGTTTGCAAACACACCAGAGTAACTACCTGTAAATATGTCTCCAGACACAAGACCATTATAGACTACCGATGAACTATCCATTGATGCTGTAACATTGCTATCATACGTCTTATCTGAAGCTGTGACACCGGATACTGTTAGAGCTTTTGCTGTAATATTAGCTGTAACATCAGCATGGTTAGTTATTGAATAGTTATTCACATCAGCACCACTATAGCTTGGTGTTATTGTTACTGTCTTTCCTGTGCCAACGTTCTTATCTG
>ERZ890510.2127-NODE-2127-length-11654-cov-4.397534_pt1 | contig 11654 bp, 10 predicted proteins | sample MGYA00521265_ERZ890510 | MGnify/ENA primary metagenome ERZ890510 (study PRJEB32303, sample SAMEA104408624) | aquatic metagenome | biome: Brackish water; feature: Chemocline; material: water | place: Baltic Sea | collected 2014-10-26T21:54:00 | depth 110 m ...
CACCTGAATCGTAAGCATTAAAACTTAACGAAGGACCTTCACCTGTACCTAAATTTCCTGTATCATAAAGTGTTAATTTCATTATCTCACTTGGAATTGTTGCATCAAACTGTCTTTCAACACTCAACTTTGCCCCAGGACTCGTCGTCCCGATGCCTACGTTTCCAGAACCATTAACTATTAATCTTGTTCCTGCTGCTTGAGAAACTTCAAAAGCATTTTGACCACCATTATTATAAACCCTTAATCCTTTACCATTTGTATTATATGATGATATGTTAAAAGCATATTCTAATGAATTAGTTTTAATCATTCCAACGCCATATTCTGCACCACTTGTTGGAACACCTATATCTGAAATTGAAAATAAATCTGCTTGTCCTGATGTTCCTTTTACTGCTAATTTAGATTCTGGTGTTGCTCCTATTCCTACGTTTCCTGCAAAAGTTGCGTTTCCAGCAGTATTTATATTTAATACCTCTGTTCCTGTAATTGAATCATTTAATATTCTTACAACAAATTCAGGATTGTTAGTAGAACTTGTGTCGCCAGTTCCTGCTCTACGACCACCAATAGCAACTCCATAATTATTAGTAGTGCTAGTACCAAAAATCATATTTGTATATCCATTTGTATTAATAGTAGATGATGGATGTAATCTTAAAAAAGAACTTGTATCAAATTGTGATGTTAATTGTGCTTTTTGGATTTTACTAGTATTACTTATATTAACACTTCCTGCAAAAGTTGCGTTTGCACCTGTTAAAGTTAAAGTATCACTTGTTCCTAAAGATGCACTATTAGATATTCTAAATGAATTATCAGTACCGTCTTTTCCAATAGTCCATTGTGTTGTGTTAGTGCCACTACCATTATCTGTTCCAAATTCTATTTCAGCATCACTAGTTGCTGATATTAGCATACTAGTAGCACCATTAGTTCTGTGTAATTTATAACCTAAAGCATCAGCAGTTAAGTGTGTTACTTCACCATTAATTGTATGGTTATCTGCTGTTCCATCTCCTAATGTTGCATTACCATTTATTGCTACATTCCCTGCAAAAATTGCGTTATTACCACTTATAGCAATAGGTGCATCTGTTAGTGTATTATTGTCTAACCACATTACAACATCATTAGCTGTTCCGCTACCGTCTATACTACCTGTTGAATTTATTGTAACTGTTTGACCGCTTACAGATGTTGTTACATTACTACCACCAGCAATAGTAAATGTTTGTGAGTTTAAGTCGACTGCACCCGTGCCACTATCACCAGCAATATCTAAATCTTCAGCAGTAATTTGTGTGTCTACATAACTTTTAATTGCTTTTGCTGAAGCTATCGTATCATCAGAAGCAGAAACGGTAGTTAAATCAGTGTCTAAAACACCACTCTTTAAATTACCTACAACTAAATTAGTAATTGGATTATTATTGGCATCTATAGATTTATTTGTTAATGTCTGTGTGTCTGTTAATTGAACAATATTACTATTTGTAATACTAGCAATCTTTGTGGCAGTATCTGCATTACCTGTTAAATTACCTGAAAAACTAGAAGCAGTTACTGAGCCAACAACAGTTAAATTTTGGCTTACATCAATAGTTGCCGCTAGTGTTTGTGCTGTATTAAATTTAATTTCACCAGCTCTAGTTGTTATTAATAAATCATTACTATCAGCAGCTATGCTTTGTTCAACATTACTTGAGCTATCAAGAAATTTAATAGTTGCATTTCCTGGGTCAACACTAGCTTGTAAAGTTAAAGTTGGATTTGTTGCATCCATTTTAATACTTCCAGCAAGTAAATTTGTCGATGTACCAGTTTGTACAAATTTTGTGTTTGTTGTAATATTACCACCAGTTACGTTGCCAGTCAAATCTCCAGTTACATTACCTGTTACACCTCCTGTTAAATTACCTGTTACGTTACCTGTTACGTTACCTGTTACGTTACCTGTTAAGTTTCCTGTTATATTTCCAATAATATCACCAGTAACACTACCTTCTAAATTAGCGATTAGAGTGGCTATGGCGTATCCAGTACCAGAAGTGTTGACTGTGGTAGTAGGTTCAGTCTGAAGTCCCTTAAACAGCCTGTATTTGCCTGTGAGAGCCTCTCTAAATATACCAGAGTATAATATAGTTCCTGAAGGTGTATATTTGCCATAAAAACCTATATCAACAGCATCTGTAGACGTGTTATTATTAGCTAATACAATTAATGGGTCTTTTACCGTTAAAGTATCTGTTCCAACTGTTGTGGTGCTTCCTTCAACTATTAAATTACCAATAATAGTTAAATTACTACCTATTTTGGCATCTCCATAAACATGAAGATTTAATCCTACTTCTGGAGTAACTCCTATTCCTATTTGAGTAGTAGAAACCCACATAGGAGAATCATTACCAAATCCATCAGTAAGCCGCTTAGCTCCAGTTGTAATATTACCATTATCACTAAATTTTATTAGTGCTTGGTAAGTATTTTTTATTTTATTTCCTGATAGTGATGCCATTATTCAAAACAAGTTGGTTGTGAGTCTATGTGTATAGTTGCTTCGTTTGCTATATCACCAAATTCTGTGCTACAGTATATTTTTCCCCAATTTATTGTGTTTGCCATAATCTTTCTTTTTTAGATAAGTTAATAATTTTTTTATGTTAACCTCTTTCGGTTTATAGTTGTTCTTTACAGTACCCATCCGTTGAATATAGCATCTTTATCTGGATATATATCTTGGTTTGTATTACTGTAGTATTCGCTGAATTTACTAGATGCATTATAGCACATATAATCAATAAATCTTTGAGTATAATAATCAGCAAAATCTCTCTCCTTTTGAATTAAGAAGTCTATCTCTTCTTTATTTGCTATTACGCTGTTTTCTACACTATGCTTAAATACTCCTCCATTTGAAATAGAATAAGCTGCAAATGGCAAATATTCTACCATCGCAAAATGAATAAGCATTGGCTGAATATAATCATTTACTAAAGCTAAATAATCTCCAGTTAAAGTACCAGCCACAATGTCTTGACTTATCTTATCATATAAATCTGTTCCTAAATAGTTTTGTATATGTATCTCTTGAGCTAAAGCAATAAATTGTATAAATTTATCTGTATCAACATTTGCATTTAATGCTGTATTTTTAACTAAATCCGAGCGTTTTATAAATAGTGCTGTTGCCATTATTCTTCTTTATTTATTGGTTCTTCTTGTATTTCTTCTATTATATCTACAACTTCATTTTTAATACCTGTTTCTTTTTCTATCTCAGCATCTGTAATAGCATTTGTTAAGTCCGTAAACTCAATAGGTTGAAGTGTTTTAAAGTATATATCTAATTCGATATTATTATAATATAGTATTTTTTCTAGTTCATCTAATATAGTAACCTGCATAGGTCTGATAACGGTATTATCCATTAAAATAGAAGCTGTTTGTAGTTCTTCTGCATTATTACCTAATCCAGAATTCTCTTTTATTCCAACAAGCATAGGCGATACAATTCTGTGAGAAACCATTATCTTTCTAGTTGATTCATCACTTAAGAATTTATATTGTTCGTGAGCATCACTTAATATGACTGGTTCTATACTTGCGGCAAGTTCTTTGCTATCATTAAATGCTAATATAAACCTACCAGCATTACTAGAACCACTAAATTTGTTTTGAATATTAGATTCAATCATCGCTCTTGCCTCATCTGTAGGTACGCCATTATTAAAGTTAATAAGCATACTTGGAGCAAGTCCATTCTGTATGTTATTTATATGATAGTTCGCTACTTCCTCTTCTAGCTCACAATATTGTAAGCCTCCTTGATAATCTACAGGAGAGTAGTAATAATATCCAGCTCTATATGGTTTTATATAAAGTATTTCAAGACCTGATTTACTTTGACCAAAAGCAGGTATTCTTTTAGGATTAATATTAATATTAATTTCTGACCAATCTTTAGCATAGTAATAAGCCTTTATTTCACCATCATTTGCCACCTTCTCCGCCCTTAAAGTCTCTACAGGCATGTGTTCTACTTGAACAATCTTAGAACGGTCTTTAGAATATATTATTTGAATTGCTGCTTGACCCATCATTTTATAGTCATAGCATATTCTTTTTAAACAATGTTTAGTAAGAAGACTTTTCATCTCTTTATATTCTTTTGGCTTGTCTTTGCTATCAACAGCATCAAGTCCTTTACCATAAATCATTTCACAAATGCCATTAATACAAGCATTATTAGTGGGAGAACCATTGTACCTTTCAATTAAGAAAGAAAAGTAATTGTTATCATCTCCGTATTCTACCCATTCTCTATTATAAGCCTCTCTAATTTGTGGTTTAGTATAAGAAGACATATTTACAATATGTATTTTTCCTTCGCTTGCTTTAGGCTTAGATTGATAATTCAATCTAGTACTTCTTAATTTATTAATCTTTTTTGTCATATTATTACGAAATCGTTATTATACGTGTCTTCTGTGATGTATGCTCCAGAATTTACATCAAATATATTAAAATTAGTTTGGTCTGTGCAAAAAATAGTTCCTCTAAATATTATTACGTTGCCATTTTTTATAGCAAACGAATAAAACCTTCCTTCAATCATTAAAGGATTACTTTCGGCATCTATGAAAGAACCTGTTACAGTCATATACCCATTAGAATTACTAACAGTTACTACTACAGCAACAGTTGTTCTCTTCGATTTATCTGTTAATTCAAACGTCACTGGATTAATAGCACTTCTTGGAATAACCTTAAAAGTCTGAGCGTTAATTGAAGTTGTTAATACTACCATATTATAAGTAACAAATAAACCTTAATTTGTTTTCACAAAAAAAGGGATACCGAAGCATCCCTTTAATAAATTGTATTAAATTTAAGTACTATGAATTAGAACCTAAAACAATAGTTACCGCTGCACTAGCCATTTCAGCATATGGATACGTTGCTGCAGCTGTATCAATAGGAGTTGCTTGGTTAACAAAGTTAGCAGGTTTTTGTTCCATACCTGATAATGTTAATGTATAACCACTTAAATCTCCCATAGCAGCGCCAGTTACAATAGTTCCTCCAGAAACATCAGCTCCATTAGTAAGTCCCATTAAAAAGATGTTACCGTTATAATCTTCAACAGCTACATGAGGTCTTCCGTAAGCTAATAGTTTTAATTCCTTATTATCTTCTTTAGATAATTTGTGTAGTGTTAAATTCAACGTTTGTTCGAAGAATGTAGTTCCATTCTCTCTTGAAGAAGTAATGTTTTGCTCAAATGATGAGTTTCCTTTTACTTCATATTTAAAGGCACTGAAAGTTCCAGATAAATTCGTAATTTCATCGTCAGTTAGTGTTACTGTCCCTAAATCACCAAAATCGGTAAAATAAACGTTTTTTATACCACCAACTACGTCTTTGCAAGGTTCTTTTCTACCTAATGATAAGTTACAAGCCATAATTTTATATTTTTTATATTAAAAAAGGGTAAGCAAGCGTTACCTACTCACCCTTCTTATGTTAAACAATTTATTAAGAATAAAGAACTATATCAGAACCTATTCCGTACTGTACACCAGCAGTAAATCTCATTACAACTCTCACATTTTGAGAACCGTCTAAATCACCCATATCAAGTAATTTCACTTCTTGAGAATCTGATAATAAACCAGTTCCAAAGAATAAGTTAGATTTTTCAGCAGCCATTGCAGTATCATCAGCAAGTCCGTTAGCAACAAATAACTTAACTCCATCAAAAGAAAGAGCGCCATCTCCGTACCACATGTGAGATTGAGCATTTACACCTGAGTTAGTAGCAGCAAATCCGCCTAAAGCTCTAACATAAGCTCTAGCTATGTTTTGAGATATATAGATATGTAAGTCTTCTTTTCCGTAAAGTGCAGCAGGAACAGCATCAACTATTTTTCCTAATTCAGCAATAACATTTGCAGAAGTAACAACTCCAGCAACAACGTCAATAACATCAGCATCAGCAGTAGCTAAAGTAACGAATCCATCAAATTCACCAGCATTTCCAGTAACACCACTCCAGATGTTTGACTCAGTTTTTTCAGCAACTAATCCAGAAACGTGTCCGATTAAGAAATCAGAGAATTTAGGAGGCAAGTTGTCGTAAGCAGAGTATCCCATTTGTACAGCTTCCCAATCAGAACGGAAATCTTTCTTACAAAGTTCTAGGTTTACTTGAAACTCTTCTGGTGTAAGTATTCTTTCAGTAAGAGTTACTGTGCCTGTGTCAGTAAAGTCACAAGTTGCGTCTTTAATAATATTAGCATCAGTAGCAACCTTTTTGATTACTTCTTGGAATTTAATATTAGGTTTGATTTCAATACCGCCTTTATCAAGAGTAACGCCTGATAATAAAGCAGCTGCGATGTACTTGCCAGCAAATTGACCAGCGTAAGTAGTTGTAATGTTTGTAGTAGTAGCCATTTTTTATTTAGTTTTGATTTTGGTTTATTTTAAGTTTGATATTCTGTTCATCACTCTATCTCTAGTATTCATAATTCTATTTTGAGAATATAAATACTTTGGAGCTTGTTCATTTTCAGGATTATGCTTAATAGGTTTTGATGCAGGCTCAGAAGATAATTTTTCTATTTTAGATTGCATAGATAGTTTTTCACCATCGTAACCCATTTTCATTTCCTCAATAAGACCTTTAAGTTCAGATATTTTAGACTCAAACTCATCTCTTGAAATCCAATTACCGTCTTCTTTTACGTCTTCTTTTTGGTCAGCTATTCCATCTTTATAGCCTTCCTCTTCAGCTTGTGGAACATCTTCCAATTCAACTTTATCTTGACAAGCAAGTTCAGTTAATTCTTGAGACATTTGTTCTTCTTCTTTAATTTGTTCAGAAAGATTTACCTCTTCCTTAATTTCAATTTCTTTTACGTCACCTTTTTTAACTAATGATAGTTTTTCCATGATGTCGCTCAAAATTATGTAGCTTTAGTGTTTTCCATAAATTTCGTGTTATAATTAACTTGTATAGATAAATAATAAACTAAATATAGTTTGTTAGGTTTTTAACTATGTACTAGATATATTACCTATTCCTTGTGCTCTTAATGTTCCATTACAGCATTTCCTTGAATATGTTTTGCCATCTCTACATAAACACCCTCTTGAATTGTTTTTAGGAGATGATTTGCCTAGCGTTTCATTTTTACTTGCCATTTGCTTTGTTTATGATGTCACTTATTTCAGATAAAATCTGTTCTGCTTCCCCTTCTTTTATTTCATTAATCTTACTCATAGCTAACTTATCAGTAAAATAACCTTCTATAGAAAATCCTTTTACTTTACCAGTTTTTACATAATTATTCCAAACTTCGTCATTATTTACTTTTATTGAAACCATCCAAGTACCTATAGGTAAACTCATATCATATTTACGAGATTTATCGTGTATTTCATCTTCTATAATCCAAGATTCAACTACAGATAAGCCATGCAATTCAGCTTGATGCTCAAGTGTAGATTTATTCTGATTTCCTCTCATTAAAAACAATTGAGAGGCTTGTCTAACTGTATCTTCACTAAAGAATATATAATATTCGTTTTCACCTTCTTTTCTGTATATATTTTTGTTAGGAATAAGAGCAGCTCCCATTAATATCTTCTTTTCCTTGCTAACTTCAGCAAGTTTTATTTCTTGATGTTTAGATAACGCAATAAAATTTTCTTCTATTGCTGGTTCGTCAACTATTGATATAGCTTCTATGCCAGATAATAATTGTTCTTCGTCTATAAGTAACTCTACTATTTTCATATTAAATTTATTTATTAATTAACCTAAGGTTGCTGTACTTGTAATATTTCTATCTAATTCTTGAGCGGATGATATTTCTTTACTAACTACAAATGCTTGAATTGGTTTACCTGTTATTGAAGCTAATCCTGATGCAAGTTGACTTGCTCCGCCAGTTCCTACTACATTAAAGTCAGGTGCTTCAACTCCAGCTCCAGCTCCAGTTCCAGACACACTTACTCCATCTATTCCAGCAGTTTTTACAGCCATAATAGCACGTACATTAGCTAATCCTTGTGCGATTGCTGCTGATGCTGCAATTGCTGCCCTTATAGGAGAATCTATAGATGGAACCATTTGACTTTCATAGGCTTTTTGTGCTGCACTATAAGTAGAAATTGTTGTTGAAGCTATAGCTAATGCTTTTCCTGCGCCAGTAGCTTTTCCTGCTATCTGTGAGGCAGCCATAAGTCCTTTACCTATATCATCTAAAGCCTGTAGTCTCGAATCTCTTTCTATTTTATTTATTTTAAGAATAGCATCAGAATTATCTTTTCTTTTTTTTGCATATTTATCATCAGATTCCACCAACTTACTTAATGCTTCAATTCCAGCATCACCTGCGGTATCTAATATTTCCGATGCTTTTAAAGACATATCTATTTGATTCATAGTCCATCCTTCAAGCATTTTCTCTAATATAAAACCAGAATCATCAGCTCTTTTCTCTAAATACAGAAACAAAGAATCAAATTCCTCTTTAGTTAAGTCTGCTAAAGATTTAACTTTACCCCTTAATATCCCAGATTCTGTTTTTTCACTTAATTTATCTATTGCTTTTGAAGATTCTAATATCTCTTTTTGGCTTAATATTATTTGAGCTCTTAAATCTTTAACCCTATCTAAATCTCCTGAACTAAGTGCTTCTCTTTCTTTTCTTCTGAGTGTTATTAATCTAGTCTCTTCTTTAAATATATCAAACATTTCTTTAGCTATCTTAACCCTAGTCTTTAAAGAAAGCTCTTCGTCTGTAAGTATTTTTGTATTAGAAATTCCAGCTTGATTAAATCTAAAAGCAAGTTCCATTAATTTTTCTTGACTTGCATCTATTTCTGTAACTAAATTACCTAAAGAATCCATAGTTACTTTAGTGACTAATAAAAGAGACTGTTCAATTAACTTTACTTGTCTTTCTCTTTTTTGTATATTGGCATCTAATTCTTTATTAAGTTCCTTTAGAGCTTTAGCTTCTATTTCTGCTGCAGTTGCCGCACCCTTAAAGAACTTTATTATTTGTGGACCAAATGAAATTAATAATTGTATTCCTATCATTAAACCACCTACGCCCCATATACTTTTTAATAGAACTTTCATTGATGCTACAAAACCACCATTTGTTCTAGCGAAAGACTGAAATAAACTAATTACCTGACCTAAATTGTTGGCTATTGCACCAAATCCATAAGATGCATCAGAAGCTAAACGCCCAGTTTCTAAAAGTATAGCATTATTAAGTCCAGATTGCGCTCTGCCTTTTGTAGTTGCTGTTGTGTTTTTTACTTGAGCAGTAGCTAATCCTTCTACCGCTTGAGTTACCTTACTAATAGCTGCTGTTGCTTCTTTTTCGCTAACCTGTATTTGAATAAGTATTTTCTTAGTTGCCATGTCTTAATCTATTAAGTTGTTCTTTCATTTGTTCAAAATCCTTTACTCCTGCATATTTTCCTTTAGCTATTTCAATATTTTCACTAACACCATACCAATCAGATGAACTAAGTAAATCAAGTATATTTTTTATCATAGGTTATAGTTTATTAAGTAATTCTAATTGACTTATCTCAGTTTTAAAGTTAGTAGTTATAGAATTAATACGAAACACCTTGTCTTGTATCGTTAATTCATCATTTAATCTGTAATTTGCCAATATATCTGTTGGCAAGTATGCTCTTAGTTTATATATTCTTTTCTTTTCATTAAATATTCCATTTATGTAATTAGCATAAAACTTTTTATATAATGAATTTGTTGCACCACTATAATTAGTTAAACTCCATTCATCAACTTCATCATCAAAGTTTATTGTATATGCTGGAGCTGTAGAGCTTGTTCCATCTTCGTTTGTATTAGACGGTCTATAATATTGAGTAAGTTCAGTATATCCAGAACCATCAGAAATCCATTTTATGCCAGATGTAGCTGATAGTCCAGTTTGTGGTATAGCATAAAATACTAAAGGCTTAGTTAGTACTGGAGAATAATTACCAGTTGGTGGAGTTAAATCCGCATCTGGTGCAAAATCTCCATCGGCAGAATATCCCCACAATATATCTGTCAAGTATAGAGTTGTAGCGCTAGCATAAGGACTGGATGATGTTCTGTTAGAATCAAATATCCTTTCAAATTTCATATGTTCAAAAGGTACATTAACCTCATATTTACTTCCTCTATCAACAAAATCAGGTTTAACCTCTTCATTGCCAAATATATCATTAAATTGTTCTTCATGATTTATAGAAAACAAGGTACTTGGTTCTTCATAATTAAAATCAATTTCATTATATTCAAAAGCCCTATTTATTTGTGAAGTTGAAGTATCAACGTGTTTTGTTATATCATAATTTCCTTCTGAAGGATTATTAACTCTATCAGCATAAAAATTATCTAAAGTATCTATATATATTTTTCCAAAATCAGCGTCTGCTAAATCATCAATATAGTAAGCTGTTAAATTGAACATCTTGAATAATCCAGTAAGAAAATCTATTATTTTTATTTCAGGAACATTCTCTGTTATTATTATTTCACTTTGTGTAGTTATTGAATCGCCAGTAGCATTGATATTCCATATAGCCTGGTTACTTCCTGTTACTGTGCCTGATGAATTTAATTGGTATTCGATTAATGTTATACTAGGATTAAAAGCCAAAGTTTGGCTTGATTCTACTATCCATTTAATTTGATAGTTAATAAGCTCGTAAGAACTGATTATATCAAACGTCATAGTTCTATTTGCTCCAACATCCAAACTAGATTGAGCTAAAATATCTCCAGTTACATAATCTATTGCTTTTATACTATAAGGGATAAGTTGATTTGCTCCAGTAGTAGTTAGGGTTAAAGTGGCATTATAAGATTTAGTGCTATTTTGCGTAGAAACAGTCCAAGTATCATCATACACATTAAACCCTAAATCTCCTGAAGAGAATCCCCAAGGTGTGCATATTCTACTTAAAAGTGTCTCTTGATTCTCATCTCCTCCAATAGCTCCGCTATTTCTACTTAGCCACAAATATAAATTAGAGAAAGCATTGCTTGCAAAGAAATCCCTAGTAAATATTATTTCATATTTATCTTCAATAGCTTCTATTATTGTTAAGCATTTTATTGCTGGCTTTAAATCATCAAAAGCTAATCCTATTGAATTATCAGAAGCTGTGTAATATAAATTACCATTATAATTTGGTGTAGCAGGATTTGAATCATAGAAAAGCCTTTTGGTGTGAGTAATTAAAGGGTAAACTATTTTACCAGAAAATAAACCGCTTTGTAACCCAGTTTTGACTACACTGCTACTATATAAATGAGTGTAATCGTCTAATTGATTTAAAGTACTTAATTCATTTTCTTTAAGTAAGTCTTTTAGATTTACTGTATTGCCATAAAAAACTAATTCATAAGAGAATACTTGATTGTTTTTCATCTTTGCATTATTAAGAGATATTTTACCTCTTCTAAATGGAGATAAATCTAATTCCATTATAGCATCCTTTCTGCTTCTAGCATCAAATCCGTTGTCTATATTTGAGTTATACCAATGCTGAAATATTTTATTATTCTCTTTGCTTGCAGGTATTGTAAATGTCTGACT
>ERZ890510.2128-NODE-2128-length-11650-cov-7.566710_pt1 | contig 11650 bp, 13 predicted proteins | sample MGYA00521265_ERZ890510 | MGnify/ENA primary metagenome ERZ890510 (study PRJEB32303, sample SAMEA104408624) | aquatic metagenome | biome: Brackish water; feature: Chemocline; material: water | place: Baltic Sea | collected 2014-10-26T21:54:00 | depth 110 m ...
TAACATTCAAAAGAAGATTAGCGTTGTTAAAGGTTATGGTTTTGGTAAAGCAACATTGGTTGTTGCTATCCCAGACCCTTGGATTGATGTTCAAACAGTTGCTGATTTAGAAGAGATTGCTTTTGAATTTAAAGATAAAAAGAAAAAAAGATTAAGAGTAGCAACAAAATATCCTAATTTAACAAGAGAGTTTTTGTTTTCAAAAGGAGTTACACAATTTAAGTTAGTTAGCAGTTTAGGTGCAACTGAAGCTTACCCTTTTACTGGGTCATCTGAAATTATAACTGATATTACTTCATCTGGTGAAACTCTAAGAGCGAATAACCTTAGAATTCTCAAAGATGGTGAAATTTTAAAGTCAGAAGCCTGTATGATGATTTCTAAATTATCATCTAAAAACAGTTTAGTTAAAAAATTAGTTAAGCTACTTTCTAAGTAAAGTATCTTTTACGTAAATTAAAATAATCCTAATAATATCAAGGTTTCTAAGTACTGCATAAGTTGAAATAATAGCCACTATGGTAAAAAGTATTTTTAGTATTAAGATTAATTCCATAGGTTTTTAATATTTATTCATAATCAATCTTGATACTTTAATGAACCTTTAAATACATTAAATTTAACCATTATTTTATCACACTTGTCTGTTTTTTTCGATTATAAGTTTTTTTATTTGGTACAACTTTTTGTTGATATAGTTTTTGTTGTAGGTTTTTTGCTAAAAAATTTTTCTTTTTTAATTTTTTTTTCAATTTTTGCACAGTATTATTCTATATAGCTCGATTCCGCATCACAAGTATAATGCTCTAGAAAAACCTTATTTTTATAATCATATTTAGACATGGTTATTGTTGGTCCTTTACTGTCCTTAAATAATATCAATTGAAAACCTAATTCATAGTCTGCAGTAAAAAAATTTTCACCTATTTCCAATTTATTAGCTTTAATCATTAAAAATTTATCATGCTTTTTATCAAAATAATGAAAACCCATTGTTTCTAATTTAAATTGCAGAGGCTCATATTTTCTTCCTAAGATTGATTTCATATTAAGGCAAGTAATATTCAATCCTTGGTCAGCATGTGAAGGGTTAGATACAAAGATTATGAATAATAGAATAAGTCGAAACATTATTAACTATCTAAATTATCTATCTGTTTACATAGCTTATAAGCCTCCAAAACAGATGGAACCAGTTTATCCAATTTCCAACTATTTCTAGATATGTCAAAATACTTTTTTGCCTTAAAGCCTATGCCATCAACTATTTCAATTTCATATTTTTTTTCTTCAATATAAAATTTATTTAATTCATAAATATATTTTTTGAGAGGATAAACGCCCAAAGTAAACATGACCCTATGACCCATTAAAAATGGACTGACAGCATCAACCTCAGCTGTAAAATCTTCCCCATTAATCTTTATTGGAATATGCTTATCTAAAAGTTGCTTTATGTCTCCAGGGCTCTCATAAGTATAAAATGTAAAGTTATTCCACACTTTTTCACAATTTGTTCTTGATTGAATGAAAAAATTTAAATTATCACCATGAATTACTTCACCTGAAACCCTTGCATAAGCCAGGGTTTCATATTTATCTATAATCCACTCTTCTTCTGCACCAAGCTTGTTAGTCAAAGATAGTATAAAAAATGAACTAACAATTAATGAAATAAAAATTAGAAAAAATTTCATCGTTTTTTAAAATTTGTGAAATTAATAATATTACTTTTTGCACTGTGTTTGATAAACATTTTAGAGTTATTAATTTTATTTGTTGTTTTATTTAAGGCCCTTGCTAGGCTACATTTTGAATATATATCTCTTGCAGTGTTTAAAAATTGAGGTGAAAGAGGATTGTCATAACCATAAGTTACACTATTTAAAATAGCATAAAGAGTTGAAGTTGCCTGATTGTATTCAGCATCATCAAACTTTTTTGACATATTTGTTAATAAGATATTAAGGTTATTTTTTTTCATTTATATTTTTTACTAATTTTAAGTAAGGTTTTCTTGTTCTATTAAGAGTAAGGGTGCCACTTGTATAAGAAAAGGTAAGAGAAATATTAACTTCATATTTATCATCTGTATCTTTTTCAAATTTTTTAATAACACTATTAAGCTCGATTAATTTAATGCTTTTATCTAGCTCAATACTTAAACTTTTTATTTTATGGTTAATTTTTTTCATCATTTATATTTTTTTTAATTTCTCTAAGCTCTTGAACATTATTCATCGTGTTGCTTAAGATATCTTTTAGAGTTTTATTTGAACGATTAACTATATTGCCAGAATTAAATGTAAAACGAGTATAGGGTTTATTATTTGTACGTATCATCAAGACAGTTTGTTCTTTGTCTTTTTTTCTCAATCGAATATAAATGCACCAATTACATGAATGTTCAGAATTTTGTTTTTCAAATTCTATTTCAAGATCATCAACTGTTAGTACTTTAGTCATTACTGTAATGTGACAACCTCAGGTTCGTAAACTTCTTTTGAATATTTCGATGAGCAGAACTTACACTCTTCAGTAATTTCTTTACCAAGGTGATATTTACCTATTTGAGCTATATTTTTAATTACTTTAGCTTTTCTTGTGCCATCACAAACGGGACAATCATGCGATTTATTATTTTGGATTGATTTTGTCATTGAGCCTTTCTTTAAATTTTTGATGCTTGGTTAGAATTGTATGAATTAAGAGTAAGACCAATATTCCAGTGATAAATAATCCACCTCTTATTAATTGGTAATTGTTTAGAAAAAGGCCAATAGATAGGAATAAACAACCCCCTAGGCTAAATGACCAAACTAAATTCATCGCATGTCTTGGGATTTTCCCATACTTGCCAAGGATGTAAAAAACTAACGCTCCATATATTAATGTGGATGCTTTCATCATTATCAAGATAAAATTCAGTGTAAAGGGTGAAATGATCAATTTGCTTTCCTTTTATCTATTGAAGAGATGTTGGAGAAATCTTTTGCGAATTTTTTTCTTTGTTTAACGGAATCTTTTTCGTCCCAGTTTTCAACTGCTGTAATGAAATTTTCATTACCAATATCATCGTTAATTAATTCTTCATCAAATTTTATTTGAACAGGTAATGAGAAGTTAACAACCTGACCGCTTATTATACCTTGGCCATTTGCAAGATTGGGCAATTGTTTAGAGTCGTCCACACTTAAAGTTTCCGAATCTCTTGTTGTTGCTCTTTGGTCTTTTTGGTTAACCATTCTGAAGATGATTTGACTATTACATTGTGAAGCAATGGTTTCATCTAATCTAGAAGGTCTTTGTGAAACAATCATTACACCGGTACCAAACTTTCTTCCTTCTGTAATTACTTTTCTAATAGTCTCAACAGATGGAATATTGTCTTTGTTTTCAGATCTAGAAGGAATAAAGTTATGTGCTTCTTCTATGATAGTTAAGAAGGGTGGAATTTCTTCTTCTACTTCTTGTCTGTGCTTAAATAAATTTTCTAATAAAATAGAAACGATCGCACTAGCAGGTAAGTTTTCATAACCTTTAAGGTATAGGATACTTAACTGACCTTTTGCTATAATTTTTTCAGGTTCTGTTGCTGGATCTGGCAATTCTTCAAATTTTAGATTAGCCATTTTTTGTCTGTGTCTAAAGTTTGTTTGCTCCATATTTTTTAATTTTTTAGCAACTTGACCTAAACTTCTTGCAGCAACGTACATTGAAGCTGGTCTAATATTTTTAAATGCTGTTGAAGATTCTGATGCAAATCCTCTTGCTTTGAAGGCCAGTATTTCTATATATTTTAATAGACTACCACCTTCGTATTTTACTTTTTCTAATAGAGAGCTTAGGAAATCTTTTTGGGGATCTGTTAATGAATTTCCAAGCTTTTCTATTAGAGTATAAATAATTTCTTTATCTTCAGAACTTACTGAAAGGTTAGGGTAAAATAATTTAACTTCGTTATTAGGATATAATTTCTTTTGTTTTTGAATGAAGCCTAAGTAGTCACCATGAATATCAAGCACTATCATTGGATATTGCTTTTTTAAAAGCTCATCCATTATTCTTCTAACCATTACAGTCTTTCCAGAACCAGACATGCCAAAGATAGAGACGTGACGGGATACTAAATTATCTGCATCAATCCGTATTTTTACAGCATCTCTTGCAAGTAAACTGCCAATAAATAGAGGGTGTTTTGAGCCTAAATCTGAGATTAATAAGGCCTCTACATCTTCACTTGATGGGTAACTAACAGTTGCCGCTGGTCTTACCGGGTAATTAAGGGGTAATAACTTTAGGTTATTTTTAAATGTGTAACCAAGAATGATGACTTTGCATATAAGCTCATCTCTTGTCATGGGTAGAATGGTATCTCTAATATCTATATTTTCATTAGTTAGTTCTTGAGCAGCTTCAGTTGGAAAGAAAGCATTTGAACTTTCTATAGATGATATTTTACCCCAAACAGTAACTGGAATTATATTACCTTCACTTGAGGGAATTTTAGATTCTGTTGTGATGATGTCACCTTTTTTGGCTTTATAGTTTTTTAAGCTAAAGAAGAAGTGATCTATATTAGTTTCACCTAAAACTGTACCGATTGATTGCCATTTTTTTGTATCCATTATCTTGCCATACCTCCTAAGGGTCTATTTCGCCAAGATCTAACTTTTCGAGATAAGATTTTTACAGCGAGACTGATTGTGTTTTGATCTTTGCTTTTGATTGCTTGTTTTAATAAGTGAGTTGCATAATATCTTCTTGAGGCCTTGCTCATCCAATTAGGAATTTTTGCAAATTTATCAACTATGTTTAGGCCAACAGGAAATCCATAGTTAGGTAATAATCTTGCTGTTGCTAAAATGTATTCAAAATCTTTTTTAAAATTTACTGGAGATGTTAGGGATTCAATTCTAATAGGTGAAGAGTGATCATTTGTTTTTATATAACCAATATAAACACTAGGAAAAGATTCCATTTTATCTTCCCAAGCAGAACCAGAAGTTACACTAAAGCCTTTAATTTGCTTTTTAACCTCTAAGGGTTTTAAGGCCTGACCATTTTTTAAGATTATTTCAAGTAAATGAGAGTCTGTTATTTTATATTTTTTAATAGTTGATAAGGTATTCTTAAAATCTTTATCAGAAATGATACCTTTAGATTTATAAGTATATAAAAGGTTTTTTATATAAGGAGCTGAATTTGATGTTTCAACAATACCATAAACTGGGAATTTACTTTGTTTAATATATTTAAGTGCCTCAAGATAAACATTAATGAAATGCCTAGCTTCAGCATTTAATTTATTTTTTGTGTAGAAGGGCAGCATGTTCTCTACTGCAAATTTTGTAAAAGTTGGGAAACCCATTACTGTAAAAGGCATTACTGTTGCTTCGATAGGACCGTGTAAGAAGCAATAATCAAATTTTCTATTAAGTAAGATGTGCTTAACGATAGTAACGGCTTCAAAAATTATTCTTGCGCCATCCTTTTTCTTATTAAGCATTTGATCTTCATCGAAATCATCGTCCGATAAATCATAAAGTTCATTCTTTGGGTCATATAGATCACCAAGGAAGACCATACTCTCTTCAAAGAACTCTCTATTTTTGTCTTCAGCATCTGGTTTAACGATATAGCTGCCAGTTCTAATGCTTAGAGGGGCACTACTAATTATTGAGGTTCTATCAACGCCTCCATCAATAAAACATGAAGTTTTACAACGATTTTTTAACCAAAAATCATTCCCTTTATAATCAAGGTTAACAATTAAATTAGCATCATCAATTATTTTTTGGATAGTTAGGGCCACTTGAGCTGTTACATCTAGAAAGTTATTTTGCACTGTAGGAGAAGCGGTAATCGCGTTCTTTACAAAGTTAATAAATAAAGATGAGTTAGCTTTTATTTTATTCTTTATATTTACTTCATCGCTCATATTTTTGCTCCATAGAAGTATTGAATTTTGGTACCTCGAATATTAGTTCGAATGGTTAATTTTTTATTTGAAAGACTATTGAATTTTGCTTTTAATTCTTGTTTGAAATCCCAGCATGATCTTCTGCTTGTAAAACTTCTAAAATGAATTTTAACTGATGCTTTTTTAGCCTCGGCAGAACAGCTGGAGAAAGACACTTGGTTTTTGGAGAAAGGGATATGAAGTGAACCAAGTGTACGAGGCGTTGCCGCTACTCGACAGCTGCTTTTGCCAAAGCTATAAAAGTTATTTGAAAGTAACCTCCTTTGTTTATATTTGTTGTTAAAGTTAAAACGCATACTCATATACATATTCCTAAAATTATTTAGGTAAACACTCCTCACTATTTTTTTTAATTTTTTGTGTAATATTTTTTGTTATGCAAGAAAATCTTTGTTTAGAAATATTTAAATTTTTTAATATAAACTTTTTCTCTTTTCCTAAATTTAATAAATTTAATATTTCCCACTCTTTCTCTGTTAATAAATCTTTATAAATATATATATTTCTTTTTTGCTCTTCTTTATCTGAATATTGTTTCTCTAAGTTTATAGGTTTATAAACTGAGGGATCGATAATTCCTTGATCAGCAGCATGATCAATATAACTATTTAAATCTTTATCTTCAAAACTACTATCAGAAATTTTACTTGAACTATCGATACCCTGATGAACAAATTGAACTTCTTTTAAAGTTTCTATTTTACAATTAAATTTTTTGATTAACTCAGAATCAGAAATTTTTTGATTAATAGTTAGATTAAGTTCATTTCTTAATTGTTTTAATGTTTTGAAATAATTATAAAATACTTTTTTGAATTCTGCTCCCTTTTTAACATGAAGCATTGGGTCGTAATTAGTTTTTTTTTTATTTAAGTATTTTGAAATGTTAAGGCAAATTGTTTTAGTAACAGCACCATTTAGATTTTCATGATTAGTTTTTTTTTTATCAAATGAATTGATGGCTACTATAATAGCTTTAATACCTGTTTGAATGATATCATCTCTGTGCCATGGATCTGAATTTTGACCATTAAATATTCTTTTAGAATCTTTAAGTACTTTAGGAAGGTATCTATTAATTATTAATGATTTTGCTAGCTGAGATTCTAAATTTTCACTTTGAGCAATATCAATTAGCTCAAGATCTGTCTTTTGATGTAAATTAGGAGAAATTTTTTCGCAATAATCTCTAATTGCAGTAAGACTGTTTGTTTGTGTGTATTTGTGCGGCATTCATAAGGGATGCACAAATCTAGTCTTGTCTTATAAGAATATATATTCCTTAAATTCATATAGTCAACGGGGCGATGACTTTTTATTAATTTATCAGAAAAGCAATAAATTGTAGTTATTTTAAGGCAAAATCCTTATTTTTACTTATTATAAGCATCCCCCATTGCATAAGCTCTTCCTCGTGGAGCATTTCCTGAATTTCATTACTCATTTTGGGTTTTTTTATTAATATATGGAATAATCTGCCTCAGATGAAAGAGGTGAGAGTCTTTCTCGTCATCTTCGACTTCTAAAATTGTCTTTTGACGTATTTTTTTAGGATCATTATCTGATATTATTTCTACTCCAAAGTGTGAAGAAAATACGAAGTCTTGATTAACTCCAAAAACAAAGTGTCTTTTATGCGTCCAAATTTCATCACTTTTTTTAAGTGTTGGAATTTTTTCAAATTCATCTCTGTTTAAAAATCTAAAATTAGGTTCAATATTATTAATTTTTGCTTGAATTATATTTTCAAATAAAAAATTATTTATAAGATTTTCAGCTTTAGTTATATTTTCTCCACTTTCTCCAAGTAAACAATCTGGTATGTCAGAAATTATATTGATTTTAGAAGGGATTATTTCTTCAGCAAAACTTAGCCACCAATTTAAAATTAAATTAATAGAATTTTGAATGATTTTGAGATTTTTTTTATAATTAAATACAGCCTTAATATTTTCATTATAAGCCAAACTTTCGTTATTTAAATATTCTTGAAAATTTTGATTAAGGTTTGTTAAATCCTTAGATACTGTAAATTTTCTTTTTGTTCTTCTATCTAATTGTTCAACATGTCTTTTCTCATTTTTTACAATTGGTATCAGCATTTTTGACAATTCTTTATGAAATATATAAATCTCATCAATTTTTTTATTTTCTACATTTTCAGATTCTATAAATAATTTTATTTTATCTAAAAAATCTTCTCTCAGTCTTTCTGAATTGCCTTCGAAATCTTGACAATTATATTGACCTTTAATTATTTTTTTTTTGTCATTTCTCTCTATTTCATTTTCTTGATCTTTAATAAAATCAACTTTAATTTTATTTAATTCTTCAACTTTATTGCTTTGGTTTAATATTCTATATGATTCAATTAACAATGCGTTAAAAACTTGTAAGGAATTATCACTTATAATATTTTTGGAAACTAATTTTTGAATATCATTAATTTTTTTGAAAATACTGATCTTATTATCAACCAAAATTGTTTTTTTTGAATGATTGAGGTCATCGATGTCATTTAAAAATCTATTGAAATTTTTTATATTTAGATTTTTATAGTTATCAAATATCTCATTTTTTATTTTATAGATTAAGAAAGGCATTTAAGAGGTTAAAACATCCATCCTTTCATTAAAAAATCCACCTGGCCAAGGCTTTTCAAAGCCACCTTTAGAATTTAATGGTATGTGATGTAATTCAGAAGATCCATTTTTTGATCTTGAGATATAATTAATTGATACGTCATCTTTCTTTAAAATACCTTTCTCAACTAGTTTTTGAATTTGCAAGATAAATAATTCACTATGAGTTTCCAGGATAAAATTTTTATTTTCTGATTTGATCATTATCTCAGCGATTGCTTTAATTATTTTACTTTGATTTTTTGGATGCCAATTATTTTCTAATTCTTGAATAAGGTATGTTAAATTTGGTTTTTCTGACAACAATTGTGCAAAAAAAGGTAAAATATTTGAAGGACCTTTTCCAACCTCTCTTCCATGAATATTAAAAAATTTATTATAATTTAAATCTTGAAGCATTATGAATTTATTTTTTTTAGGCCACTTCCTTCTTAAATTCCATAATGTTCTATATGAACCTCTATTCCAACCTGCACTTAAACGCTCATATGTATCTTCTGATAAATTTTTTAACCACTCAGGAGTTACAACAATTATTTTTAAATTCAGAAGTGGTTTTAAGATTTTATTTAATTCTTTTCTAAGTTTATCATTACTACAAATTACATCATCAAAATTTTCTCCATTTGCAGATATTGACTCTGGTATTGATGAAAAATCTTTTTCTGATTTATTTTTTTTTACTGTAGATATTATTTCTACTGCTGTCTTTTTATTTTTTTTATCTATCACAAGAAAGTCAGCTACATACCCTATTTTTTTAAAATTAAATTCTTTTATAATTTTTATAGAATTTTTGAATAGTTTTTTTATTACTTGTTCATCTAGTTCATATTGATACTTAGAGTTTTCGATTACTACTTCTTTATAGTTAACCCCTAAAGATTTTAATCTATTTTTTATTTCTTTACTTTTTTTATATTGAGGGTTGTAAATAGATCCTATTACCTTCTCAATTTCCTCAATATGAAACTCTTCTTCCATTGGCACATCATAAGAGCTTTCTGATTTATTTGGATGGCACGGAATAAATCCTTCAACAGTTTTTGTAATTTCTTTTATACAATTATTTATTAAAAAATGTGGTGATGCAGTTTTTAAAATTGGATTTTTTAATTTACGGCCACTTTTACTTTCATATTTAAATACATTCCTAATATCTTTAATTATATAATTTGAAAAAATATTCAGAATATCAATATTTGTTGAAGATCTAGATTTATTAAAATTATCTATGAATCCTCTCTCTAATTGAATAATAGAGCCCATACCAGTTAAATTAGGACTTCTAATAAATCTTAAAGAATGATCTTTATAAGAATTTCTGCATTCTACACAAAATTTTTTAAAACTAACTTTTTTAGTAAGAAATTTTTCAATAATAAAAAAATCTTTATATTCAGAATTTTTTAATGCCACCATAATCGTAAAGATTTCATTAAAATATTTTTTAGCATTTGAGTTTTTTGATAAAATTTTATCTGTGAAATAATATTCATTTTCAATATTTTCCAATACTAAAGATCCATCTATAAGCTGCATACCAGTTTGTTCTGATATGAATTTATGTATGAATTTATAATTCATTTCTATAGGTAGGTTTTTAGAAAAAATAAATAAATCATCTAAGTCTCTTTCTACTTCATGATATTTTTTTTGATTATTGCTCAAAATATAAGCTGCAACAATTTCAGAAAAACACCCCCAATTTATTTGGGTATCTTTTTTATTGATTATTAAAAATGTATTAAATCTATTAAGAGCTTTAAATAAAAGTTTTGATCTTTTAAGTCTTTCTTCAATTTCTTTATCGTTAGAAAAAATTTTTTCATATTTCTTATACAAATTTAACCAAATATCATTATTTTTTGTTATATTAATTTTATAGTCCGCATACCCAGAGCTACTTGTAAAAAAATCAGGGTTATCTCTAACCATCCTTTTTAAATTTTCTCTTGGATTACCTTTTTGAAATCCAAATTCATTATCTTTTTTTATAAAATTATATTCTCTATCTTTTCTTAAATAACTTATTATAGTTTTGTTATTGATATCTTTAATTTCTAATTTATTAATTTTAGATAGCTTTAGTTTTGGAAAATATTTAATTTCAACAGAAAAATTAATTGGAGCCATTTTTGTCATTTCTATAGACTTAAAAATTTTAGAAGCTCCTAATATACTAACTTGAAATTGTTTTTTTTTACCTTCACCTCTTCCTGTGTCTCTAATTACCATCCTTCTTAAAGATCCATCTGGCATTTCATCTGTTATATAGGTAGATGTTCCAATTGTTTTTCTACTCACAGTTTTTTTTGGTGCGCCCTGTTTGGGTAAAATTTTTTCTTCAAAATATTCAGTTTGTTCAAATATTTGATCTGAATAACATGGATGGTTTTTGTTAATTTTTCTATAGGGCAAATTCAGTTTTATTTCTATTTTAATTGGTTTTTTGTTTATTTTAGAAGAAAGAAAATGAATCTTTCTAGAAGAAATATTTTCTGTTTCTTCAATAACCCCTGCTCCTGAAGACCGACTCAAAATACCCCTTTGTAATAAATTGGTTGCTCTATTGCTTTGACGAAAAATGCTATGAATTATGTCTAGTGCTTTTAGAACAGTAGTTTTTCCAGAACTATTTTCACCATACAGTAGAGTTATAGGTGCAATTTTAAGCTTTTGCTCCTCTTCGAATGTTTTAATATTTTTTATAGTTAATTCTTTGTACATATCATTAAGTAAATTTAATTAGAAAATTAACTGGTTATAAATAAATATATTCCTATAAAAAAAAATGGATAATTATTTTTTCCTTGTTTACTTTCTCTAAAAGAGGAATATTTACCTTACTATGCAAGATTCGTTACTTTACATACTTATAGCCTTAATCATTGTGGTGATTTATTTACTCATCAAGCAGAAAACAAACAAAGATGAGGTAGTCGAAAATAAAGGAGCTGAAGAGATGGCCAATTTAAAGACAGAAATTACTTCATTAAAAGATACCTTAAATACTACTATTAAT
>ERZ890510.2129-NODE-2129-length-11644-cov-4.494262_pt1 | contig 11644 bp, 7 predicted proteins | sample MGYA00521265_ERZ890510 | MGnify/ENA primary metagenome ERZ890510 (study PRJEB32303, sample SAMEA104408624) | aquatic metagenome | biome: Brackish water; feature: Chemocline; material: water | place: Baltic Sea | collected 2014-10-26T21:54:00 | depth 110 m ...
TTCCACAAGTACAACATCTTCAATCCCGCCGAGTTCATCGGTCTGGACAATTTCCGCCGGGCCTTTTCCGATGAACTGTTCCTGCGGGTGCTGGCCAATACCCTGCTGTATGCCGCCATTGTTGTGCCGGCGCTGGTGGTGATCTCCTTTCTGCTGGCCCTGCTGCTGAATGCTTCGGTACCGGGGACCAAACTGTTTCGCACGGCCTATTACATCCCCGTGGTAACCAGCATCGTTGTTGCCGGGATCATCTGGAAGTGGCTGTACAATTCGGATGGCCTGCTCAATGCCCTGCTCAAAGGACTCGGCATCGCCGGCCCCGTATGGCTCGCCGATACGCGCGGCGTGGCGCAGGTGATCCTCAGTGGCCTCGGCGTGGAGACGCACGCTTCCTGGCTCTCAGAACCTGCCCTGGCACTGTTCTCCGTCGCTATGGTCACCGTCTGGAAGGCGTCCCCGTACTACATGATCATCTACCTGGCCGGGTTGCAGGGCATCCCGAAGGAACTGGAAGAAGCGGCCCGCGTCGACGGGGCGGGACGCTGGCGTGTCATCCGCCATGTGGTGATTCCCAGCATCCGTCCCTATACCCTGGTTGTGACCATCATTGCCACCATCGCCGCTCTGCGCACCTTCGGCGAAGTCTACGTCATGACCGGCGGCGGCCCCTACAACCGCACGAATCTGCTCTCCTACTACATCTACACCCTCGGCTTCAAGTATCTGGAGGTGGGCTACGCTGCCGCCGTGTCGCTGATCCTGCTGCTGATCATTCTCACCTTTGCCAGCATCAATTTTCGCCTCACCGGCGGCGACAATACAACGTGAGCCGCGCGTGAGCCAGCTTCCTCTTCTGCGACGTGTCCATGTGGAGCGCCTGGTCCTCTACGCCCTCATGATCGGTGTGGGTACTGTGCTGCTGGCGCCCTTTGGCTGGCTGCTGTCGACTGCCCTCAAGTCGGAGTCAGCGGATCTGTTCGCCTATCCGCCGCAGTGGATTCCTGATCCCATCGTCTGGGGCAATTTCGTCAAAGCCTGGAACATCCTGCCCTTCGCGCGCTACATCTTCAACACCTTCTTCATCGCCATCACCACGGTCGTGCTCAATCTGTTCTTCTGCTCCCTTACCGCATACGCCCTGGCACGCATGCGCTTCCGGGGTCGTCAGTTCATTCTGTACTGTGTGCTGGCAACAACCATGGTCCCCTTCCAGGTGCTGCTGATCCCGCTGTTCATCGTCACCTTGCGGCTGGGCCTGGTCGATTCCTATGCCGGCGTCATCCTGCCGGTGGCGGTGAATGCCTTCGGTATATTCCTGCTGCGCCAGGCCTTCAGCACCGTGCCCCAGGACATCGAGGATGCGGCACGTATCGATGGTTGTGGCGACTTCACCATCTATGCCAGAATCATGATGCCCCTCATCCGGCCGGCGCTGGCGACACAGGCGGCGTTCACCTTCGTCGCCCAATGGAACGATTTTCTCTGGCCCCTCGTGGTCCTCAAGAGTCGACACCTGTACACGCTGCAACTCGGCCTGGCGAGCCTGCAGGGCGTTTTCGGTGTCAACTGGCGCTATATCTCGGCTGCTTCCGTGATTGCCGTTGTGCCTACGGTCCTGTTCTTCCTGATGGCGCAACGCTTCTTCACCCAGGGTCTGACGGCGGGCGCCGTCAAAGGATAAAACTGCCATGGCGAGCGGTGCGGAATTCTATGCCTATCCCTGGGACCTGTCCGATGAAGGTGTTGATGCAGCGGCGACGATCCTGAGCCAAACCCTGGGACCCGGGGGTGGTGTACTGCTGGCGCTCAGCTACCATGTGTCGACGTACTTCTCGCCGCACAACCCCAGACGCAAGCTGTACTATGGTGAGGAGGGCGCGGTCTATTTCGTGCCGGACGAATCGCTCTACGCGGACACGGCCATGCGCCCTCTCGTCAGCCACGTCGTCACCGGCAGCAATTACATGCCGGATCTGGTACGCGGCCTGCAGCGCCACGATCTGCGCTTTTCCGCCTGGGCCGTCTACTTCTACAACCACCACTTGCCGCAGGCCTTCCCGGATGTCGCCCGTCGGGACTGTTTCGGCGAGCCATATCTGGCCCAGGTCTGTCCCGCGGCACCGGCTGCGCGGCACTACGCCATCGCCCTCACCCGTGACATGCTGCGCCACGGCCCCGCTGCGATCCAGTTGGAATCGCTGAGTTATCTGCCCTGCAGATACGGCTTCCGCAATCCCAAGGTGCTCGTCGATATTGCCCCGTACCACGAGTTCCTCCTGGGCCTGTGCTTCTGCCCCCACTGTTTGACCGCAGCCCAGGCGGGTGGCGTGGACGCCGATCTGCTTCGGCGGGACGTGGCGACATATCTCGATGTGGCACTCGCTGTCGAGCCGGCAGCGACGCTTATGGAGGCGGACCTGACAGAACAGATCGATGTCGCCTTTAACGGTCGACTGGTCCAGTACCTGGAGGTCCGCACCGAGACGGCGACGTCCCTCTTCGAGCAGGTCGCCGCCACCGTCCACGATGCCGGCGCCGAGGCCACCTTCTTTGGCTCCCTGGATCGCCAGGTAACCGGACTGGATCGACAACGGGTACTGCGCTGCATCGACGCCGTCTACACACGGATTTTGGGTGCTGCAGAGGAGTTGCCGGCAACGGTGTCGCACTTGCGCCAGGACCTGCCGGATGTGCGCCTCGTGTCCATTGCCGCCCCCGGTGCTTCCAGCAACGAGACTCGTGCCCGTATCGAGGCGGAGGCTGCCGCCGGCGTCGACGGCTTCGCCTTCTATACATACGGCCTGCTGCGTCGGACGCAGATCGACTGGATCGGTGCGGCCCGGGAGGTGTGGACGGACAACACAAAAGATGGAGTGGCTGAATGACGCGATCGAGTCGCTGGTGCTCTGGCGTATGGGCAACCTTCATCACCTGCAGCGGTGCTCCCGCGTGGGCCGAGACGATACCGGCAGATGTCCCGCATGCGACCATCCTGCGTGCTGCCGGTCCGATCACCGTGGACGGCCGCCTGGATGAGCCCTCGTGGCAGGCTGCGCCTGTGATCGATGCCTTCGCTTTCCCCTGGTGGAGCAGCGGCGAGCGGGAACCCACGCGGGCGCGTCTGCTCTGGGATGACCGGGCCCTGTATGTCAGCTTTCAGGCGACGGACCGGCACGTCTCCGCTGTACACGCGGAACGCGACAAACCCGTGTCGCAGGACGACTGTGTGGAGGTCTTTGTCGCTCCCGACACAGCAAACGTGAGCAATTACTACAACTTCGAATTCAATGCCTTGGGCACGACGCTGGATCGTTCCCCACTGGATGACCGCAGTTCCCGGTGGAATGCGGACGGCCTGCGCGTCGCCGTCGAGATCCATGGCACGCTGAACCAGCAGGCGGATGCCGACAGTTTCTGGACGACGGAGATCGCCATTCCCTTCGACACTTTTGCCGGTTATGCCCAACCCTTGCCACCGGCCGATGGGGACGTCTGGCGCCTCAATCTGTACCGCACGGGGGGCGCCATAAACCTGCAGTACATGACCTGGTCCAACACGCAGACCGAGAAGCCAAGTTTTCACGTGCCGCAGAGATTCGGTGCCGTACACTTCTCCTCGGCTCAGGTCCACGTCACAAAGGCTGCTACGCCCGAGTAGGATTCTGGCTTGACGGCGTCGCCGACCATCCGTTGTTAGCAGAGCCCTCCGCAACCCAACTTTTTCAGAAAGCCCGGATACCGTGGCCGATTTCAGCAGGATTCTTCGAGCGTGCGCCGCCGTCGCAGTAGTCGCCGGTTGCCTCAACACACCCACCTGGGCGCAGGATGATCTCTATCCGCCGGGCACACTGACGCCGGTCATCGACCTGGGCCTGCAGCCGGTGATGCTCGAGGTGCCCGGAAAGTATCGTGACCGGGTGCCGGAGAATCTGGTGATGAACCTGCCGGCGGGATTCTCCGTCAAGGTTTTTGCCGCCGGACTGCGAGGTCCGCGGCTGATGGCCATCAGCCCGGAGGGTGTGCTGCACGTATGCAACATGGGTGCGCGCCAGATTGTGGCACTGCCCGATCGCAACCACGATGGCATCGCCGATGAGCACATCGTTGTGCTCGATGGACTGGCCGAAGCCCACAGCATGGCCTTCTACAAGGGTGACCTGTATGTAGCCGAAGAATATCAGGTGATTCGCGCCATCGACGCGGACGGTGACGGGATCTATGAGGATCGCGAGGTCTTCATCGGTGACATCCCCTTTGAGGGTTTTCACGACACGCGGACACTGGTCTTCGATGAGAAGAACGACAAGGCCTACCTGACGGTGGGCTCGCCCTGCGACCTGTGCCGCATGGAGGAAGGTCACCAGTTCGATGGGAACAGCACCGAGGCGAAGGTCCCCTACCACCCGGCTCGCGGCACGGTGCTGCAGTTCAACGCGGACGGCAGTGGCCGCCGCGTCTTTGCCACGGGTGTGCGCAACGTCATCGGTCTGGATTTTCACCCGCTGACCAACGAACTGTGGGGCACCAACAACGGCCATGACTGGGAAGGAACCGCCATACCGCCGGAGTGGATCGACGTGTTGCGGGATGGTGACTTTCTGGGGTACCCCCTGGTGCACAGTCACCAGGTGTGGAACAACTTTGCCCTGTCGACGTACCACCTCGTGCTGCCCATCACGGCGGCAGACAGCCTGCGGGTACAGACGCAGAAGAAACCTGCCGCCCTCGTGCCCGCCCACTGGGCGCCCATGGGCATCCACTTCTATACGGGTGACCAGTTCCCACCACGCTACAAGAACGCCGCCTTCGTCGCCTTCCGTGCGGGCAAGGCCAAGCTCTCCTCGCACCCCGGATACAAGGTGCAGGCCCTGTTCAGTGATCCCGATGGCTCGAATGCGGTGATGGCGGACTTTCTCACCGGGTTTCAGACGGGCACGACGCAGGAGGCCGTGTGGGGCTTCCCCGTGGGTCTGATGACGGACGCAGAAGGCAGCCTGTACGTAAGCAGCGACAACCGCACCCCCTTGATCCTGAAGATCTCGCACTCTTTGCTCGGTGGCCGTTGGACACCCAATCTCCCCGAGTCCGTGGTCCTCTCGGGCCCCATCAACGTACGAGCTACCGTCAACATCGAGCGCCTTGCTGAAGATGGCTCACCGCCCCGTGTCATCGCTGATCTCAGCGCTCTGGGCGGCGCCAGCGACGTGCCTCTGACGCCATCCGGTAGCAACACGTATCTCCTGGACGTGCAGCTTACGGCCGAAGCTGTCGGCGCCCACGAGGTCGTGGTGCGCATCGAGCAGGTCGTGGGGGACCGCACCGAATTCCTGCAGTTCATCCAGTCCATCGACGTTGTACCGCCCGCCTGGCGCAATGATCTGCCCGGCGCCCTCGTCCAGGGCTCCAAGGCGGTGATCCACGGCCGCGTCGTCGTTGAGCCTTTCAATACCGACGCCGGTGTACCCCGCGTCACGGCAGATCTGCGCGCCATTGGTGGCCGGGAGCGCGTGCCCCTCACCGCGACGGACGACAATGTCTATCTGTTGGATGCGCAGGTGGATGTGACCGGCGCCGTGGGCCCCCAGGAAATCGTCGTGCGCCTGGAACAGGAAGTAGGGGGCGTGCTCAGATCCTTCGATTTCCGCCATATCATCATCATTGCCCCACCGGATCTCTCCGTCCTCGATGACGTGCTGGCCCGGGGCTGGGACTTTACCGGAACCGACGGCGCCAACGTTCTCGGGCCCATGCCCGACGGCCCCGTCTTCAATGGGCGCGTCGCCCACGCCGTGCAGGCAGCACCACCAAGCCTGTTCGGCAACTGGAACGTCGACCTGCAGCCAACGACCCCCGTGGGGCGCGAAGGCTTCGTTGGTGTACGTTTCGCCTTCCATCCAGGTGACGTCAACGTGCCGCGTATTCCGGTGCTCCTGCTTGCCATCGACGAGATCACTCTCGACCTGGTGCGCGACCCACAGCCGGGTCTGGCCATCGATCTGAACCGCCGCGAGTGGCAGGTACTGGAGGTCCCCTTCACGGCCTTCGACCAGATCAACTTCTACGGTGATGGCCTGCGGGATCAGGTTGATTTTGTCGATCGGATTCGGCTGACGGGCAACCTCAAGGGGACCTTCTACCTCGACGACGTTCGTGTCGTCACCAGCATTCCTGCGGCGCCACCAACACCAACCGTTGTCGCCGAGCGCCAGCACGACACGCACCCGGTGCAATTCTCCCTGTCACAGAACTACCCCAACCCCTTCAACAGCAACACGGTGATCCGTTTTGGTCTGTCCGACCCAGCCAATGTGGATCTGCGGGTCTACAACACGGCGGGCCAGACGGTTGCCACACTGGTCGCCGGGCCGCGGCCCAGTGGCAGCCACACCGTGGTCTGGGACGGTCGTGCAGACTATGGTGAAGAACTGGGCAGCGGCGTCTACTTCCTGCGGCTGTCAGCGGAGACCTGGTTGGGAACGCAGCTGGAAACGCGGAAGCTGTTGCTGCTCCGCTAGTTTCTGCGCCGTTGGTTCGGGAGGCCCATCATCGGTGGGACTCCCAGGCAGCAACCGCGGCCTGTACGGTCAGCATGCCCTGAGCCACCCGATTGTCGAAGGTGCCGAACATGCCCATTTCCGTGCCAAAGGCGATGCCGTACTCGCGGGCGGCGTAATCCATCAGATTCAGTCCTTCGCCCCGCACCGTGGCATCCAGCCAGTACACACCTGGCTCGGATGCCGTGAAGAACCTGCCCGGCAGGTAGTCGTCCGGCATGAACTGCGTGCCCGCCTCGGCGATGCGGCCGATGACGGCCGTGGCGATCTGTGCCTCGAGTTGGTCCAGTTCGGCCGTGACTTGCTTGCGGGCCGAGAGCCAGTAGCGATCCTGAATCCCCATGGATTCGTGCAGATCGAAGCAGATGCCGGGTTGCACCTCAGCCAGCAGCCGGCGCGTGGCACGGACCTCGGCGGGGGCCCATGGTGTGTCATGAAAACGGTTCACGTGTAACACCTCGCCCTGGGGACTGACGATCAGCGTGTAGGCCCGCTCGAGGGGGGCTGCGCCGGCGACATCCTCGTGGCCGGCGGGGACGAAGATCCGCCGTCCCTTCAGCGGTTCCAGCAGATCCGCGTCACCTTCCTTGAAGCGCCCCAGTAGATTGCGTGTGGTGAAGGCGAATTCGTTGATGAGAGCCACGACCACATCTTCTTCATCGATGATGACTTCACCCCGATCGCGCAGCAGACCTTCCAGATCCTCCCGTGACGCCAGGGCCGTCGCCTCTCCGAGGGCCCAGTCCAGGGCAGCGCAGTAACCGTTCATGCCCATGGGATCCCGGGTGGGTACCACCCACACCTGGTGCTCCGTCTGCAGTTCCTCGATCAACTGCACCGCCGCCGTCACACCCGCCTGCTCGGTGGAATGACTGCCGGCGGTGATGAATACAGCCGGCGTGCGTGAGCCCCCGGCTCGCACCGCTACGACGGGGGAGCCATCCGGGGCACAGGCGATCAGACGGCACTCATGCCCCCGCTCCTCGATGTGGGCGGCCAGTTCAAAGCTGCTCGCGAAGATCTTTGCCATTGTTGTCTCTCCTGTTGATTACCGGTACTGCTGCGCCCAGTTCTCGGCGCGCTGATCCTCGCTGCGCATACGCCAGCGCAGCAGTCGCTGGCTGAGATCGAGCAGCGCCGTCTGGTGGCTGGGCAGCCCGGCAACATCGACCAGTTCATCGGGGTCAGCCACCAGGTCGAACAACATCGGTGGCAGCTCCGGGTCGGCAAACTGCACCAACTTGTAGCGTTCATCGCGCAGCACCCAGAGCAGGTGCTCCGCAGAACGGTCAGAGCCCCGGGCCAAGGCAGCCTGGCGGTAGTCGAACTCGTAGTGAATCTCCTGCCGGGGCAGATCGTCGGTCGCACCGTGGATCAGGGGCAGTACCGAGCGCCCCTGGAAACGCTCCGGCGGCGTCTGCCCGAGCCAGTCCATGATGGTTGGTGCGGAGTCGATGGCCTCGATGAACTCCTTGCGAACCTGGCCGCGGGTGGCGTTGGCGGCGGGTGTGGGGTCGCGGATGATCCACGGAATGCGCATGCCGCCATCGAAGAACTGCCCCTTGCCCGTCAGGTAGTGATCACCAAGATGTTCGGCGTGATCCGCAGAGAAGATGATCAGCGTGTCCTGCCACTGACCGGATGCCTCCAGGGCGGCAAACAAGCGGCCCAGGTTGGCGTCCACTTCCGTGATCATACCGTAGTAGCAGGCACGGTACTCGCGCAGGTGCAAGTCATCCTGTAACTGATTGGGGCCGGTCCTGCGCAGGTACGGATGCACCGCGTCCAGTTCCGCCGCACTGCGCGCTGCCGGTGGCATATCAGCCGGGTCGTACATGTCGTGGTACGGCGCACAGCAGACGTTTGGTGGGTGCGGCTTGATATAGTTCAGGCTCAGGACCCAGCCGGGGTCCCCTGCAGGGCTGTGCCGCTCGCGCACATAGTCGATGGCCCGGTCCGTGACGTAGGCGCACTCGGAATGCTCCGCCTGGTACTTGGCAGGAAAATGCTGTGGCAGGTGCTGGCCCGGCCCGTCGGCGGGCACATCCGGCTGATGAATCGCATTGTGGTTCAGCAGCGATGCAGGATAGCCCTTTTCCTGGAGCCAGGCGAAGTACTCGGGACTGTCATATTCGTGATAGTACACCCGCTCGAAACCCGGCAGGCAGTTGTCATACGTCAGGCGCTGGCGACGCTCGTCGTCAACAGGCAGGATGGCCGGATCCGGTGTGTAGTCATTGTAGCCGATGAGGCCCGGATTCCACCCCGCATCGCGCAAGTGTTGCGGCAGGCATTCGTGCGCATCACGCAGAGGGGTGTGGTTGTTGATCGCCCGCGTCGAGCACATGTAGCGGCTCGTGTAGATGCACATCCTGGATGGTCCACATGGCGCCGCCTGGTTGAAGGCATTGGTGAAGGACACACCCTCCCGCGCCAGTCGATCCAGATTCGGCGTGTGAATCGTCCTGTTACCCAGATGACCGAGGCAATCGGCACGGAACTGGTCGGCAAGGATGAACAGGACGTTCATGGCTGTTGCAGGTTGCCTCGCACCAGGCCTGACATTCCGGCGACCTCCCGCAGCCAGGCGTTGTGCGCGCGCAACATGGCATGCACACGTTCCGGCTCGGCGTCGGCCAGGTTCTCGCGCTCGCCGGGGTCCGCCTGCAGATCCGACAGCCAGTTCCCCTGGGGATCGGAAACCAGCTTCCAATTCCCTTCGCGCTGGGCAAAAGTGCCATCGTAATGCACCCAGTGCAGGCGTTCGTGTGGCGGTGGTGCAGCATCGGACTGCAGTACGGCTGTCAGACTGCGCCCATCGATGGGCCTGTCATCCGGCATGGGCACATCGCACATTTCGGCCATCGTCGGCAACCAGTCCATGGCGATGGCAGTCTGGTGCCGCACCTGTCCTGCCGGGATTCGTCCTGGAAGGCTGGCGATGCAGGGCACCCGGATGCCCGCTTCCCACAGCGTTTCCTTGTGTCCCCGCAGGGGGCCGGCATTGCCGCCGCCACCGAAGGCCCGCTCCTCCGTCGAATGGCCGTGGTCGCTGAGAAAGACAACCAGCGTCCGTTCCGTCAGGCCCCGGGCCTCGACGGCGTCGAGCACGCGACCGACACACTCATCGAGCGTCGTCAGATAGGCCCCGTAGAGGACCCGTCGAGAATCTTCCAGGTTCATCCGTTCGTAGAGTTCCCGGTGCTCGCGCTTGGGCTGCAGGGGATAGTGCGGAATCGCAAAGGGCAGATAGAGGAAGAACGGATCATCACCGGACGCATCGATGAATTGTGTCGCTTTCTCCACCAGCAGGTCCGGCAGGTACTTCCCCGGTTGCTCGTAGTCCGCACCATTGTGCTGGAGTACGTGGCGATTGACGCCTTCCACATAGAAGAAGTGCGAGTAGGCATCGAGTGTGCCCACCGTGTGGCCGAGAAATTCGTCAAAGCCCTGGGCATTGGGGCTCATCTCGGGGGTATAGCCCAGATGCCATTTGCCGAACAGAGCTGTGCGGTAGCCGGCCCGTTTGAACAGCTCCGCTGCGGTGATCTCGTCGGGCTTGAGCCCGCGTCCCGGAAGCAAACCGCGTGGGTAATCCCGGCCCGTCAGCAGAGAGACACGGGAGGGCATACAAATGGGTGCATTGACGTAAAAGTCCGTGAAGCGCACGCCGGACTCGGCGAGGCGATCCAGATTGGGTGTCACCAGGTCGGTCGACCCGTAACACCCAACATCCATGCTGCCCTGGTCGTCAGACAGGATGAGAATGACGTTCAAACGTTCGCTCATTTTTCTTACCGTCGAATCAGGGAAGACACGTGCCTCTTCGGGCACTGTTCAAGCTATGCCTCTCCACATGGCAAGTCTACCGTTGGTGTCGCGGCGCCGCCCCTCTTGTGGCGACAACCTTGCTGATCGGGCCCCGGTGTCGGTAGGTTGGTGCCACAATATGAAACGACAACTGTGTATCGCCCTGCTTTGCTGTATCGCCGGCGGCGCCAGCGGCCAGGATCCGGCCCATCTGCAGCCCTTGCCTGCGGATCTGCCATCCCGCTTCGGTGTGGTCGGCGTGCGCGCCCACGCGGTCCGCGATACCCTGCGCGTGGACAAGGTCCGGCTCTACAGCCCGGCTGCGCGTGCCGGGTTGCGCGTGGGGGATCGCATCATCGGGGGCGCCGGGGCTCGCCTGACGGACGCCAATCAGCTGAGTCTGCTCGTACAGAGCATTGCACCAGGAGACACGATCCACTTCCACGTACTGCGTGGGGACGAATCGCTGGATGTACCCTGTCAGGTGACGGATCGCAAAGGGCTGTACGGGCTGATGACGGAATCGGGCCGACTTCAGGTGCCCCTTGCCGAACGTCACCGCGACTGGGAGCAAGCGATCGGGCCGGAAGAGGCGCGGGCCCTGCATCTGATCCAACAACAGCAGGCGCAGGGGGCGGCGGACACGCTCAGACAGGCGCTGGCGCTGGAACTGACGCGGTACGGCGTCGACGGTCGGCTCGCCGATGCCGAGTTCGTGCTGCGCCATCCGCTGAAGGCGCCCACCGCCGCTCGCGCCCTGAGCCAGACCTTCGCCCCCGACCTGGGCTTGACCGAGTATCTGCTGGGGGCGGCGTCTCATCTTGATCTGCCATGGCCTTCGGTACCTCCACCCGGAGCAGCGGACCCCGTACCATCGGCGGCTCTTGCCCGGCTCCTGCTCGATCCCCTGCAGGCGGCGGTGGCGCAGGTCGAAGCAGCCTTTGCGGGCCTGTCCGCCACTGAGCGTATGGAGTTGCGCCAGGGCGTTGGGCCCCTGCTGCAACGTTTCGATCGGTCCTTCTATCTGGATGAAGGAGACAGTACCGAAACCGAGGCACACATACAGACGCTGCGCCTTGCCAAGCGCGTGGATGTTTCCCGGCTGCTGCGGGCCGCCCTGCACCTGAGCCCGTTGACCCAGTCGCGGACCCTGCACCGGATTCGGGCCGCCGCGCGTGACCTGAAACCAGCCACCGAGGCGCTGCCGCCAGGCTTCGAAGGCCGGTTCCTGTACGCGGAGCAGACGCCCTGGGGATGGTTCATCGTCGGCGACAAATCAG
>ERZ890510.2131-NODE-2131-length-11632-cov-8.225447_pt1 | contig 11632 bp, 8 predicted proteins | sample MGYA00521265_ERZ890510 | MGnify/ENA primary metagenome ERZ890510 (study PRJEB32303, sample SAMEA104408624) | aquatic metagenome | biome: Brackish water; feature: Chemocline; material: water | place: Baltic Sea | collected 2014-10-26T21:54:00 | depth 110 m ...
GACGCCAAATAAAAACTGGCTGGAATCTGTTGTGTCTCAAGGATATCCAGCATTTTCGATAGACCGTCCATATAGGTCTGAGGATCGAATCCAGCTGCCGCCATCGCTGCTACACTAAAGGCTGCAGGACGCGCATCTGGCCAAGGCGAAAATGAAACGGAAGTGGTCCGAGCCAATTCCCCTAAAGAATTGACAATGAGACGCTGATAGTTTTCTTGGGGCACTCTTTCCCGCGATACGTCTTGCGGATTAAATCGCATCCATACCGCTCTACCTTTGCCGTATTCCCGATACAAAATCGTCGTCAAGCCTTCGAATTTTGATTGGTCCTTCGGATCGTAGGTAATAAATCTACCCACGGAGGTCGCCTCTTTTACTCGAGCAACCGTCAATGGAGTCTGCGCCGCAACGTTTAAATGGTAGCCCATCGGAATACCGTTCGCCAACGGAGTGTTACCGTCTAAGCTTTGAAGAAAACCATACCTCTGGGAAGGGATTTCCGTAAGCTGTTGCGCTCCAAAAAGGTCTTCGAAAAACGTCCCGTTGTCCGTATTTCCTTCTTCGTCGAACATCCCAAAACGACCTGAGGCAATCAAGCCTCCTCCGTCATCAACAAAATTTCGAATGCGACGCTTTTGGCGCGCAGATAATGCTTCGGTGGCAGGCATAATGACCACTTTATAGTCATTGTCGATCCCGCCGTTAATGTCACGTTCGTCAATCATCCGAAACGGAATGCGAAGGCCCAGCAACAACAATTCCCAATAGTACACCGCACTACTAACCATTGTAGTGTCATTGGTTATGTAATTACGTGTCTGACTGGACCTGAAGAGGGCCACCTGAGGTTTTTTCTTATCCGACAAAAATGGGGCTAGGTCGAGGGCAACAGACCTGGAGGGCTGTTGAAAGTTGATCAATTTTTGTACGGCTTGACCTTGAACATCTGGGGCGATCGCCAGCATCACAACAAGCACACAACCCAGTAGAATGGAGCTGTGTGAGATAATCGAGCTACCAGAAAAAATGGACCTAGTTGAAAAAATGGTGCCCTTCGATATGTAATTCCTTTTTGTCATATCTAATTGCCGCTAAATGCCATCTCTGGACCTAAAAGGTCTATATGATAAATGCGATATTGCTGTGGCTTTAGTTCGCGAATAGACAATTCCAATACTGTTCCGTTATCAATGAGTTTGTACGGCGGAATATCCACGTCGTCGGGTACAGGCTTGAATATGTTAATCAGCTCTGGACGAACATTCACCGAGGCCACAGACCGGCCAAGGGCTATACTCACGGTTACTTCTTTCGCGGTACTTCCATTGTCGTTCGATATCCGGACAAAAATCCTTGAAGGACTCCGCTGCTCTACAGCTGCGTTAATGGCACGTTTTAATCGCCACCAATGCGAAATTGAATCACCGGAAGCAATCCACATATTTTTACTTTTGGCATCTCTAACAAGCTCTTGCAGCGTCGATATATTACTCTGGCTACCCAATAATTCAGGGTCATATACCAAATTATACAAACCGCCTTCATACCGTACCCTGTCCAATGATTCGAGTAATAAGGAACTCATTAATTCCGGAGTCCCGCCCTGGAGGCCCTTTGAAAGGTCATGATCAGAGTGTTGGGTCGTTCCGATTCTGGTCAAAGAAGAATATTCATCACCCATAATTTTAGGGGAGATTCTCCTGCCAATGGAATCTGGAAGAAAATAGGTGAAGTCAGACTCGACTAGTCCGCCCATGGTATTGATACCTACCAGTCCGCGCTCTGTCGAGCGATAACCCTGGACTTTACCATTCACTAGGCCTTCGAGCATTACCCGCAAACGTCTGAGTCTAGCAGCCTGATCTGAAGGAAGACCGTCGGCTTCTACGCGAAGTGTATCAAACACCGCAACATCGCCTTGACGATGAAGTCGCTGCAGAAGCGTTGAATAGCGAGATGCTTTTTCAGGAGCAACAAAATACGTCCCAGGTGCCCGTTCGGCTTCTAAAATATCTGCGATGGCTGCGTACGCAGCGATACCATTTTCCGTGTTGGTGGCACCAGTAATCATAGCGGCTCCATCCTTGGCAAATGGCCAATCGTGAACCCAAATGGTTGGAGTACGGCGCAGGTAGTTCATTGCGTTTCGGAAGTAAAAGTCCATCACTTCACAATCTTCGCTATCTCCCTGACCTGGAATACAAGGCCCAACCCCCATAGCGTCTCGCTGGAATCCCATATAAATGAAACGTCCCTCACCATACGTACCGTGGACGAGACCCGTAGTGTTGTACGGATTGTCACTTCCAACAATATTGTCTGTGGCAAAATCATACCAGAATCCAGCGGCCGTGGTACGCTCCGGCTCCGTTACGCTCACTTTCACTCCTGGATTATATACCTGGACCTTTACACGGTATCCACTTGGAATATCTGCTGTTAAGGGCGTATTGGCCCGAAGCGTAAGCCGCCGAATACCATTACTAGTCCGGGGATACGGTATCTCTCTATCAGGGTCAAAACCTGTCCAAGTAAAATAGGAAACAACAACTGCGTCCTGCTCCCGCATGACTCCGTCAATATCTCGAAGTCGCGCCACCAAGGGTTGAGCACGCGCAAAGTCGATGGTAGGCCGAGCAGTGTTCAACGAATCAAACCACTTGTAGTCACTCAACGGCGCAAAATTTGATTCCTTGGCACGATCCCTCTGTTGAATTTTGTACCGTTCGTCGTCAGCCGATGCATCTGTAGAAGTAGGCGGAATAAAGTTTTTTGACTCCGTCACATACTTCGGAAGGTAAATGCCCGGCGGAGTAAACCCAGGGAAGGTGTCTGAATATATTCTGAAGTTCCAGTTTCCGCGGTCTACGAAACCTTCAAATTTGACTCCAAACGATTCTTCTATGAAGCTCCACCCACGCCACGTTCCGTCTTCACGGTAAACGCCGGAAGTCCATGTCGCCAATACACTTCCGCCTCGTTGCATGAACTCCTGAACGCGCTTAATCTGTAAGTCGCTTAGGGCTCGAGAAGAAGGAAGTACCAAAACTTGAAAATCGTCAAGATCACCGGATTCGAGCTGGTCGTCTCGGATGTCTTCGAAGGGAATCGGTGGATTCTGTTTGATCAGGAATTCGCGCCAACTAAGCAATGTTTGATCAACCCACGCGGTGCTGGTGTCCTGATATGCCAAGGCCCTGTGGGCGTTCTTGGTATAATTACTGTTTAAAAGAGCAACTTTGGGCCTGGTATCCTCTCCAATTTTGAAGGGAGAGGCATCTTGAATTTTAAATGCTCCGAGCGCACTTTCCAGAAGAAGAATGCAAACCAATATGGCTGCCGCTAAGGATGTTAACCCAAGCGTAAGAAACCAAATGGTGCTTACTCGTTCTAGTTGAAGGTTACGCATGGTAGCCGAAATTAAAGTAGATGATAGTCTGCCTAATCAGGTATCGACCGGTTCTGCAAAATCAAAAGCGTTCTTTCTACTCTTGCAGAAGGGTCCTAACCTATAACCAGGCGAATCCTTCGTCTTCTTTCTGTATTTCCTGCTTATCTGCATGTCGTGATGCATCTTCAGGCTGGACTGGTACAAAACCCTCGTCGGTGTATTCCTAGAAAAGGGAATTTTGAGGATCGTTCTGAGCCTGCTGAACAGCAGGAGGCTGAGATACCATGACATTCTGGGCTGGCTGAGGCGCCGCGCGTGGTGCCCCGAAAACATTGGTCGCTGGCATCTGCTGCCCGGCAGGAATGCCCAGCGTAGCGTGCTGGGGCGCCACCAAAACGTGAGGTTCTTGAACGTACTGAGGTGTGCCTACGCTGTCTTCACGAGCGCGTCGTTCACGTACTTTGTACAGAATGTAGGCGGCGACGGCCAAAATGTGCTCGTCTATGTGCTCGCTGTAACGAGACATATTAGTATGAATTTAAAAAGTGCTCCAATTTGGCGAAATCGAGCACAGAATAGTAGCGGCTTGTCATTGCTAGAGAACGAGCGAATTTAATATTTTGGTGATTATGCCTAAAAATGATATTTAAAAGGTTTTGCTGGAGCCCTTGTTTGAAATAAAGGTTCGGCGCATATTGAGACAATCAAAAATTCCTCCATGGACAAGGATTTACACTCGATTCAACAGGCTAGGACGCTGCTTCGCAAGGCACGCGAAGCATTTGACCTGTACCACACTTTTTCACAAGAACAAGTGGATAGAATCGTCGCCGAAATGGTCAAGGCCGGAATCCAGGAATCAGAGCGTCTAGCAAAATTGGCCCTCGAAGAAACTGGATTTGGACGTATTGAAAGCAAAATCCAAAAGAATCTTTTCGCCACCCGGACCCTTCAAGAACGCATGCAAGGCATGAAAACCTGCGGAGTAATTCGGACCTCAGAAAATGGATCTATTTGGGAAATTGCGTCTCCCATGGGCGTGGTGGCAGCTCTCATTCCCTCCACTAATCCAACGTCCACGGCCATGTATAAGGCCATCATCGCGGCCAAGGCTCGGTGTGGCATCGTGATTAGTCCACATCCTCGGGCCAAAAATTGCACACTCGAAGCCCTCCATGTGGTTGCTCACGCTGCGTACAAAGCAGGCGCACCCCAGGGCCTGTTTGGATGTATGACCGAACCCTCTATTGAAGGCACAAATGCTTTGATGGAGGACCCTGACACGGATTTGATCTTAGCGACTGGCGGTTCGGCCATGGTCCATTCAGCCTATTCAAAGGGCAAACCCGCCTATGGAGTCGGATCCGGAAATGTACCCGTATATGTGGACCGAACTGCCGATTTGTCAAAAGCAGCGGCAGATATTGTATATGGCGTCTCCTTTGATTGGGGAACGCTTTGTTCAACCGAGCGCAGCATCGTTGTGGATACACCTGCTCTACCACGGCTCAAAGAATCTTTAATTTCCGAGGGAGCTCACATATTGAGCGATGAAGAAGCTCAGCTTTTACGAGAAGTAGTTGCGCCTGGAGGCCGATTAAATATTAATCAGGTCGGCAAATCTCCGGCTTTTATCGCTGAAATGGCTGGTTTTACGGTTCCAGAATTCTGCCGTGCCCTCATTGCCGAAGTTAAAGAAGTAGGAAAAAGCGAGCCATTGTCAATGGAAACGCTTTCCCCAATTTTAAGCCTGTACAGTGTCGATGGATGGGAAAAAGGCTGTGAGCGATGCAAAGAAATTCTAGCCTATGGTGGAATCGGTCACACATTGGCGATCCATGCGTCCTCCAAGAAGGTTATAGAAGCATTTGCTCTTGAAAAACCGGCCATGCGAATAGTGGTCAATTCCGTAGCGGCACTCGGATCAGTCGGTTTTACTACAGATTTATTCCCTGCCATGACCTTGGGACCAGGAGCCATGGGCGGCTCAATTACGAGTGATAATATTTCACCGTTACACTTAATCAACATTAAACGGTTGGCTTTTGAAACCAATCCGATAAATAAAGGCTCGAATTCCACCGACCTAAAGCCAACCAAAGAACCAAAATATGTACGAACAACCGCTCCCCTAACAACCGATGGACGCCCAACGAAGCCTTGGATGGAGGAAATAGAAGCCCGTCTCAGGACCCGTGCTGGGAACCCATCTTCCCGCTCTGGAAAATGGTCCTCGAGAACTGAAAATGGGAGTTCTAAGCCTGATAAAATGGTTCTCAACCCCACGATTGAACCAGATTCGCTTGCGGAGAGTGAGGTCGATCGTTTGATTGCTAAGTTTCGGAAGCCTCGATGACGATCTATCATTCCCCAAGATCTTCTCCAACCCGAAATTGACTCGGATGGCGAACAAACGCTATATTTTCTGATCTGAATAATATTGTAAATCGAAAACCTATCGGTACTGCCTGATGGCCGACACAAGTGATTTCCGTAATGGTTTTACCATGGAATGGAATAATGGGATTTGGACCATTATCGATTTCCAGCATGTAAAACCTGGGAAAGGTGGAGCATTTGTCCGCACGAAACTGAAAAATGTTAGCAACGGGAAAACTGTTGACAATACTTTTCGATCTGGCGAACGAGTTGAACAAGTGCGGGTCGAAAGACGACCACATCAGTTCCTTTACGAAGACGATTTAGGGCTTCATTTCATGAATACGGCGACGTATGAGCAAACCTCGTTGCCAGTAGATGCTGTTGAAGGCCGAGAGTATATTAAAGAAGGTTCTACTATTGACATCATCATGCATGGAGATACGGATAAGGCATTGGCCACCGAAATCCCAAGCACAGTCGAGTTAAAAGTAACCCAATGTGATCCGGGCTTGAAAGGTGATACCGCAACAGGAGCTACAAAACCAGCCATTGTTGAAAGTGGTGCGACCGTTTATGTCCCTTTGTTTATTAACGAAGACGACATTATTAAGGTCAACACGGAGAGCGGCGACTATATTACCAGAATCAGTGCTGCTTGATCAGACTAAAACGTCCTTGATGGACTAGAGGAAAAACCATGGATCTCGATCATTTGAGAGAGATACTCGAGCTAGTTGCCTCGTGTGATGTATCTGAAGTCGAAATTGAAGAAGAGACTTTGCGAGTTGTTATTCGCAAACACGCTCCTTACCAAGCCTTGCCCCAGCAAATTACTTATGCGACGGCTCCGGCTCCAATGAGCAATGCCCCGGCAGCCGCTATTGCAGCCGCTGCACCCGATGCCCCGGTGGGCAAAGAGGTTAGGGCGCCCATTGTCGGGACGTTTTACGGAGCATCTTCGCCCGACTCGGCCGATTTTGTAAAAGTGGGAGATCGTGTCAAAACCGGCGATGTTCTTTGCATTATCGAGGCCATGAAGCTGATGAATGAAATTGAAAGTGATGTCAGCGGCACCATAGTCAAGATCTTGGTGGACAATGGCACTCCGGTTGAATACGATCAGCCTTTGTTCATTGTCGATCCCAATTGATTCAGACCAAACGCACGATTTAGTGATTAAAAAAGTACTGATTGCCAACCGGGGCGAGATCGCTCTCCGAATTATTCGGACGTGTCATGAGATGGGACTGAAAACGGTCGCCGTGTTTTCTACTGCAGACCGAGACTCCCTCCACGTTCGATTTGCAGACGAAGCGGTCTGTATTGGTGGTCCAGCAGGAAAAGATTCCTACCTAAGGGCTGAACGAATTATGGCTGCCGCCGAAATCACCGGGGCAGATGCAATTCATCCTGGGTACGGTTTTTTAGCTGAAAATGCTGATTTTTCGGCTACTTGCCAAGATAACAATGTTAAATTTATTGGCCCCTCGCCCGAAATCATTCGGATGATGGGAAATAAAAGCATGGCAAAAGACACCATGTTGGCCGCCGGTGTTCCGGTAGTTCCCGGATCTGACGGGGTCGTAAAGGACGCTAGTGCTGGAGCCAAAGTTGCCGAAAAAATCGGGTATCCGGTTATCATTAAGGCAAGCGCTGGTGGTGGTGGACGAGGAATGCGCATGTGTGCAAACCCCACCGATTTTGAGAAGTTATTCCACACTGCGAGCAACGAAGCCCAAGCAGCATTTGGAAATGGCGAATGTTACATTGAAAAATTTGTATCAGGCCCAAGGCATATCGAAATTCAGATTTTGGGTGATGGAAAAGGAAACGTAATTCACTTTGGAGAGCGGGAATGTTCAATTCAGCGCCGCCATCAAAAGTTGTTAGAAGAATCTCCTTCTCCCATTATGACCGAAGAACTGCGGCAGAAAATGGGCGACGCTGCCATTAAAGGGGCCAAAGCGGTAAATTATGAAGGCGCTGCTACCGTCGAGTTTTTGGTGGACGACAAAGGCGATTTCTATTTCATGGAAATGAATACGCGCATCCAGGTAGAGCATCCCGTCACCGAAGAAGTAGCTGACTGCGACTTAGTTGAATTTCAGATTCGAGTTGCTCAGGGAGAAGGCATTCTCGAGCGTACCATTCGGCTCGAAGGACATGCTATGGAATGCCGGATTAACGCTGAGAATCCATTCAACAACTTTTCTCCATCACCTGGCAAGATTACTACATTTCACCCTCCTGGAGGGCATGGGGTTCGAGTTGATACGCACGTCTATGCCGGGTACACTATCCCGCCATATTACGACTCCATGATTGCAAAATTGATCGTTCGGGCTAGAACCCGTGAATTGGCGATCCAAAAAATGCTTCGTGCTTTGGACGAATTTGTTATAGAAGGCGTCCACACCACGATTCCATTCCATCAGCAATTGCTGAAGGATGAAAAATTCCGCCGGGGAGAATTCGATACTCGCTTCCTGGAAACATTCACTCTTGTCGAAGAAAAAGATGAACTTTCCTGAAGGCCTTTTTTATACAAAAGACCATGAATGGTTAAAAGTAGAAGGCGATAAAGGCACTGTTGGTGTCACCGATTTTGCACAATCAGAACTTGGTGATATTGTGTATGTCGATATTGATTCACTTGATGACTTAGTGGCCAAAGATGGTGTTTTTGGATCCGTTGAGGCTGTTAAAACCGTTTCTGATTTGTTTATGCCTGTAAGTGGCACAGTTACAGAGTTAAATGACGGTTTGGAAGACAATCCGGAGCGTGTAAACGACGATCCTTATGGTGATGGTTGGCTGGTGAAAATAACTTTGTCTGACCCTTCTGAATGCGATTCGCTTCTATCAGCTTCGGAATATTCCGAGATGGTTGGCCAGTAGATAGGTTTTTACATGCACCAATGCGTTGTTATCCTGGACTTTGGTTCCCAGTTCACTCAATTGATCGCGAGACGGGTGAGGGAGGCCGGAGTATATTCTGAAATCCTACCGTGTACTGCCTCCTTGTCGGAGGTAGTCGCCTTATCCCCGCGCGGACTCATTCTTTCCGGTGGTCCATCCTCGGTCTATGATGAAGGTGCCCCGCAACTAGATCCAGAACTGCTCCATCTCAAACGAGAGGACGGCAGTTTTGTACCTGTTCTTGGTGTGTGTTACGGATTTCAGGCCATGGCCCATGCCCTTGGAGGCGAGGTATTACCTGCCAGCAAGCGTGAATTTGGACGCGCTGCAATCCAAGTGGACTCAGACAGTCGCCTGTTCAAAGACGTGCCCGAAGGCTCAAACGTCTGGATGAGCCACGGGGACCATATGACCCGGCTCCCAGAAGGCTACGAAGTTATCGCCCATACATCGAACGCGCCCATTGCGGCTGTTCGTTCGACGAAACTGCCGCATTACGGAGTTCAGTTCCATCCAGAAGTTCACCATACCACGTACGGGAAGCAGATACTAGAGAATTTTGCCCTCCAAATCTGTGAATGCGATGGAGATTGGTCCCCTGCTTCTTTTATTGAAGAAAAAAAGGCGGAAATTCGAGATCGGGTTGGAAGCGAACACGTCATTTTAGGGCTCTCCGGAGGCGTCGACTCTTCGGTTGCAGCAGTCTTATTGCATGAGGCGATTGGCGATCAACTGACGTGCATTTTTGTCAACAACGGCCTCCTCCGTAAAGGTGAATGGGAGCAGGTTCAAGAGACTTTTCGGGACCATTATCAAATTCGTCTCAAAGCGATCGACGCTAGCGAATTGTTTTTGACGAGACTAGAAGGCATAGCCGATCCAGAACGTAAACGTGTTATTATCGGGAATGCATTTGTTGAAGTATTTGAACAAGGGAAGCAGGATATCATCAAAGAATTGGGGACGAAGCCGACATTTTTGGCTCAAGGCACCCTTTATCCAGATGTTATCGAGAGTATTTCGTTCAAAGGCCCTTCTGCCACTATAAAAACACATCACAATGTGGGTGGTCTTCCTGAAAACATGGATTTTGAGGTCATTGAGCCATTCCGGGAGCTTTTTAAGGACGAAGTAAGGGCGATTGGCCGTCTTTTGGGGGTCCCAGAGAGCATCGTGGGCAGGCATCCGTTCCCGGGACCCGGCCTCGGTATTCGAGTGTTAGGCCCTGTCTCAAAACCCGACTTAGAATTATTGCGAGAGGCCGATGATATTTTCATCAGCGAACTCCGCAATTTTGGGTTATATGATGAAGTGTGGCAGGCATTTGCGGTTCTTCTTCCGGTTCGAACCGTGGGAGTAATGGGAGATGTTCGAACCTATGAAAATGTGTGCGCGCTTCGTGCTGTGACTAGTGTCGATGGCATGACCGCGGATTGGTCAAGATTTCCGGACGAATTTCTTGCTCATGTGTCCAATAGAATTGTGAATGAAATACGGGGAATAAATCGTACCGTATATGACATTAGCTCGAAACCGCCTGCTACCATTGAATGGGAGTAACTCTTCGCCATATTTGCAAAATCCTGCCCATGGCAGTGTGTATATGTCTGCTCTCAGCTATGCCTGCTAGAGCTCGGTTTCAGAATGTCATTCCTAGATATGATGTCGCAGACTCGTTGCTCTCCTCAGGAGTTTCAAGTTTTGAGACTGGAAAATACGAGATTGCACAAGCTCTTTTTGATCGAGTCCTAAACGAATTCGAGCCAAACAACGCCACGACTACCGCCATTATTCTTGCGGCTAAATCGGCGTACCGACTTGGCAAATTTGAAAGCGCAAGAGCTTATATAAGCGGGTTTGCCGGAAAGTATGGATCGAGTAAATACGTTTCGGAAGCTCGCTTCTTGGATCAATTATCGTTTGATGCCTCTCGGTTTATGGCTAGAAAAACAACTTCTTTGGGAATTATTTTCTCCTTGGATCGAGACGAGAGCGGCCAAACTCAGGAAATTTTTAATGGCGTTCGATTGGCAGTCGATCAGTACAATCTTGAGCATTCTGAACAACCCGTTCAGATGATCTTTCGCGACATTGACGGCGGAGCAGCTTCTGCTCGAAGAGCAATAAGAGAGTTGGCAGCCGAAGGCGTCTCCGTGATCATTGGCACGCTATTCAGCGAAGAAGCCATTGCTGCCGCGGAGGAAGCTGAGCTCCTGCAGAAAGTTTTTGTAGCTCCCTTGGCCACCAACGACCAACTTGTAGACAACCGATCCTTCACGTTTCAGGCAAATCCCAGCATGAAGGTAAGAGGGGCCGCCATGGCTCGTTTCGCGGTAAACGGCCTTAGACTTGATTCCATTGCGGTGATTCTTGCGACTGACGATAGGCAAATATCGGAACGACAATCAGACGGTTTTTTGGAAGAGGCCTCTCAACTTGGCGTAACGATTAACATGGTTAGCGTACTGCCAAACGAAAATGCACTTTATCGACTTTCGGATGCGCTTGGAGCCGACACGCTGGATCTGGCAAAAGCAGTTTACATTCCGTTGGCTTCTAGATCTCCCGCTGCTACGGCCGGTGCCATTCTTTCAAATCTAGATAGAATGAATCCAAATATCCGAGTTATTGGCAACGAGGGATGGCAGGATTTACCCCAGGTATCCCACGCGTCATCGTATTTGGTGACGTACGGAAATGAGTTTTGGGTCGATCCTGCATCTGATCAATACCAGGCGTTTGCCCGAACATTTCGGGCATTGGCCATGGCCGAGCCGGGAAGATTAGGTGTCACCGGGTTTGATGTTACCAATTTCGTGCTGAACGTTTTAGATCAGTTGGAAAGCAAAGATGGCCTAAATCGCCAGAAAGAATTGAGGTTGGTCGAAGCGTTCCGGGCCCAGCCGCTATTTCAGGGCCTTGGACTTCGTATCCATTTTG
>ERZ890510.2134-NODE-2134-length-11630-cov-8.002592_pt1 | contig 11630 bp, 10 predicted proteins | sample MGYA00521265_ERZ890510 | MGnify/ENA primary metagenome ERZ890510 (study PRJEB32303, sample SAMEA104408624) | aquatic metagenome | biome: Brackish water; feature: Chemocline; material: water | place: Baltic Sea | collected 2014-10-26T21:54:00 | depth 110 m ...
TCCGTAGGTCGCCTTCACCATGCCGGGCTTGATGCAGGCCTGGCCAACGGTCGCGGCCTGTTGGTCGCCCGCCATGCCGAGCACCGGTACCGGCGCCCCTAGGAGATCGGCGGTCGTGACGCCAAATTCGCCCGAGCAGTCGACCACGTTCGGCAACACGGCCGCCGGTACGCGCAGCAGCTTCAACAACGCCGGATCCCACATGCCCTTGTGAATGTCGAACAGCAGGCTGCGGCTGGCATTGGTAGCATCGCTCGCATGGACCTTGCCGCCGGTAAGTCGCCACAGCAGGAAGCACTCGATGGTTCCGGCAGCCAACGCACCCTTTTCGGCAGCCGCTCGCGCACCGGCAACCTCGTTCAGGATCCAATCGATTTTGGTGCCGGAAAAATAGGGATCGAGAATCAAGCCGGTCTTGTCGATGATTTCCTGCTCGTGACCGGCCTTCTTCAGCTCTTCGCAGCGATCGGCAGTGCGGCGATCCTGCCAGACAATGGCGTTGTGGATCGGCTTGCCCGTGGCGCGATCCCATACCACCGTGGTTTCCCGCTGGTTGGTGATACCGATGCCGACAATGGCCTTGGCATCCAATTTGGCCTTGGCGAGCGCGCCACGGCAAACCTCGATCGTGGCCGACCAGATTTCCTCCAGGTCATGCTCGACCCATCCGGGATGCGGGAAAATCTGCGACAGTTCCTTCTGCGCCGATGCCACCGATCTTCCCTCGGCATCGAACACGATGGCCCGCGTGCTGGTGGTGCCCTGATCGATGGCGAGGACGTGCTTGGCGGTCATCGATTGCGGGAGGTTCAGTGCGCCCGGGCGATGGCGAAGTCGACGGCCTCGAGCAGCGCGGACTTGAGTGGCGTGTCGGAAAACAAGCCAAGCGCGTCGCGTGCCATGGCACCGTAGTGGCGCGCGCGTTCCAGGGTGTCGGCCACCGAATGGTGGCGCTCCATCAGGAGCTGAGCATGCTCGAGGTCGCCGTCACGTTGATCGAGCTTCTCGATGGTCCGCTTCCAGAACTCCCGGTCGACGGCGCCGCCGCGCAGGAAAGCGAGGATGACTGGCAGCGTAATCTTGCCCTCGCGGAAATCATCGCCCACGGTCTTGCCCATGTCAGCCTGCCGACCAACGTAGTCCAACGCATCGTCGACGAGTTGGAAAGCAATTCCGAGGTTCATTCCGAAGCTTTCAAGCGCGACCCGCTCCGGCCCGTTGCAGCCGGCGATCATGGCGCCGACCTCGGCCGCCGCAGCGAACAGTTTGGCGGTCTTGCCTTTGATCACTTCGAGATAGGTCGCCTCCGGCGTGCTGGTGTCACGCTGGCTGACGAGCTGCAGCACCTCGCCTTCGGCAATCGTCGACGAGGCGCGCGACAGCACCCCCAGAATATCGAGCGAGCCGACATCGACCATCAGCTCGAAGGAGCGCGTGAACAGGAAGTCACCCACCAGCACCGAGGCCTTGTCGCCCCACACCGAATTGGCCGATGGCTTGCCGCGCCGCAGCGTGCTGACGTCGACCACGTCATCATGCAGGAGGGTAGCCGAATGGATGAACTCGACACAGGTCGCGAGCTTGATGTGACGGTCATCGCCGGCCGTGTAGCCGCACAGCCGCGCCGACGCGACGGTCAGCAGCGGTCGCATGCGCTTGCCGCCCGCCCCCACCAGATGGCTCGCGAGCTCGGGAATCAAGGCAACCGGCGAGCGCATCCGCGCCAGAATCTCCCGATCGACCCTTGTCATGTCATCGGCACAGAGCGACAGAAGCGGCTCCAGACTGGGAGTCCGGCGCTTTCCTTCAAGGGAGACGACATTTGCCATGCTGCGAAGATAATTGTCCGATGAAGCCCAAATGCCGCGACATGATGTCGTGCGGTGATCCCTAGCATGGAAACGGCGCTGACCGAAGATGCCTTGCTGGGTGGCCGCGTCCGGTTATTGCAGCCGTCGCGAGGCTATCGAGTCGCGGTCGATGCGGTGCTTCTGGCCGCCGCCGTCGAGGCGGCGCCCGGCGAATGCGTGCTCGACCTTGGGGCGGGCGTCGGCGCCGTAGGCCTGTGTATTGCCGCCCGTGTGCCGGGCTGCAGCATCGTCGGCGTCGAGCTGCAGTCAGAATTGGCGGCCTTGGCCGCACGCAACGCCACGCTCAACGGCGTCGACAACCTGATGCGAACAATCGTCCACGACCTCGCCCATCCGCTGCCACCGGACTTGGCAAATTTCGATCATGTCGCGACCAATCCGCCCTATCTCGCCGCGGCGGTTGCCGATCCGTCGCCAAACCGGGGCAAGGCATTGGCCACGGTCGAATCGAGCGCCGACCTCGCCCGCTGGCTTGCCGTGGCGACAGGCGCCCTGAAACCGACCGGCACCTTGACCGCCATACATCGTAGCGACCGCGTGGAGGAGATTGTGGATCGCCTCGCAAGTCTTGGCTGGGGCAACGTGACCGTGAAGCGCCTGCCGCCCGCGGGGCGCATTCTTGTGCGGGCGCGATCTGGCGCCCGGGCGCAGCACGAATCGCAACCACTGCTCCTGCACCCTCCGCAGGGCGGATACACCGACCAGGCAGAGGCGATCCTGCGTCATGCCCAACCGCTTGCCTTCTGAGCAGACCGCCGCGACAGTGCCGGCCATGTTGGACTGGATCAGAGATCGCTTTCGCCGCCGCCCCACCGTACCGGTGGTCCGGCTGTCGGGTGTCATCGCTTCGGGCGGCCTGTTTGCAGGGCGCAACCTCTCCATCGACGCGGTGGCGCCGCTGCTCAGGCGTGCCTTCGAAACGCGCGGCGCCAGGGCGGTGGCGCTGGTGATCAATTCGCCCGGCGGCTCGCCGGTGCAGTCGGCCTTGATCGCCCAGCGCATCCGCCTGCATGCGTCGGAGAAGCGTCTCCCCGTGATCGCCTTCGTAGAGGACGTGGCGGCTTCCGGCGGATACTGGCTTGCCTGTGCAGCCGACGAGATCGTCGTCGACCCAAGCTCGATCGTGGGCTCGATCGGCGTCATCAGTGCCGGCTTCGGCTTCCAGGACCTGCTCGCCCGCCTCGGTGTCGAGCGCCGCGTGCACACCTCGGGGCAACGCAAGGCGATGCTCGATCCGTTCCGCCCCGAAAATCCGGAGGACGTCGAACGGCTAAAGCGCCTGCAGGCGGAAATCCATGACGGCTTCAAGGATTGGGTGCGCCAGCGCCGGGGCAGACTCCTGAAGGCCGACGAAGATACGTTGTTCAACGGTGAATTCTGGACCGGCAAGCGCGGTCTCGAGCTTGGCCTGGTCGATGGCCTCGGTGAGCTGCGCACCACCCTGCAGTCCCGCTATGGCGCCAAAGTGCGTCTGCCGGTGATCGGACCACGCCGCCGCCTGCTGTCTCGCTTCGGCCTGCGAAGCGGCCTCGACGATGTCGGACCGGCCACGCTCGCCGCGCTCGAGGAGCGCCTGTACTGGCAAAGATTTGGACTCTAGGAGACCGAGAGATGAACCTTCGCTCGCCCATCGACGCAGACGACCTTGCTGCCGTGCGCCAGTGGTTCGACACGCTGTCCAAACATTGTCGTGCCGTCGACTACGAGGCCGCGCGGCCAATCTTTGCCGACGATATGATCGCCTTCGGCACCTTCACCGACTTCATGCACGGCCGCGACCTCGCCGAACAGAAGCAGTGGCGCAACGTCTGGGGCACCATCCGCGACTTCCGCTTCGACCTCGCCAAGGTCGAGGCAATCGTGTCAGCCGACCGGCTGACGGCGGTCGGCATGGGCGTGTGGCAGTCCAATGGCTTCCATCGCAATGGCGACAGATTCGATCGACCCGGGCGTACCACGGTCGTGCTCGGCCGCAAGAAGGTGGGCGACCCGTTCATAGCGACCCACACCCACATGTCACTGTTCCGCGGCACGCCGGAGCGCAGCTACGGGAACTTCGGCTGATGCTCCCGCCAGCCAGCCTGCCAGCGTCACGCCCTCAGGAAGGATCTGCCGCGCCCTTGCGTTCGACGATCATGCGATACTGGTCGGGCTGGCGGTGGACAGCGAAATTGAAGGTCGAGCGCTTGTAGCTCTGGCCGGCGTCGAGATCGCAACGGTGCACGATCAATTCGTCGCCCTCGCCGCCGGCGCGTGCCACCACCTTTCCCGAAGGCGCCACGATCATACTGTCGGCGAGCGAAGGTATGCCCTCCTCGGTGCCGCCCTTGGCGACGCCAACCACCCAAGTCCCGTTCTGGTAGGCACCAGCCTGCATCGAGAGCTGGTTGTGGAACCAGCTATGCTCGTCGTGATCAGGCGCCGGGGCGTTGTGGATTGGCGTGTTGTAGCCCAGCAACACCATCTCGACGTTCTGCAGGCCCATGATACGGTAGGTTTCGGGCCAGCGCCGGTCGTTGCAGATGCACATCCCCATGTTGGCGCCGAAGGCACGCACGACCGGGAAGCCGAGATTGCCGACCTCGAAATAGCGCTTTTCCAGATGCTGGAAGGGCCGCTCGGGCTCATGCTCCGAATGGCCCGGCAGATGGATCTTGCGATACTTGCCGACGATGCTGCCGTCGCTATCGACCAAGATCGAGGTGTTGAAGCGCCTGATCTCTCCGCCTTCCTTGGCGAGTTCGGCGTAGCCGAGGCAGAAGCCCAACCCTAACTGCCTGGCCTCGTTGAACAGCGGCGCCGTCTCGTTGCTCGGCATCTCGTGCTCGAAGAACGAGTCGATCTCGGCCTGCTCGGCCATCCACCAGCGCGGGAAAAACGTCGTCAGCGTGAGTTCGGGAAACACCACCAGGTCGCAGCCCATGCGCCTGGCCTCGCGCAGATGCGCGACCAGACGTTCGACGACATCACGCCGGGTATGGCTACGCTGAATGGGACCCATCTGGGCCGCACCAACCGTCAAGACACGAGTCATTAGTCACCTTCCTGGCGATTATCGCCGCTGCCGGCGTGGGCTCCAAGCATTATGGGCCGGCGCGTTTCACATCATTGGTAAATTCGGCCGAGCAGAACGAGCCACCCTGAAAAAGATCGCCCACCGGATCGCGCCCGACTTTCTCCTGTTCTGCCACTGCATAGGCACGATGATCCTCCGCCTTGCCAGTCGGGCGGTAGCCGAGCCGGCGCGCACGCGAGTTGTCCCACCAACTCGCTTCGTTGTCCGAGGCGCCGTAGAGAACGTCGAAACGGATGTCGGGATGCTCGAGGCCGATACGGATCAGTTGCACGATGTCTTCCGGTGAAATCCAGATCGACAGCCGCCGCACGTCGAGGGGGCACGGACCTACATTGCCGATCCGCAGACAGGTCACAGCCATGCCGTGCTTGTCGGCGTAGAGCGCGCCAAGCGCCTCGCCGAACGCCTTGCTGACGCCATAGCGGCTGTCGGGCCGCACCGTGACGTCGGTGCGGATCTTGCGTTTGCGAGGGTAGAACCCGACGGCGTGGTTGGACGAAGCGAAAACCACGCGTCTCACGCCGGCCAACCGGGCGGCCTCGAAGAGATTGTAGCAGCCAATGATATTGGCCTGCAGGAGGGTATCCCACGGGCCCTCGACGGAGAAGCCGCCGAAATGGATCACGCTGTGTGCGCCCTTCACCGCCGCCACCACCTCGTCGGGCTTGGCGAGATCGGCGGCCACGAAGGTCTCGCCCGCCAGCAGATTCACGGGCTTCACCCTGTCGCTCAATACCAAGCCGGGATAGAGCGGCGCCAGCAATGGGCGGATCATCGTGCCAATGCCGCCGGCCGCTCCCGTGAAAACGATGCGGCGCGGTTCGTCCGATGCGTCAGTCATGCCAGCACTCTCCGGTATTGTTCATTCTTCGGCCAGTTCCAGCATCAGGTTGAGCAGGACCTGGGCGCCGGCTGCCAGGTCGGCAGCGTCGGTATGCTCCCTGACGTTGTGACTGAGACCCGCAACCGAAGGCACGAAAATCATCGACGTCGGGCATATCCGTTGCATCATCTGCGCGTCGTGACCGGCCCCCGAGGGCATGCGTCGCGTGCTGAGCGAAAGCGCGCGTGCGTGGCGCTCGACCCGATCGACGAGACCGGCATCGAAGATCACCGGCTCGAAACGGGCGAGCACGCTGGCCTCGACGTCGACCCGTTCCGCTGCCGCGACCTCGGCGATATGAGCGGCAACACGGGCTTCGGCATCCTTGAGTTTCGCTTCATCGGTATTGCGCAGATCGACCGTGAACACCGCGCGATTGGGTACGACATTGATCAGGTTGGGCCGCAGCGTCAGCGCGCCCACGGTCGCCACCTGATTGCCGCCCATCTCCCGGGCGAGCTTGCGCGCGAAAACGTTGACCGACGCAGCGAGGTAACCGGCGTCGCGCCGCAGCCGCATCGGTGTTGTTCCCGCATGGTTGGAAACGCCCGTCACCGTGTATTCGGTCCAGGAAATACCCTGCACGCTTTCGACGACGCCGATCTGCACTTTCTCCTCGTCGAGGATCGGGCCTTGCTCGATGTGCAATTCGACGAAAGCGTGCGGCCTGAGTGCGCCCGGCTCGGCTGGTCCGACATAGCCGATGCGGCGCAACTCATCGCCGACCGAGTGGCCATCCTTGTCGGCGGCAGCGTAGGCTTCGTTGAGATCGAGCCCGCCAGCATAGACCAGGCTGCCCAGCATGTCGGGCTGGAAGCGCGCGCCTTCTTCATTCGTGAAGAAGGCCACGGCGACCGGCCGGCGTGTGACGATACCGGCCGCGTTCAGCGCCCGTACGACTTCCAGCCCCGCCAGGACGCCATAGTTGCCGTCGTATCGGCCGCCGGTGCGCACCGTATCGATGTGGCTGCCGGTCATGACCGGCGCCAAATTCTCTTGCCCGGCGCGCACCCCGATGACGTTGCCGATGGCGTCGATCCGGACGTCGAGTCCGAGCGCATTCATCCAACCCACGACAAGGTCGCGGCCGGCCCTGTCCTCGTCGGTCAGCGCCAGGCGCGCGCAGCCGCCGCCCTCGATAGCGCCGATCACGGCCAGTTCATCCAGGGCGCCCAGTAGGTGCCGCTCATCGAGATGCAACATGAATTCTCCAATCGAACCAAGACCTTAGACCGCGCGTCCTGGTAGGGCAAAAGATCACGCTGCATTGATTGGGATTGCCTTGCATGTGCGCACGGCGAGGGTCACTTATTAAGGCTGCATGCAGCGTTTTCTTGCCCTTCTTCTGTGGCTGGCCGCCGGGCCGGTGTTCGCGCAGTCGCCGTCGCAGGTGCCCGTCTCGTCGGTGGTACAGACCGACAATGTGCGCGCCGAGCTGATTTCCGACGTCGCGTCGGTAAAGGCAGGCGAGCCGTTCTGGGCCGGCTTGCGCCAGACCATACGGCCGAAGTGGCACACCTACTGGAAAAACCCGGGCGAGTCCGGCCTGCCGACCGAGATCAGATGGACCCTGCCGGCCGGCGTGACGGCCGGCCCGATCGTCTGGCCGACACCGCACATGTTCGATATTGGCGGCATCATCAATTATGGCTTCTCCGACGATATCCTGTTGCTGGTCAGGATCACGCCGCCAGCCGACTTGAGCGGCGATACGCTGAAGCTCGCGGCCGAGGCCAATTGGCTGGTCTGCGAGGACATCTGCATCCCCGAGGACGCCAAACTCGAGCTCGCCCTGCCTCTGGCAGCGACTGCCACCCCGGCCGACCCGAAGACCCGTGCGTTGTTCGACACCGCGCGCCGCAACGTGCCGATGGAAAGTCCGTGGCCGGCGCGCTACGGCATTTCCAAGTCCGGCGAACCAACCCTGGCCGTCGAGGCCAAGGGACTGAAGGCCGACACCATCCGCGACGTCTATTTCTTCCCCGCCGAATGGGGGCCGGTCGCCACGATGGCCAAGCAGAAGGCCAGCGTAACCGCCGACGGTATCCAGATCCCGCTCAAGCGGGGCGACGCCAAGGCGTCGATGCCCGAGCACCTGACCGGCACGCTGGTGCTGACGGAAAAGACCGGCAACGGCGAAGTACGGCAGGCTTTCGACATATCGGCCAAGCTTGATCCCGCCTTCGTGCCTACCCAGGCATCGCTCGCCGGCACCGCGGGCGTGGAACAGTTATCGCTGGTCCAGGCGCTGCTGTTCGCCCTGCTGGGCGGGTTGATCCTGAACCTGATGCCCTGCGTGTTCCCGGTATTGGCGATGAAGGCGGCCGCGTTCGCGCGTCTGGCCGGCCACGCACAGGCCGAGATGCGGCGCGATGGGCTCGCCTACACCGCCGGCGTACTGGTTTCGTTCGGCGCCATGGCCGCGATCGTCGTGGCGATCCGCGCCAGCGTCGGCGAGGTCAACTGGGGCTTCCAGTTCCAGTCGCCGGTGTTCTCGCTGCTGATTGCCTATCTTTTCTTTGTGGTCGGCCTCAATCTCTCGGGCGTGTTCGAAGTCGACGGCCGCCTGGCCGGTGTCGGCCAGGGACTGGCGGCACGCAGCGGCACCACGGGCGCCTTCTTCACCGGCGTACTGGCCGTCATCGTCGCCACACCCTGCACCGCGCCATTCATGGCCGCCGCGCTGGGCTTCGCGCTCAGCCAGCCGGCACCTGCCACCGTGGCCGTACTGCTGGCCATGGGGCTGGGCCTGGCGCTTCCCTACCTCGCGCTGTCGATGACACCGATGCTGCAGCGCCTGATGCCGCGCCCCGGCGCCTGGATGGACCGGTTGCGCCAGTTCCTCGCCTTCCCGATGTATGCCTCGGCCGTCTGGATGATCTGGGTGCTGACCCAGCAGACCGGCGCCGATGGCGTGGTCTATGCGCTGGGCGGCATGATCCTGATCGCCTTCGCGATCTGGCTGCTGCGCGTGGGCAGCGATGCCTCGCCAGCCGTCTGGCTGCGCCGCGGTGTGGCGGCAGCCGCCGTGCTGCTGGCTTTCGCCGCCACCCTGAAGCTCGAAAACGGTTCGGCCACGGCGGCCTCGACCTCGGGTGGACCCGCATCAGGCGTCAGCTTCGAGGGCTGGGAGCGGTTTTCGCGTGCGCGAATGGACGAAGCCGTCGCCGCCGGCAAGCCGGTGTTCGTCGACTTCACCGCCGCCTGGTGCATCACCTGCCTGGTCAACGAACGTGTCGCCCTCGACACACCGGCCAGCCGCCGCGCCTTCGAGCAGGCGGGCGTGGTCAAGCTCAAGGGCGACTGGACCAACCGCGACGCCGAGATCACCGCTGTTCTCAAGGAGCTCGGCCGGGCCGGCGTGCCGCTCTATCTGTTCTGGGCGCCGGGCGCCCCAGGCCCGAAGATCCTGCCCCAGGTGCTCACCGAGGGGATGATTCTGTCGGAACTCGCGTCACTTCAGCAAGCCAGGCGTTAGGAGGCAAAGATGTCGAACCTTTTCGTTGCCCGTCGTTCGTTGATGCTCGGGGGCGCCGCCCTCGCATTCGCCCCGGTTGCCGCGGTCGCCGCCGGCCCCGACCTCGGCAAACCGGCGCCGCCGTTCACCGCCGTCGACAGCAACGGCAAGACCTGGTCGCTGGCCGATCTCAAGGGCAAGGTCGTGGTGATCGAGACGACCAATCATGACTGTCCCTACGTGCGCAAGCACTACAACAGCCAGAACATGCAGACCCAGCAGCGCGAGGCGGCGGCCAAGGGCGTGGTGTGGCTGTCGTCCGCTTCGTCGGCGGTCGGCGAAGAAGGCCATGTGACCGCGCCGCAGGCCAACGAACTGACCAAGAGCCGCGGCGCCGCGCCGGCGGCCGTGCTGCTCGACCCCCAAAGCAAGATCGCGCGCGCCTATGGCGCCACGGTGACGCCGCACATGTACATCATCGATGCGTCGGGCGTGCTGGTCTACAGGGGTGGTATCGACTCGATCCCGTCGTCGAACGCCGCCGACATCCCCAAGGCCAAGCAGTATGTCCGCATCGCTCTCGACGAGGTGCTGGCCGGAAAGCCGGTGACCGAGGCTTCGACCCGGCCCTACGGCTGCAGCCTGAAATACGGGCGCAGCGCGAGCTGATCGGCGTGTCATGCCGCACGACGGCTGGCATCCACACGACGACGAGACCCGCCATCACCACAGTCCGCCGACGCGGCGGGCCGTGCTTGTCGCGACGACCTTGCTGCCGTTCGGTGCCGCCAGCGCCCAAAGCGTCGACGCCGGCCAGCGCATCGCCGACGCCGCCGATCATTTCCTCGGCACGCTCGATGACGGCCAACGCAAGAAGGCGTTGATCGCGTTCGACTCCGGCAATCGCGTCGACTGGCACTACGTCCCGCGCAGCCGCCCCGGCCTCGGCCTCGGCGAGATGCGACCGGTACAGGCCGCCGGAGCCCGCGCGCTGTTCGCCACGGTCCTGAACGAGCGCGGCCTGCAGTTGCTCGACGGCGTGCGGCTGCTCGAGGCCGTGCTGCGCGAAAGCCAGGGCAGTTTCCGCGACCCCGACGGCTACTACGTCTCCGTCTTCGGCATACCCGGCCGCTCCCCCTGGGGCTGGCGCTTCGAGGGTCATCACCTGTCGCTGAACGTCGCCCTGCCCGCCGCCGGCCACGTCGCCGTGACGCCATTCTTCGCCGGGGCTCACCCGGCGACCGTGCGCGACGGCAGCCACCGCGGCTTCCGGCTGCTCGGTCCGGCCGAGGACATCGCACGCCAGCTCATGGCCGGCCTGACCGAGACCCAGAAGCGGACCGCCATCATCAGCCAGCGTTCGTTCGGCGAGATCGTGGCCAGCCCGCAACGCGAGCGCGATCTCGGCCAGCCCCGCGGCCTGGAACTCGCCGCCTTGGACAGCCCCCAGCGCTCCCTGATCGAGGCGCTGATGGACCGCTTCCTCGGCATGCTGGCACCCGACCTCGCCGCAGCGCAGAAACGGCGCGTGAGCGACCAGGGCTTCACCGCCCTTCGTTTTGCTTGGGCGGGCTCGCTGACGCCAGGTGAAGCGCATTATTTCCGCATCCACGGACCGGCCACCGTGATCGAGTACGACAACACCCAGAACGGCGCCAACCACATCCATTCGGTGTGGCGCGACCTCGCCGCTGATTTCGGCAACGATGCGCTGGCCGACCACTACCGCCGCCAGCCACACCGCTGAACGCAGGCGCTGTCACACCCAAAGGTGTCACACCAGGTTGAGACAAATGTTGTGACACAGGCTGAGCGCCCACCTGTGACATCGCGGGAATCCGACCCTGCGGCCCCGCCTTGGGTGGCCGCAGACGACCGTCGAATTTCAGTTCTCGGATGCGTTGCCCGCACCTCGGTCCACCCCACCTGCCGGACGGATCGTCGGCGGAGGCAGCCTTTGCTTGCTACTCACGGCTCAAGACCGCGGGACCTTCCCTTGTCCTCGAAGGAGTTGACCCGGCGGACGCGCCGGGCGGGGCATGGCCTGATTATCGCGGTCACGACGAGGAGCCGTCCCGGAAAATAACCGGGCGGCTCGGCCTTCGAAGTCAGGCCTCGTGCGACGATAACGGAAATATAGGGCGAATCCGGTTGAATCTGCAAATCTCCTATTTCATTCCTGCCGTGCGTAGTTCGCCGAGCTGCTGGCAGTGCCTGCACCTGTCGCCGGAGGTCGAACTCGACGAGCACCGGTCAGGGCCGCTCGACCGCCCGGACGCGTTTGCGGCTGAGGCCGATCAGTGTGCGCGCCGCCGGCGGCAAAGTGCGCTCGCGCTTGTCAAC
>ERZ890510.2137-NODE-2137-length-11615-cov-5.088149_pt1 | contig 11615 bp, 3 predicted proteins | sample MGYA00521265_ERZ890510 | MGnify/ENA primary metagenome ERZ890510 (study PRJEB32303, sample SAMEA104408624) | aquatic metagenome | biome: Brackish water; feature: Chemocline; material: water | place: Baltic Sea | collected 2014-10-26T21:54:00 | depth 110 m ...
AATCAAGACGCACATTTTTATTTTCTGCAACATTGCCAGGGACAGTCAAACAACTTATTCAGAATTACATGTCTAAAAATGTGATGCAGGTAAGCGCCGATATGAAGACGGTTGGTAATTTAGAAATAGACCATCAATTTGTTGTGGTAGAGCCCATTGAAAAACTAAATGTATTGATGCATTTTCTAACTTCAAAAGATGGTGAACGGGGCATTATTTTTTGTAAAACAAAAGCAGCAGTCAATAAATTGGCTAAGAATTTAGCAATTAATCGATTTTCTTCTGGGGCCATCCACGGCAGTTTAACCCAACCTATCCGCGACCGTATTATGGCACAATTTAGAGAAGGTCATATCAACATTTTGGTTGCCACCGATTTGGCTGCCAGAGGTATTGATGTCAAAGAAATTTCTTATGTTGTTAATTACCATTTGCCAGATGTGGCCGAAACTTATGTACATCGTAGTGGTAGAACAGCCAGAGCAGGGGCAAAGGGCTTTTCTTTAACAGTTATACAAGAAGAAGAGGGCGAAAAACTGATTGCTTTTCAAGTAGCTTTAGGCATCACATTTAAAGAATTTGAAAAACCAGGTATACAAAGTGTCGCCAATAACAACACACTTTTATGGGCTAAGAAAATTTTTAAAACAAAACCAAATCACGATATTTCACTCAATTTAAAGGCTGAAATTAAAACTGTTTTTCATCATTTGACAAAAGAGGAATTGATTGAAAAAATGTTAGCCAATTATGTATTGCAATACAATTTAGAAGGTTCATCAAAATCTGTTGTTAAGAGTAAAAAGAAACGATAATCTATTTTTTCAATAACGATAATATTTATTAAGACTACATTTTGTGACTCTTAGATTAAGATTTGGCTATTAAATATATTTACTATATTTATCGCTTTATACTAATAAACCAAATCACATTAATTATGACGAATAAGTTGTTTATCAAGGCTTTTGTAGCCTTTTTTGTACTCATGGGTACTGCATCGGCACAAGAAAAAACTGACAAGAAAAAAGATTCTGTCAAGTTTGCAACTAAAGAACTACCTCTTGAACCAGAGCGTAAAATTTCTTTTACCACTAAACAAGGCACTTGGATTTCGGTTGATGTGCATCCAGATGGCAAGACCATTATTTTTGACATGATGGGCGATTTATATACCATTCCTATAACAGGCGGTAAGGCTACGCAAATTACCAAGGGTATGGCGTACGATGTGCATCCACGTTACAGCCCAGATGGTAAATCAATAGTTTATATATCAGATAAAAGTGGGTCGGACAATATTTGGACAATGGCTTTAGAAAGCAAAGAAGACAAACAAATTACCAAAGACAATGATAAACATTACACATCGGCAGATTGGAGTCCAGATGGTGAATACATTGTGGGTGCTGTTGGCCGCCGAAATATTAAACCATATTTATATCATAAAGATGGAGGTTCTGGAGCCCAGCTTATAAAAGAACCAAAAAATTTAAAAACCATTGACCCGGCTTTTAGTGCCGATGGAAAGCTTATTTATTTTTCTACGAGAAGTAACGCTTGGAATTATAATGCACAATTACCTCAATATCAAATTACAACTTTTGATCGTGAAGATGCTTCTACCGAAACAATTACAACAAGATACGGTTCTGCTTTCACACCAACATTATCTAGTGACGGAAAATGGATGGTTTATGGCAGCCGATTTGAAGAACAAACAGGCTTGGTTTTGCGCAATTTAAAAACAGGCGATGAGCGTTGGCTGGCCTATCCAGTACAGAGAGATGAGCAAGAGTCTGTTGCACCACTTGGCGTTTTGCCAGCCATGTCTTTTACACCTGACAATCAAAATCTAGTTGCCTCTTACGGTGGTAAAATTTATTCCATATCATTAGAAAGCAATGAAGCAACAGAGATTCCATTTGAGGTAGATATTGCATTAGATATGGGACCAATGGTATCGTTTAAATACCCTATAGATGACGCATCAGAACAATTTGTCACTCAAATTCGTGATGCCGTACCATCACCAGATGGCAAAAAACTCGTTTTTACAGCTCTTAATCGTTTGTATGTAATGGATTTTCCAAATGGAAAACCAATCCGTTTGACAAAAAATGATTTTACTGAAGCACAACCAACGTGGTCGCCAGATGGTGTATATGTGGCATTCATCACATGGAAACAAGGTGGTGGTCATGTCTTTAAAGTTAATGTATCTGGTAAACCTAAACTAACACAACTTACAAAGATGCCGGGTATTTATAGCAAACCTGCTTGGTCATTTAATGAAAATCGCATTGCCTTTTTAAAAGGAAGTGCTCAAGCTTATGATGATGCCATAGATCCTTTTACCAGTAGAGCTGTAGAAGAGATTGCATGGGTTTCTGCTGATGGTGGACCAACCACTGTTATAGACCGTTCAAAAGGAAGAGAAGTTATCCATTTCACAAAAACCGATAACCGCATTTATTTAAATCACTATACAAATGGCTTGGTATCTATTCGTTGGGATGGCACAGATGAAAAATCACATCTTAAAGTACGTGGCATTACTACTTTTGGCACATCAGATGTTTTTGGAAAAGAGCACAGTATTTTGCCAGACGCAACAGAAGGATGGCGCGAAAATAATAAAGCATCGTTGCCAGACGAAATTAGAATTTCGCCAGATGGTGTAAAAGCACTGGTTAAAATAAATAATGATATTTACACAGTTCTTATTCCAAAAATAGGTACTACTCCAGAAATTTCTTTGGCTGAAGCTGATAAAGCAGCATTTCCTGCAAGTAAACTTACCATAATGGGAGGTGAATTTCCAGCTTGGGCATTAGACAGTAAAAAAGTTCATTGGTCTCTAGGTGCCAGTCATTTTGTATATGATTTAGACAAAGGAAAAGCTTTTGTAGATAGTTTGGCAGTGGCTAAAAAGAAGGAATTAAAAGATGCTGAAACTAAAAAGGATACAACAAAAGTTGTTGAAAAGAAAGATGATAAGAAAAAAGAGGAATCAAAATTCAAAGCAGATGAGTATAAAATAAAAGTAGCCTATAAAAAAGATATTCCAAATGGAACAATTTTATTAAAAGGAGGTCGCATTGTTACTATGAATAAAAATGAGGTCATAGAAAACGGCGATGTGCTTATTTTAAATAACCGCATAAAAAATGTGGGAGCTTCTGGAAGTTTTGAAGTTCCAAAAGGAGCTGAAATTATTGATATATCAGGGAAAACTATTACACCAGGATTTATTGATACCCATGCACATATGTGGCCAAACTGGGGTATTCATAAAAACCAAATCTGGATCTATTCAGCTAATTTAGCCTATGGTGTAACAACTACAAGAGATCCTCAAACAGCAACTACCGATGTTTTAACCTATGCCGATATGGTAGATGCAGGGATGATGCACGGTCCACGCGTTTATAGTACAGGACCTGGTGTTGGTTTTTGGGGTTATAATATTAAAAGCTTAGATCATGCAAAAGATGTGTTGAAACAATACAGCGAATATTACAATACCAAATATATAAAAATGTATTTGACAGGAAATAGACAACAGCGCCAATGGATAATTATGGCGGCCAAAGAATTAAAATTAATGCCAACAACTGAGGGAGGTCTTGATTTTAAATTTAATATGAAAAACTTGATAGATGGCTATCCTGGGCATGAACATGCATTGCCAATTTATCCAATTTATAAAGATGTTATCCAAAGTATTGCCGAATCAAAAATGACAGTTACACCTACACTTTTGGTGGCATATGGGGGTCCTTGGGCAGAGAACTATTTCTATTCTAGAGAAAACCCATATCACGATAAAAAACTCCAATATTTTACACCTTACGAAGAATTGGCTCAAAAATCAAGACGCAGACCAGGATGGTTTATGGACGAAGAACATATCTTTAAAAAACATGCTGAGTTTATGAAAGACTTAATTGAAGCAGGTGGTTTGGCTGGAATTGGCAGTCATGGGCAATTGCAAGGTTTGGGTTATCATTGGGAACTTTGGTCTGTGGCCAGTGGTGGTATGAAAAATTTAGATGCCATAAGGGTTGCCACAATTTCTGGCGCAGAAGCTTTGGGCTTAGATACCGATTTGGGAAGCATAGAAGTAGGAAAGCTGGCAGATATTTTGATTATGGCTAAAAATCCTTTAGAAAATATCCGCAATACCAATACCTTGACACATGTCATTAAAAATGGTGTAGTTTACGATGCCAATACTTTAGATGAAGTAGCACCTAAGAAAAAGAAATCGGCAATATTCCATTGGCAAACAAAGAAACCAGGAGGTATCCCTGGCATAAAAAAATAATTTATTTTTTAAATATTTAAAACTAAAAGCTCTTAGAAATTAAAAATTCTAAGAGCTTTTTGGGTTTATAAAAAAATCTATTGCTTTAAATTATTATATTAGATGTCTTAAAAACCATTTCACTAAATTAATATGATATGAAACTGACACAAAACTATTTTAGAGTACTTTTTTTTCTAATGCTATTTTCAGCATTCAGTCCTGTAACGGGACAAAAATTGGACAAAACCTATTCCGATTTAATTGCAAGATATACTACAGATGCTATTTTCTTACCCAGAACCATGCAAACTTTTCCATCATCTACCAGTTTGCCATCACCTTTAAAACATTTTGGAACTATAATTGGAGCTCCGGGTGTGATGCATCACTCATATGAAATTTATGATTATTACAAAGTTTTAGCTCAAAAATCTAATAGGATGAAAATGGTAACAGTTTTTACTTCTGAAGAGGGCAGACCTATTAATTTGCTTATAATCTCTAGCCCAGAGAATTTAAAAAATCTAGAAACAAACAAACAAAACTTAAACTTACTTGCCGATCCACGAAAAGTGGATATTAAAGATGTTGAAAAATTGATATCAAAAACAAAGCCTATATATTACATTAATGGCGGGTTGCATTCAACAGAAATGGGCTCCCCAGAGATGCTTATGGAACTTGTATTTAAACTTTTAGTAGATGAAAGCGATGCCGTTAAAAACATAAGAGACAATGTTATCACTTTAATAAACCCAGTTTCAGAACCAGACGGAAGAGACAAACAAGTAGATTGGTATTACCGCTACACAAAAAATAAAACAATATTTGATGATGGCCTGCGTAGTTCGGCACCTTATTGGGGCAAATATGTTTTTCACGATAATAACCGAGATGGTTTGCAAGTATCACAAGCTTTAACAAAAGCCATTTTTAAAGTTTATTACGATTACCATCCAATTACAATGCTAGACTTGCACGAGTCTGTTCCTTTGCTTTATATTTCAACAGGAACTGGCCCTTATAACACATATGTAGATCCTATTACGATAGGCGAATGGCAGGTTATGGCAAATCACGATTTAACACAAGTAACTGCCGAAGGCCTTCCTGGTGCGTTTACATGGGGCTTTTATAATGGCTGGTGGCCAGGATATGCTATTTGGGTAGCAAATAATCATAATGGTACTGGTCGGTTTTATGAAACTTTTGGGAATGCAGGTGCCAATACTTTTTTAAGAGACCTTACAGATAATAATTTTGCTGGAGACCCTGTACATTCTAGACAATGGTACAGACCAGTGCCACCAACTAAGAAAGTGTATTGGTCTGCCAGAAATAATGTGAATTACATGGAGACTGGTGTTTTGGCTGCCCTAAGTTATACTTCAAGTAATGGTCATCAGTTGTTGCAAAATTTTTATCAGAAAGGCGTAAACAACATCAATTACGCTAAAAAAGGAGAAGCTTTTGCTTATGTGATAAATAAAAATCAGCGTGATCCAAACATGGCAGCTTATTTAATTAATCAATTGCGTGTGCAAGGTATTGATGTGCAATATAGAAATTGTGGTGACAATAAAGGCGAATATGTGGTTGTTCTTAACCAACCCTATAGCAGTTTTGCAGATGCCCTTTTATCTAATCAAGACTATCCAAAAACAGCAAAACACAATCCATATGATGATATTTCTTGGACTTATGGATTGATGTATGGTGTGGATGTAAAAAAATTAGCCACTGATAAAGATTTTTCTTTTAAAAATCTAGAACCTGTTACAAAAGATGTAGTAAATGTTGGTAATGAGTCGGGTAGTGGGTCAAATGTAATTATTAATTATAAAGCTCAAAATGAAGTTTTGCCACTTCTGTATAAAGTTGCTTCAACAAATAAAAACAGTCAAATTGCAATAACAACAGAAGCTGTCAAAAAAGATTCTTTAAACAGAGGTTCTTTAATCATTTCTGATGCTGATGAAAATACTATTTCACTTATTAAAAGCATGGGATTAGATTTTATAAAAACGAATTCTTTGCCAAATGTAGCTACTAGATCTGTAAAATTACCACGTATTGCAATTTACCATAATTGGTATAATACCCAAGCAGAAGGATGGGCGCGATTCACTTTTGATACACGACAAATACCATATACCTCTATAGATAAAGATGATTTAAAAAAGGGAGATTTAAATCATAATTTTGATGTGATATTAATGCCTCACACTTCTGGCGATGTGGAAACAATGATTAATGGTATTGATGCAAAATGGGGACCAATGCCCTATACTAAAACAGATAAATATCCCAATCATGGTTATCCCGACAGCACAGAAGATATGACTGGTGGTCCAGGGTTTATTGGGTTGGCTAATTTAAAGTCATTTGTTGAAAGTGGCGGCACAATCATAACCCTTGCAGATGCCACGCGTATGGTTGCTAGCACAGGTATCGTAAGAGAATTATCACCTTATAGTGCAGGAGATCTTTTTCATCCTGGTTCTATTGTAACTGCTAAAATTAGAAACAATAACAATGCTATAATGAATGGTTATTCTGATACAACCCATGTATTTCGTGGCAATTTACAATTGTATGAGGTAGAAAAATACAATAGAAATCATATGGTGTTGCAATATGGAACAGATCAACTAAAGGACGAAAAAGTGTATGAAGGTAAAATTATGGGTATGGCAAATTATAAGCCAGATTCCATTGCTGTAGCAGCTTCAAAAAAGGAGAAAAAAGGCAAGTATGTTATTTCTGGTATGGTTAAAAACGAAGATAAAATTGTTGGGCAAGGTGCTATATTTGACATTCCTGTAGGGAAAGGTCATGTGGTTTCTTTTACTTTTAATCCGTTGCACAGATTTCTGAATCAACATGATGAGCCTATGCTGTGGAATGCCATTTTAAATTGGGATGTAAAACCAGAGTAGTATATAAAAAAGCTCATTATAAAAAAAGACCATCTTAATTTAAGACGGTCTTTTTTATTAGAAAAAACTTTAAATTACATTTTAACAGCACCAATACCTGCGTTCCACAATAATTTATTAAAGTTTGGAATATCTGTATTGATAAGTGTTGTTGCTTCAGCATTTAATTTTTGCCACTGTAATTCAAGTTCTGTCTTTCTATCTTTTGAGGGTTTGTTTACACTCGGAATAGCGCTTTCTGTTGCATTTATTAAAAACATGTATTCTGCAGAAAATTTATTAGGAAAATTTTCTACATCATCATAAGCAGTAGATTTACGTTGTATCATGGCTTCGTCCCAAGTTTTTAATTGTGTGATAAGGGCATTTCCTGTTTTTACCAAATCGGCATTTTTATTTCCTTTTTCCAAAGACTCTACCACTTCTTTTATCTGATCTTGAGCCTTTTTAAGAGTATTTACCTTTTTATGCATGTCCGTTAGGGCTGCCTCCATATCAGTCATAATAACATCATATTCTTCATATTGCCCTTCAGCCATTTCGTATTTTGGATTTTTCACAATAACAACATCTGTACTCACTATTTTGTTTCCCGTTTTTAATATGGCTTTATAAGAACCAGGAGAAGTTACATGACCTCTAAAACTAGCTTCTAAATAGACATTTGGAACCCCAGCCATTATTGGATAACGCATATTCCAAACAAATCGGTTTAAACCTTCTTTTTTAGAAAGCACTGGTGTAGAAGGTGGACCACCATCCCAACTTTTAAATTCTTTATCTTTTTGAGATGTAAAAAAGTTTATCAAAACATTATTGCTATTTCTTATTTCTAGAGTCACTTCTACAGAATCAGCCAATTTAGGAAGTTCATAATACAATACCACACCGTTGGCAGGATTTACACCTTCAAAAGGATTTGTACCATTAAACGAATCAGAATTCCCATTTAAAGGACTTCCCCAAGAACCGTAAACAGCTGGGACAGGTGTGAATATTTTAAGAGATTCTTTGTTTAAATTGTATTGCTCTATAACAGATAAATCATCTAAAATCCAAAAAGAACGGCCAGAAGTTGCTACTATTAAATTGCCTTTGTGCACCATTAAATCGGTAATAGGGGTTACAGGCATGTTTAATTGTAATGGTTGCCAATTGGTGCCGCCATTAAAAGAAACATAAATACCTGTTTCAGTACCTGCATATAAAAGGTCTTTTCTAACTTGATCTTCTCTAACCACACGTGTATAAGCGCCATAAGGAATGCCAGAACTTATATTTGTCCAACTTTTACCATAGTTTGTTGTTTTATAAATGGCAGGTGTAAAATCGTTAAATTTATATCTGGTAGTTGCAATATAGGCTGTAGCCGGATCATGTGGAGAAACATCAATGGCATTAATAAGAGTTTCATTTAAACCCATAGGCGTTACATTTTGCCAACTTACACCATTGTCTTTTGTAATGTAAACAAAGCCATCATTAGAACCTGTCCAAATAACACCTTTTTCACTAGGAGACTCTTTTATATAACTTAAAGAACCATAATTTTCGGCACCAACAGCCTCATTTGTATACGGGCCACCACCATTGCCTTGTTTAGCATCTATATTACGGGTTAAATCGGGCGAAAACTCAGTCCAAGTTTTTCCCATATCAGTGGTTTTTAAAACCATTTGTGCGCCATGAAAAAATATATTTTCTTCGTGTTGTGACCTTATTATAGGCGCATTCCAATCGAAAAGATATTTCATATTTCTGGCCTCTCTGCCCAAGTATTGGATAGGCGCCTCCATAATTTGCGTACCCGCTTTAGATTCCATATCAAGCACCTCAATTGTGCCTAAATAACTGCCACCAAGTACATAACGGGGATTATTCTTGTCAAAAGCTAAAAAGGCACTTTCGCCACCAGCGGCATAAGTCCAATCTTGTTGCGAAATACTCCAACGTCCAAGCGAAAGACTTGCTATTTTGACAGATGAATTATCTTGCTGACCACCATAAATATTATAAGGATATAGGTTATCAGCATTAATACGATAAATCTGTGCAGTTGGCATATTATCTTGTGTAGACCATGTTTTTGCATTGTTAAAAGATATGGCTGCACCGCCATCGTTTGTGATAACCATGTTTTTTGAGTTTTTAGGATTTATCCACAGTTCATGAAAATCGCCATGTGTACCATTTAAATCTTCCCAAGTATTACCACCATCTATTGAACGCAAAGCCGCTGCACTCATTACATAAATTACATTTTCATTACTTGGATCTGTGGTAATTTTAATATAATACCAAGCCCTTTGGGTAAGCCTGTTATCACCACTAACAAGATGCCAGTTTTTGCCTGCATCGCTCGATACAAATAAGCCACCTTTATCTTCGTTGCTATCACCTTCAATTAAAGCAAATACCTTTTCGGAATTTGCACGACTTACGGCAATGGCCATTTTACCCATTTCTTTTGGAAGCCCTTCTTCCATTCTAACCCAAGTTTCTCCAGCATCAGTAGATTTATATAGACCACTGCCTTTTCCACCGCTCATCATTTCCCAAGCTGTACGTTGGTGGTGCCACATAGATGTGTATAATACCTGTGGATTATTCATATCCATAGATAAATCTGTCGCGCCAGTTAAATCGTTAACATACAAAACATTTTTCCAAGTTTTACCACCATCTATAGATTTATAAACGCCACGTTCTTTTGTAGGACCTTGATAGGCACCTTGAGCAGCCACATATACAATATCTGGATTTGTTGGATGTATCACTATTCGTGCAATTTGTTGCGTTTTGTCAAGACCAATTTTTAGCCATGTTTTACCTGCGTCTGTCGATTTATAAACACCATCACCGTAAGATGTCATAACTCCCCTTACTGCGTGTTCTCCCATGCCGCAATAAACCACATTTGGATTAGATTCCGAAACGGCTACAGCACCAACTGAACCAGTTTTAAAAAAACCGTCAGATATATTTTCCCATCTCTGCCCAGCATCTTGGGTTTTCCATAAGCCACCACCTGTAGTTCCCATATAATATGTTAGTGGATCATTTACAACACCGCTTGAAGAATTAGAACGTCCCCCACGAAATGGCCCAATATTTCGATATTTAAGTGGTTTAAAATAAGTATTGGCCTCTTGGGCAATAGCTGTGCCTAAAATAAAAAAGCCTAAAACAATAGAAAGAAATGTTTTCATAGTATAAAAATATAATTTGTGAACATCAAATATACATTTTTTTGAAATTTTTAAACAAATAAATTTCGATACTATTTTGTATCTTGTGGCTTCAATAATTTGACATGATTCAATCGTATAAACAAAACCCACAACTGCAATCAACATATGATACCATTATAATTGGTTCTGGCATGGGAGGGATGGCTACTGGTGCTATTTTAGCTAAAGAAGGTCAAAAGGTTTTAATACTAGAACGCCATTACACGGCAGGTGGATTTACACATATTTTTAAACGAAAAGGCTATGAATGGGATGTGGGTATTCATTATATAGGCGAGGTACAACGTGAAGGCAGTGTTATGAAAAAATTGTTTGATTATGTTACTGATGGACAGCTAAAATGGGCAGATATAGGCAATGTGTACGACCGTATTATTATTGGCGATAAATCTTACGATTTTGTAAAAGGTGTCAATAATTTTAAAAAGCAATTAATTTCTTATTTCCCTGATGAAGAAAAAGCCATCAATGATTATATTGGTTTGGTTTTTAAAGCCGTTAAAACCAGTCGGAATTACTATATAAGCAAAGCTTTGTCTCCAGTTTTAAACGCTTTGATTGGTAGTTTTATGAAAAAACCTTTTTACAAATTGGCCGATAAAACCACCTATGAGGTTATAAAATCCTTGACGGATAATGAGGAATTAATCAAAGTGCTTTGCGGACAATATGGCGATTACGGATTGCCACCAAAACAAAGCAGTTTTTATATGCATGCCTCGGTTGTACGGCATTATTTTGATGGCGGCAGTTTCCCTATTGGAGGTTCGTTTCAAATTGCAAAAACCATAGATTATGTGATTGAAGCTGCTGGCGGTACCATTTTGATAAATGCCGAAGTTGCTGAAGTTCTCATTGAGAACAATACGGCTAAAGGCGTAAAAATGAGTGATGATAAAACTTTTTACGCCAAAAATATTATCAGCAATGCGGGTATTATGACTACCTATAATAAGTTGCTACCAGAAAATATAGTCGCAAAACATCAGCTAAAAGCTCAATTGCAAAAGGTGAAGCGTTCTGTGGCGCATGTAAGTTTATATGTTGGTTTAGAAGAATCGCCAAAAGCATTGAATTTACCTAAAACAAATCATTGGTTTTATCCCAAAGATG
>ERZ890510.2138-NODE-2138-length-11615-cov-4.855363_pt1 | contig 11615 bp, 9 predicted proteins | sample MGYA00521265_ERZ890510 | MGnify/ENA primary metagenome ERZ890510 (study PRJEB32303, sample SAMEA104408624) | aquatic metagenome | biome: Brackish water; feature: Chemocline; material: water | place: Baltic Sea | collected 2014-10-26T21:54:00 | depth 110 m ...
AAGATAAATCATGACTTTTACAAAAAGTGCATTTTTCCACAATACCAAATTCATGTCACGAAGTAGATGGTTCTCCTGCTGTGGATTTAACTATTCTAAATAATTCTTCAATTGCAGATGTTGATAATCCAGAATTGATTATACGAAGAGGTTCTTCGAACGCATTCTTGTTTAATGGTATTGACGATGGGGACATGGTTAAAATTAGTGATCTATCTGGTGCATTATATAATGCCGGATTACATGGCCAGTATGCAGAAAATTATGATACGGCGATGTTCACACCACATTCTTCTTACTGTCATGATAGAAATTCATCAGTAACTGGTTGGGGTGTTCTTGTTTCAGATAACGCTTCTGGAATTGATTCTGATGGTGGCGCCTTTGAAACACCTATATTATGCGAAGAATACAAAGCATCTAGCGTATCATTATTAGATGACTTAGTAAGGTCTTACGAAACAACTATTGTTGGTGAATCATACGATGGTGCATTATCAGACGGACTTACTTATAATGTTTCTATTACAGATGACTCAGGTGTTGTTGATACATACGGTTATACTATCGATGCAAATACAACATTAGGTACTGGTGCAATCATTAATGCTATTTATGATAACGGCGTTTCTGACGTCACTATCACGGATAGTGGTACAAAATACTCAGAGAGTACATTCGCTAGACTATTTGACCTTGGTGCAGTAAGTACTGCTGGTTCAGTAGAAACCCCTGCAACAGCTGTTTTTACAACTAAAGATGGTATGATTGATGCTATTAATGTTGTGGATGCTGGCGCAGGTTATCAGGGATTCTGGAACATTGTTGTTCCTGATGGTGGTAACGCACACACACATAATCTTCAGTTGAGTCAAACCGAAGTTAATTTAATAATGTCTGGTACTCCTGTTGTTTCTACAACGGTTGAGCCTAATCACTCTCACGATATCACTATTTCTTGGAACGCATTCACAGAAATGTTTATTTTCGACTCACAAGTTGGAGCTCACGATCATGGCCCAGTTTCAAGTGGTCATCAAATCAATCCATCAATTGTGGTAACTATTGTTGATGGTGTTGGTACTGGGGCAAACGCAAGTGCATACGTTCTTCTTACAGAAACAAATACTCTTGATAAGATTGTAATGACTAATAGTGGTGAAAACTATGATGCTACTACATCAATTACTCTTGTTGGTGGACTTGAAACTACTGCTGGTACGATGCAAGCATCGTTCACACAAGGAGGAATTAGTACAATTTCAATGGTTGACCAAGGTACTGGATATACAACTAATGAACCTAAGACGATTTCTGTTGCTATTCAAAACAATTCATTCTCACCAGCTGTTATTTCAGCAAATATCGGAGACACAATTAGTTTTACTAACTTAGATATTGGCGCTCATACTGTAACAAACCCAGAAGGTGCGTTTGATTCAGGTAATATTCCACAAAATGCTGTGTTCTCATATACAATTACACAAGATACAGAAATTACTAGAAAATACGCAATTCACGACTCTAATGCGGGTGCGGAGGCAACTCTATGGGTTAGAGAAAATACAGTATTTGTTGATATGGTTACTGTTGATGGTGGTGGATTACGTGCTTCTGGTACAGTTAGTGCTGCTGGAAACTTAATTGATATTGCAGTTACTCGTCCTGGAAAAGGATACTCTGTCAATGACACTGTTAAAATCGTTGACGTATCTGGCCCAGGTGAGGGTGCATACGCAACGGTTGAAACTAACCGTTCTATCAATACAATCACAGTTGAAAATGGTGGTTCTGGATATTCACAAGAAACTAGTGTAGTCGTTTTTGATCCAACTGGAACGGCCATTTTGGATGAAGCCGGAGTAGAAACTGGAAGGATTTATGGTTATGGTGTTGTTGCTCAACCAACCATTTCAGTTATTGATATTCCTGGATTCTGTTCAAATGCATTACTACTTGATGAAGTTGCTTGTTTAGGTGGAGCAGGGACGTGGACTGATGCTATCGCAAAAGGTCAAATCACAGAAGTTGCGGTTTCTTTATCTGGTAAAAATTACGTTGATGTAGAACTTATCATCAACGACCCTACGGAAGCTGGTTCTGGTGCTGTATTAACTACAGACATTAATAATGTTGTAAGTAATGTCAATTTCACAGAACGTGGTGCTGGATACGCAGAACCTATTATTGTAATAACAGACCCAAGTGGAGTTGTTGGTACTGATGCCACGAATACTGTTGGTCGTGGATTTGTTGGTACTGTTGAACTTAATAACGGTATTGGAGGAGTGAACATTGTTGAAGATTGGCATGACTATATTAATGGTTCTACCAGAGTAATTGTGTTAGACGCTCATCCAGAACCTACTGGTTTTGGTGCTATGGGTACAGCTTCTTTAGGTGGTGCTGGAAATATTTCAAACATTGTTATCGATACTCCGGGAAGTGCATATAAGACTCCAGTAATTATTGTTGCTGGACCTGTTACTTATACTGGTGGTTCTATTAACGCTGGATCAACAAACTATGCATTATTCGGACCAGAAGGAAATACAGACTTGTCTCCATTTAGTGCGAATGGGTCTGCGGGTACGAATTTCAAGAACGGAGTTTTAGTTCAGTGGGGTTCATATCAAGGACATTCATTAGGTGATTCTTGGAAGTTTACTCTACAATCTTGGAAGAAAGGTACTCCTGATTCTCTTGTGTATGAGTCATCGAGATTTAACGGTTCTACAAACATGATGAAGGGTATTATTACTCTGAAAGATATTTGGGACGTTTAATAAAACTATTATAAATAATTAAAACATATATTTAAGAAGGACTAGAAGAACTATGGATATTTTAACACTTGGTAAAATGAACCAAATGGCGAAAGACTTAGATTTAACAATGGAATTCCTAGCGAACTCTACTTTTGAAACTCTAAAAGACATTTGCGGGGTTCAAACTGAAATCTCTGCTACTCAGGCTGGACAAGTCCAGTGTTTAGATGCCACCACACAATCGGGGGTTGACGCATTGAATGCAGCTGGTGGTGGTAGCATGCCTGGTGGAGAATTATACGTATATAATCCAAACCACTGGTCGATTACAAATGGTGGTGCGTCTTGTGCTTGGACTGTTCCTGAAGGAGTTAAAAGTCTTAAGTTTGAAGTCCTTGGTGGCGGCGGACCTGGTGGTTCATCTGGTGGTGACTACGACGCAGGTATTGGTGGACAAGGTGGACATTATACTTCTAAAGTAATAACGAAAGACGTATTTACTCCAGGTGTTTCTACATTTACGGTTTGTGCTGGTGGTACTTCAAATTGCGATTGTTGTTGTTCTTGTAATAGGGCATGTAGACATGGTTGTACTTCATACGTGACAGGTGACGGATTATCTAACTTGTGTGCTTTGGGTGGTTCAGGTGGTTCAACTAACTGGGATATGGCTGATAACTGTTATAACTGTCATATCGGTAATGCTCAGTGTGACCTAGGCAATTATAATGGTGGTTGGGTGACACATGGTTGTAATACTCCAACGTATGGCGGAGATGTTGAATTTAGAGGAACTACTGGTTCTTACTTCAGACAGTATAACTGTTGTGCGACAACATTTGCATCTAGTGGTGGTCCAACAGGTCCATTTGCAGTTTCTGGTACTGGTATTGGTAAACATTGGTGTACTGGTAACTATGCGTGTTGTTCTCAACATAGTGCGTTCCCTGGAGGCGGTGGCGGTGCTCATCAGTCTGGTAGTGGTACTGGTTGTACTGGCGGATTCGGCGCTGGTGGTTTAGTTAAAATTACGTGGGCATAGGAAAAGAATCATGAAAAAAATGACATTAGAATATGACTTGCCAGACGTTAGGTTTGGTACTGTCTCTACATTAGGCAAAACTTCTACACAAGAATACAACGGTGTTGAATCGTTAGTATTATGGGTGAATAAATCAGATGGTGTGATCGAAAACTCTTTTGATCCAGAAAACGTTTCTGAGCAACCATTACCTTTACATTTAAAACAAGAAGTTTTATTAGCTGATACGATGGAAAATACTATTAAAATTGGTTTGCTTTTTGGTGGTCTAGAACCAACAAAATTTTATGAAGTTTCGGTTGGCCCTAGTGGACAACCAAATGCTTTGGTCGCAGACCCGACAGATATTAGAGATGTATTTTCAGAAAACGATATACTAGAAGACTATAAAAAACCTCTAGTATTTAAAACAGATTTAGATCGACAAGAGCATGGGTCTTTAACTTGGGACTTTATTAGAGGTCAAAGAAATACAAGATTAGACAACAGCGACGCAAAACTCGCTATTGATATGCCAGAATCTCTAAAAGAAGAATGGGTGACATATAGAAACGAATTAAGAAATATGCCGGACGATTGGGCAGGTGTTCCTATTGAATTTATCAAATTCCCCATCTCTCCCGCAAAAGACGACACAGATAATACATTAGAAGAACGAGAAGGAATTAATATTATATTAATTTCAGAAAGATCTGCACAAGATGAGTTAGACGTTGCTCAATTAGGATTATAAATTAATTTACAGGATATATAAAAATGGATATTTTAACACTAGGTAAAATGAACCAAATGGCAAAGGACGTGGATGCCACGTTGGAATATCTTGCCAATTCAACGTTCGAAACCCTTCGAGACGTTTGTATTAAACAAAATGAAATCACTGCTACTCAGACTGGACAAGTTCAGTGTTTAGAAGATACAACTACAATAGGAGTAGAGACATTGATTGCTGCTGGTGGCGCCCAAGGTGGTGGTATGGGAACTACTTGGATGGTTGGTCCTGCAGAGTACGTTTCTTGTGAAGGTAATACTGGTGGTGACTCTGTATGTTACAGTGGCAGTCCATGTAGTTGGACTATACCGGACGGAACTAACGAAATTAAGTTTGAAATTTATGGCGGCGGCGCATCAGGATATGGAGGTTGTTGTTGTATGATGAATCCGTTGCCTGGTGGGTCTGGTGCTTATGCAGTAAAGTCATTAAAGAAAGATAATGGAGACTTCACAGCTGGCGCAGTCTACCAAATTTGTGCTGGTGGTACTGGTTGTTGTTATTCTAGTAGTCATGGAAACAGAGGACATACATCATACGTCACAGGTCCTGGTTTATCAAACTATTGTGCTACTGGTGGTCACCCAGGTGAACATCAGTGTGCAAACTGGAACTGCTACACTTGTTGTAATACTTGTTATAACTGTGCTCCGTTTTATGGTGCTGATTACGGACAAGGTGGAAACAGTGGTTGGAGAAAATCTTCACAACATTGTGCGTCATCTATGTTCCAAATTGCTCCTGGTTCTCCAGGACCGCTATCAAAAGGCAATAGAATGAGTTCTGACTCATGTGTTTTTGGATATCATACTACTGGTACAGGTACTCCTGGTTCTGGTGCGTTAGGTGCTGCTACTTCTGGTAGTTGTTGTTGTGGTACTGCAGGCGGTTCTGGCCTTGTTGTTGTAACTTACTGGTAATAGGAGAGAATTAAAATGGCTAAAATAACGAAACAAATGAGTTATAATGTTGCGAATACATATCTATCTACGGATATGTCTGATGGTAACGTTGCAACAAACGAATACAACGGACCTGATACTATTTGGGTTCAAGTAATGAAAGAAGGCGAAAAGAAAGGAAAATGGAATAACAATCCAATTAAAACAAATTACCTTGACGATGGTGACATCGAAGATTACGAAAACGAAGATCAAACTGATGCTATCGAAGCATTACCTGTTCCTTTAGATGCAGTTAGAGTTAAAATCGACTGTAACGAAACTCCTCACTTATGTGCAGTTTGGACAGGTGCGACGACTGTTGGGGATGATACTGGAGATTACACAGGACTAACACAAACACAAGACTCTCTTGACGGTGAAGTGTATTACGAACGTCCTGCTAATACTTCAATTCCACCAGATCACGTTTGGAACAAAACATCTTCTGTATATAATTTTGAGACAGAAGAATGGGAAATGGACTTGCAAACGACTTGGACTTCTTGGGACATTATAAGAAAAACAAGAGATGCTGAATTGGCGTTGACTGACGTGAAATCATTAATTCCAGAAGGAACTACTGCAAGAGTTGCTTGGGACGAATACAGACAAGCACTTAGAGATTTGCCGAAGAAGTTTGAAGGTATCGAACCACATACAGTTCCAATGCCAATTTCTCCAGACGAACTTGATGTTTAGTTAGAAAGTTGAAACAAAAATGAACCCCTTAATTGGGGTTTTTTACGTCTTATAAATAATTTTGAATTAGTTATCATATAACTTGACTTTTACAACAAAATAGGGTATAATGACTCTATTGATTATATTATTTGCACGTGAGGTGAAACTATGAGCAAACGCTCAAAAGCATTTTTTATTAATGGCGGCGCAGGTCGTGTCCTTTGTTCAATCCCAGCATTAGAGAAATATAAAGAAGAATCTGGCGATAAGGATTTTGTTATTGTGTGCGAAGGTGGTATGGACTTCTATCGAGGACATCCAACACTTCAACAACATACATACGAGAATTGGCACAAGGGTCTTTTTGAGAATCATCTGAAAGACAAAGATATTGTTTCTCCTGAACCATACAGAGTAAACGAATACTTTAATCAAAATTGCAGTCTTGCAGAAGCATTCGATATTCAAATTAACGAACTAAAGACTTCTAGAAATCTTCCAGACCCAACGTTGAAGTTGAATAAGATGGAGATGATTCAAGGATATCAAACTGTTCAAGAAATCAAACAAGCAACTAAGAAAAATAAAGTAGTTGTCATTCAACCATTTGGTCGTTCCATATCACGTGTTGGGGAATTTCTAGTAGACCAATCGAGTAGGTCTTTCGAAGCACAAAATATTGTTAATATTATAGAAGAACTAAGAAAAGAATACGCAGTTATTGTAATGTCAGAACACCAATTAGAACTAAAAACTGACCCAGACAATGTGGTTGCCGTTCCACAGATACAAGAGATGAGACTTTGGGCATCTATTATTAATTCTTCTGACCATTTCCTTGGCTGTGATTCTGTAGGACAGCATATAGCAAAAGCATTAGGAAAATCAGCAACTGTTGTTGTTGGTTCTACATTCCCAAAGAATATCAGTTATCCTAGTTTTGAAGATTTTGATATTATAGATATCGGCAAGGATAAACGAAGAGTTTACAGTCCTATTAGAATATCAATGGACGACGAAAGGGATAGATCGAACGACGAAGTGATGATGATGGATGCAGAACAAGAACAAGATGTTGTTGATTCTGTTAGACTGTTCATGGGAGAAAGTGAAAAGTTCGAAGGGACATTTACGCCAACAGAAGACAAAGGGTGTTGTGGAGAAATCCCTGCTACAGAGAATACCCCAGCATACCAATTTAATACAAAGAACCTTTTAGAGGAATTATAATATGAGTCAGTGGATTGCGGGCATTGCCCGAGGACATAACGGTGGTGTATGTCTATTGAAAGACGGAGAAGTAGTTTTTGCTATTGAAGAAGAACGTTTAAGTCGACAAAAGTACGACGGCGGACCATATGCTTCTATGATGAAAATTCTAGACTATACAGATAAGTTAGATTACTTAGTAGTATCCCACACTCAACCAGACGAAAGTCGAGTTGATTTTAGTGGCGATGATGTGTATACTGGTCTTGCTCGGAAGATGAGATTAATCGAAGGGAAAGGACAAGTATTAGATTTACATAAGTGGCATCACAAATCTCACGCTGCTTGTGCGTTCTATCGTTCTGGATTTGAATCTGCTGTTTCTGTAATCGTTGATGGTGCTGGGACATTTATTCCCATGAAGATGAATGGTGCAGAAGAAATGACTTGGGAACTTGAGTCAATATTCTCTTGTAACTACCCAGCAGAATTTAAAACATTATACAAACACCAAGGCGGCCGTGGTCCGTGGGCAGGCATCAAGATTGATGAAATGTCTAGCGAAAGAGAAGGGGAAGAAGGTACGCACGAATTAATACTTGACGATACTGCTGGTATTGTTAAGGCATACGAAGCAGTTACGCAGTATTGTGGTTGGTCTCCAATTGAAGCAGGAAAGACTATGGGATTATTTCCTTATGGAAAGGCAAATGCAAACATTCCTGATATCTACACAACTGCTGGTGGAAAATGGAAAACAACAGATAGAAACTTAATCATCCCAACATACCCCAATGGATCCGTTGTAAATTCAGAGAAATATGATGAATTATCTTCGGTTGATAAAGCAGAAGAAACTGATGTTACATTACTACAAAATCGTAGAGATATGGCATATGCGGTTCAAACTGAATCTCAACAAATGGTATTAGATTTAATTCGCAAATCAGTTAAGATGAGTGGAGAAAAGAACGTTGTTATCTCTGGTGGTTATGGCCTGAACTGTGTTGCAAACTATTGGTACTTAGAACAGTTGAAAGACGAAGATATTAATATCTACGTAGAACCTATTTCAAATGATGCTGGTACAGCCATGGGTGCAGCTATGTTAGTTCATCATTCAATTAATAAAGATGATAAGGTTAGAGACTACGCAGAATCGTTATACCTTGGACCAGTTCAAGAAGAAGATACTAAAGACATTATCGACATTGCAAAGAAATACGAAGCAACTGCTATTTACCCAGACCAAACTGCTAAAGATGCAGTTGATTTAATTATGAACGGAAATATTGTTACTCTATTTCAAGATAGATGTGAGAATGGTCCTAGAGCATTAGGAAATCGTTCAATATTATTTGACCCAAGAACACTTGACGGTAAAGACTACGTGAATAGTGTTAAGCATCGTGAATACTTTAGACCATTTGCTGGTTCTATTTTACACGAACATGCACATGATTGGTTTGATATGAGAGGACTTGAAGAATCTCCACACATGATGTATGCTATGAATTGTCAACCAGGAGTCGAAGAAAAGATCCCTGCAATCATTCACGTGGATGGTACTTGTAGAATTCAAACAGTTAAAGAACACCAGAACCCAGTTTATTATGAACTGATTAAAGAGTTCTATGACAGAACTGGAGTTCCTATTCTATTCAATACGTCTTTCAATTTAGGCGGCGAACCTCTAGTCGAAACGGTTGATGATGCGGTTAGAACTCTAAAAGAAAGTGAGATTGAATACTTGTATATTCCACATAACAATTTAATTATTGAGGTTAAAAATAAGTGATTATAGTAACAGGTGGTGCTGGTTTCATTGGTAGTAGACTCATTAAAGAGTTAAACAACCAAGGTATAACGGATATTATAGTAGTCGACGACCTTACTGATGGGAGAAAGGTTAAAAATATAAGAGATTTAGATATAGAAGATTATATAGACAAAGACAAATTTATAGAGATACTCCAAGTATTATCAGAAAATAAAATGGTTAGTCAAATTTATCACCTTGGTGCTGAGTCTGCAACGACTTGCACTGACGGTAAATACCTAATGGACAATAACTATCAATTCTCGTGCAATATAATGAATATCTGTATGTTAAATAAAATACCATTAGTTTATGCGTCTTCTGCTTCTGTGTATGGAGACAGCACGAATTTTGACGACAACTCAAATGATTATCAACCAAACAATATGTATGGATATTCTAAATTGTTGGCAGACAAATACGCACTGACGAAAACAACACAAAGTAACACAATCATTGGTGTTAGATATTTCAACGTATATTCGGATGGTGAGTTTGAATCACACAAAGAAGGTATGAAGTCTCCTACTGCTTGGATGAAGGAACAAAACGACAAGTATGGACAAGTTGAGTTGTTTGAGGGTTCGGAAAACTTCAAAAGGGATTTTATCCACATTGATGAGGTTGTCGATATAACTATCAAGTTGATGGAGATAGGAAAGAGTGGAATCTATAATGTAGGTACAGGTAAAGCACGTTCTTTTGTGGATATGGCACACACTATTGATAAAGATATTGATATAAAATATATACCAATGCCTAAGGAATTAGAAAGTCATTATCAATCTTTCACAGAAGCAGATATGACTTCTTATACTAAACTTATTTAGATTTCTGACTGTCTCCTGGACGAATGCGGTAATTATCTTCAACAGAATCTTCTGATGAAACTTCCATAATTATCGTATTATCTTCTATACAAGTTACTTGATGAGGGGTAAATGGTTCTATTCGAATCGTTTGCCCTTTTTCTAATACAATAAAAGAAGTTGACGAATCAGTCATATCCATCAATTCAATCTTCACACTTCCATTAAGAACTTTCCAAGTTTCATCTTTCACTTTATGAAAATGCATTGACGACATGTGTCCCTTTTTATCGAAGTGAAGTTCTTTCATACAATACAACTCATTGCTTTCGATTATATCTTCGTGTCCCCAACCTTTTTTAATTATCATTTTTAATCCTATTAATCACATTTGTTGTACTCTTTCCTTCTAATGTTGGAAATATAACAACCTCATCAACGATTTCGTTCCCTACAACTGTATCAACAGTGTAATCTCCCCCTTTCACTATCACGTTTGGTTTTAATTCTTCAATCAAACTGAGAGGTGTATCGTCGTTAAATATAATAACTTCATCTACACCTTCGATACTTTCTAATACTGCCTTTCTATCTTGTTCATTATTGATTGGTGTTCTTTTAATTCTTTTTATTGATTCGTCACTATTCAAACCTACAACTAATCTATCGCCTAGTTTTGCAGACTCTTTAAGAAGTGCAATATGGCCGCTATGGATAATATCAAAACAACCATTAGTGAATACTACCTTTTCAACAACATCATTGTATTCAGGAACAGAAGTACCTACTTTGCCAACGACGAATCCTGCTGCTTTGTTCGCTCTTCTCATTGCTATTTCTACACCTTCATGAAGGAACGAAGCAAACACTGCAATGACTGTATCTCCCGCACCAGTGACATCATAAACTTCTTTAGCGTCTGTATCTAATTTAATAGAATGTCCAGATGCATCAATCCAAATCATACCGTCAGCACCAAGCGTAACTAAAATACCATTAAGTTCCAATTCGTTAACAACATTCTTTGCAGAATCCACGCTGAATGTACCGTATGATTCTTCGAATTCTTTCAGATTTGGGGTCAAACAGTAAGCGCCTTTATACTTTTGCCAATCAGTTCCTTTTGGGTCTATTAGAACAGGAACGTCTAGTCCCATTATATATTCAAGGTATTCTTTAGTCACTGTTCCTTTATTGTAGTCAGAGACAATTATTACGTCTGATTGGGTGATTTCAGTATCCTGTGGGTATGTTACATGTCCATGGTCAACTCTAATCAATTGATGATTATCGGACATTATTCTAATTTTACTAATAGTCTTATTTTCGTAAGAATAACTAAAAATAAAATCAACGTTATCATCCTTTAATTTTTTTGCCATGATGATAGAAGCATTATCGTACCCCACGCACCCATATACAGTCACTTTAGAACAAAAGACCTTTGAGGTAAGAGCTACGTTGGCTGCGCCACCAAGTACATGAGACACGGAGATATCATCTACTACTGGAACTGGGGCTTCTGGGGATATTCTAGTGCTCGTACCGTGCCAATATTCATCCAACATTAC
>ERZ890510.2139-NODE-2139-length-11614-cov-4.671598_pt1 | contig 11614 bp, 13 predicted proteins | sample MGYA00521265_ERZ890510 | MGnify/ENA primary metagenome ERZ890510 (study PRJEB32303, sample SAMEA104408624) | aquatic metagenome | biome: Brackish water; feature: Chemocline; material: water | place: Baltic Sea | collected 2014-10-26T21:54:00 | depth 110 m ...
GCCTGAGCCCGCCGCGTCGCGCCGAAACGTCCTCACATCGGTGTGATGGGCTCACCGTCTGGTGCGGCGTCCTATGGTTAACGTCTTGTTAATCATAACGTTTTTCCGAATCTGATGGCTGAATTCATATGATTGCCGTACCCAATTTCGTTGGTATGTGGTTCGGTGATCATGACCAGTGTCGGCGCGTCTCTCGTCGCAAAATTTGCCCATAGTATCCCGCTGCGACCCGGTGGCGCTGGCGCCTTTGAGGCGCCACAGGCCGGCGCGGTTGCCGATGCGGATGCCGCTGATCCGGCGTCGCGCGGCCCGGCGACCATTGTCGAACTTTCAGCCGGCGCGGAAGAGGGTGGCGGGCTACCGGGGCAGACCTTAACCGAGGAAGAAAAAGCCCAGGTGCGTGAGCTGAAAGAGCGCGACACCGAGGTGCGCCGTCACGAGCAGGCCCATGCCCGGGCCGGCGGTCAGCATGCCGGTATGCCGAGCTACGAATACCAAACCGGCCCCGACGGTAAGCAATACGCCACTGGCGGCACCACCCCGATCGACATAAGCCCGGTCCCGGGTGATCCGGCCGCAACCATTGAGAAAATGCGCGCGGTTAAGGCGGCTGCGTCCGCCCCGGCCGAGCCGTCAGGTCAGGACCGCGCAATTGCCGCGCGTGCCGACGCTCAGTTGCGCGAGGCCCGGGCGGAACTGGCCAAAGAAAAGGCCGAAGGGTCCAGCACGGTCTTCCGCACCGACCCGCCCAGCGATCCACTCGATCAAACCGGGCTGCCACTACCCGAACAAGCGGTCCTCGCCTATCGCGGCGCGCTGGGGCTCCTCGGCTCCTAACCCTGGGGCTGCCTACGCGGGTTGTGGCCGGTCGATCAAGGCGTTGCCCGTCAATGCTCTGCATGGCATACCTCTGCCTCGCTCAAGAGGGAGGTTCCATTGAAAATCCGCGCCGCCGTGTTGCACGAGATGGGACTGCCGCGCCCGTATAGCCAGTCAAAGCCCCTGAAGATCGAAACGCTCGATCTCGACCCGCCCGGTGAGGGCGAGGTGTTGGTCAAGATCCATGCGGCCGGACTGTGTCATTCGGATCTTTCGGTGATCGACGGCAACCGGCCACGCCCGATGCCGATGGCGCTGGGCCATGAGGCAGCCGGCGAGGTTCTCGAGGTCGGCCACGGAATCGATGACGTGGAGCCGGGCGATCATGTGGTTTTTGTGTTCGTCCCCAGCTGCGGCCACTGTCGACCCTGCGCCTCGGGCCGCCCGGCGCTTTGCGAACCGGCCGCCGCGGCCAACGGCCAGGGAACCTTGGTGTCCGGCGAACGCCGCTTGCGCCTCGACGGCGCGCCGGTCAACCATCATCTCGGGGTCTCGGCTTTCGCCGATCACGCGGTCGTTTCGCGCCGCTCTTTCGTCAAGATCGAAAAAGACCTCCCGTTCGATATCGCGGCGCTATTCGGCTGTGCCGTCATCACCGGCGTCGGCGCGGTGGTCAATACCTCGAAAGTCCATCCCGGTTCTAAGGTTGCCGTTATCGGTCTCGGCGGCGTTGGACTGAACGCGCTTCTCGGCGCACGGCTTGCCGGTGCCCGCCAAATCGTTGCCATCGACATGCGCCAGGACAAGCTCGACTTCGCCCGCGAACTCGGCGCGACCGACGTCTTCAACGCCGGCGACGAAAACTGCGCGGCCGTGGTCAAAGAGGCGACGAGCGGCGGAGTCGATTACGCATTTGAAATGGCCGGCTCGGCCAAGGCGCTCGAGCTCGCCTGGAACATTACCGGTCGCGGCGGCGAAACCGTGTCGGCCGGACTACCGCATCCCGACCAACGGCTTTCGATCCCGCCGGTACAACTCGTTGCCGAAGAGCGCACGTTGCGCGGCAGCTACTTGGGCAGCTGCGTTCCGGTGCGTGACATCCCCAATTTCGTGCAGCTCTACCGTGCCGGCCAGCTACCGGTGGATCGCCTGTTGACCGAACGCATTCCGCTCGACGACATCAACGACGCGTTCGAACGGCTAGCCAACGGCGAAACCGTCCGCACCGTGATGATCCCCTAGCGTTCGTCCGATTTTTCGCGGTAGGCGCGCAGCGCCGCGGGCGTATCGACATCGACAAAAATCGCCTCGTCCTCCAGCGCCACCTCACACACCGCCTCTGGGTGCGCGCCGATCAGGTGACGCGCCCCTACATCCCCTGATAGGGCGGCAATTTCGTCGAAATAGGCCCGGCCCCACAACACCGGGTTGCCGCGTTTCCCGCGCGTGGTGGGGACGCATATGCTGCGCCCCTCGACGGGATTGAACCCGGCAATCAACCGGTCGATATGGGCGGGCGAAACGGCGGGCATATCACCCAACAGCACGATGGCCCCGTCTGATTCGACCGGCACCCCGGCGACCCCTGCCTTCAGCGATGCGCTCAGACCCTCGGCATAGTGCGGACTGTCGGTGAACGTAACGCCGGTATCGGCCAAGGCCGCGCGCACCGATTGGCTTTGATGCCCCAGGACAACCAAAACATCGGCCGCCTGGCTTTCCCTGGCATGGGCGACCACCCGGCGCACCATGGCCTCGCCGTCGACTGTTTCCAGCAATTTGTTGGTGGGGCCCATGCGACTGGACTGTCCCGCGGCCAAGACGATCGCGGTAATCCGGGGCACCCGCGGTGCGCCGTCGGTCGATCCGGGTTCGCGCAATTGTGGGCGCGATGGGATCTCTTTGAGCAGGCCGCCGACGCCCATCGCCTGGATCGAGGCTGCGTCCACCGGCACCCCGGCGAACAACCGCCACAGCACCCAGTCCACCCCATTTAGTTTGGGCGAACGCGCGCAGCCGGGCAGACCGATTACCGGCGTGCCGCCGACATGGGCGGTCAGGATCAAATTGCCGGGATCAACGGGCATGCCGAAATGCTCAATGGCGCCGCCCGCCGCGACGATGCCGGCCGGTATCACGTCGCGCCGATCGACAATGGCCGACGCGCCGTAAATCAGGATCGGGGCGCAACCGTCTTGCAGCAGCGTGCGCACGGCTTCGCCAATAGCCGCCGCGTTGTGGGCGCACCGTTGTTCGGCAATTAAGGCACTGCCAAGCTGTTCCAGCCGGTCGCGCACCACGCCCGCGGTCTTGTCGAGCACGCTGTCCTTGGTGCCGCTCAATGTCGTCATCACCAGCCCAACCTGGTGCGTCTGGATCGGCGCCAGTTGAACCAATGCGGTGTCTTCGCCCGCGATGGCGATGCACGCGTCTACGGCATCGCGCGGCGCGGCAAAGGGGATAATTTTCACCGTGGCCAACAGCTGTCCCTTGGTCACGTGATCGAACGGCGCCAGGGTTGCCATAGTGATTGACTCGTCAACCCGGTTCAGGCGGTCGATGCGTTCACGGTCGATCAGCACCACGCCACCGGCATCGGCGTAGAGGTTGCACCGACCCGTAAAGGCCGCGCTGGTTTTGGTGTGGTCACCGCGCGCGGCCTCGGCGACCGCCGCTGCCGCCACGTCCTCAGGCACGTCGTCGGTTTCAAAGCGCGCCGCTAAGACCGAGTCGATGCCCGCGTCGGCCAATGCCGCCGTGTCGGTCGCCGACAACCGGCGCCCCTTCTTGAATGTGGTCCCGGCGAAGCGAATGCTATGCGCCAAGATACAGTCCTGGGCGTCGGCGACGGGGGTGGGGCCGAAGATCATGTCACGCCGGCGGCTGGCGCAGGCGTTCGGTGATTTGCGCCAACACCGCGACCGCGATCTCTGCCGGCGACTTGGCGCCAATTGCCAGACCAACGGGGCCACAAATGCGCGCGACGTCGGTATCGCCAAAGCCGGCCTCGCCGAGCCGCTGGAGCCGCGCGCTATGGGTCTTCTTGCTACCCAACGCGCCGATATAAAAAGCAGCTGAGCGCAAGGCCACTTCCAACGCAGGGTCATCGATCTTTGGATCGTGGGTCAAGGTCACGATGGCTGTGCGGGCGTCTGGCGCCAACGCCGTCATCGCATCGTCGGGCCATTCGGTGATCACCGTCACCCCGGGGAAGCGCTCCTCGCTGGCAAACGCCGCGCGCGGATCGATTACCGTCACATCGTATCCGGTCATCGCCGCCATCCGCGCCAAGGGTTGGGCAATGTGGACCGCGCCGACGATAATCAAGCGCAGCGGCGGGTTGTAAACGTTCAAGAATACCTTGGCGCCGATTGTCTCGACCACGCTGCTCTTGTCGCGGCGCGCGGCGTCCTCGGCCTCTTTCTTCAAACGATCGTCGCCGGCCTCGAACGGATAGATCAGCCATTCTTCGCCGCTCGCGAGATCGGTCGCCAGGACGACGGCGCGCTTTGCCGCCTGATCGGCCAAAACCTGCTGGAGCGTCGCGTCCTTCATGCAACCCGTTCGACGAAGACTTGCACCTTGCCGCCGCACGCCAAGCCAACTTCCCAGGCTTGCTCGTTGGTTACCCCGAAATCGAGCAGGCGGGTTTCGCCGTCTTTGATCGCCGCCAACGCTTGCTCGACCACCGCGCCCTCGATACAGCCGCCTGAAACCGAGCCGACAAACTTGCCGCTGTCGTCGACGACAAGCTGCGAGCCGACCGGGCGGGGCGATGATCCCCAGGTCGTCACCACAGTGGCCAAGGCGACGCCTTTGCCGGCACCGCGCCAGGCGGCGGCTTGTTCGAGAACGTTGTCCAGATCCGCGGTCATGCGACGGCTCCCCAGGTGGTAGCGGTGGCTTCTTCAGTGCGCGGCCAAGCCCGGCTCAACGAGCCGGTGAGGTCGCCGATACTCTCAAGATTGTGAATCGAACGGAATTCGTCAACATGGGGCAGGATTTGGCGGGCGCCTGCCGCCTTGGCTTCGTACTTTTCGTAGCGCAGCAGCGGGTTAAGCCACAGCAGGCGGCGGCAAGATTTATGCAGCCGTTCCATTTCAAACCCCAGGTGTTCCGTGCCTTCGCGGTCGAGCCCGTCGGTAATCAGCAGGACCAGCGCGCCCTGGCCCAATACCCGGCGGGACCAATGGGTATTGAAATCGCGCATGCAGCCGCTAATCCGCGTGCCGCCCGACCAGTCCTGCACGCCCTCGCTGACATCGCCCAGCGCAACGTCCACGTCCTTTTGGCGCAGGTAGCGTGTGATGTTGGTCAGACGCGTACCGAAGACAAAGGTCGAAACCCGGTCGCGGTCGTTGGTCACCGTATGCATGAAATGCAAAAACATCCGTGAATAGCGGCTCATAGAACCCGAGATATCGCACAACACCACCAGCGGTGGGTGGCGCCGGATCCGGCTCCGCCGGCGCAGCGGAATGATCGCGCCGCCTGAGCGCAGACTGGCGCGGATGGTCGCGCGCATGTCGATCCGCCGCCCGCCCTGGTCGGCCCGGAAACGCCGCGTCTTGACGTCGACAATTGGCAGCCGCATCGCCGCAATGGCTTTCTTCGCTTGGGCAATTTCCTCAGCCGACATCGATTCGAAATCGCGCGTTTTCAAGTCCTCTTGGGCCGAAAATGTAAACGCTGCGTCGAACTGCGTTTCTTCTTCCAGGGGCTGCTCCGGTTGGGTGTTCTTGTCGGCCGGAAACAGCGCATCGGCGAGGCGACGATTGGCTTCGCGCGCCGGCGGCGGCGCCTCGTTCTCGGCGCCGAACGTGGGCAACAACATCGCCATCGCGCGCTCGAGAATGCGCGGGTTGCGCCAAAAAATATGAAAGGCCTGATCGAACAAGTCGCGCTGATCGCGGCGGTTCACAAACACTGCATGCAGCGCCCAATACAGGTCCTCGCGGTTGGCGATGCCGGCGGCTTCGACCGCGCGAACCGCTTCGATAACGCGCCCTGGGCCGAGCGGCAGGCCTGCCGCGCGCAGGACGCGGCCAAAATGCATAATGTTGTCGGGCAGGCGGCCGGTGTCAGCCATCAACGCTCAGCGCGCCGCTGCGAGTTCCGCGTTCACTTGGTCGAGAAGCTTCGCGGCCTCACTGCCTTGGATCTTGGCGATGTCGTCCTGGTATTTCAGGAGTACGCCCAGCGTGTCGTTCACCGTTTGCGGGTCCAGGGCCAGCTTGTCGAGTTGCACCAGGGCGGACGCCCAGTCGATCGTCTCAGCAACGCCAGGCAACTTGAACAAGTCTTGCTCACGCAGCGACTGCACGAAGGCGACAACCTCACGGCTCAAGCGCTCGCCTGCGCCCGGTACTTTGAGCGTCAGGATGGCGAGCTCACGCGCCGCGTCGGGATAGCCGATCCAGTGATAATAGCAACGCCGCTTTAGTGCATCGTGAACCTCACGCGTCCGGTTCGACGTGATGATGACAATGGGCGGTTGTTCGGCCTTGATGGTTTCGAATTCCGGGATCGTCACCTGAAAGTCGGATAGCAATTCCAGTAAATAGGCCTCAAACGGCTCGTCGGTACGGTCCAACTCGTCGATCAGCAGAACCGGCGGTCCGGCGATGTCGGGTTCCAGGGCCTGGAGTAGGGGCCGCTTGATCAAAAATCTCTCCGAGAAAATATCCGTCGCCAGTTGCTGGCGGTCGCTGATGCCTTCGGCTTCAGCAAGCCGAATTTCGATCATTTGCGCCGGGTAATTCCACTCGTACACCGCCGAGGCGACATCGAGGCCCTCGTAGCACTGCAGGCGCACCAACCGTCGCGACAAGGTATGGGCGAGCACGTTGGCGATTTCGGTTTTGCCAACACCGGCGTCGCCCTCAAGAAACAGCGGGCGGCCAAGTTTGAGACTGAGAAACAGGGTCGTCGCCAGCGCGCGGTCGGCGACATAATCGCCGCCATTCAGTAGGTCGAGCGTCGCATCGATCGACGCAGGCAATTCGCGCATGGCAGGGGTCATCCGCTAAGGGTAGGGGGGCAGGGCCGGCTCAACAAGTGGTGCCGGCCGCCCCGGTGATCGAGCGTCGGTTAGGCAGCTGCGACGGCGCGCTTGGCCATCACGCCGACCAGATGGGCGCGGTATTCGGCACTGCCATGAATGTCCGAATTCAACCCGTCCGATGGGATCGTAATGTTCGCTACCGACTCGGCGGCGAACTTGGCGCCGAGTGCGTTTTCCATTGCCGGCACGCGGAACGCACATGGTCCCGCTCCGGTCACACCAACGCGAATACCAGAATCGGTTTCGGCGACCATCACACCCACCATCGCGTAGCGCGATGCCGGCTGCGGAAATTTTTGGTAGGCCGCCCGTTTCGGAATTGGGAACGACACCGAGACAATCAATTCGTCATCGGCCAAAGCCGTCTCGAATAGGCCCTTGAAATAGTCGTCTGCAGCAACGTCGCGCTTGTTGGTCTTGATGGTAGCGCCGAGGCCGATTACGGCGGCCGGATAATCTGCTGACGGGTCGCTATTGGCGATCGAGCCGCCAATCGTCCCGCGATAGCGCACCATCGGATCGCCGATGAGGCCTGCTAGATCGCTCAGCGCCGGAATGGCTTTACGAACGTCCTTGGAGGAGTGCACCTCCCAATGGGTCGTCATCGCCCCGATCGTGACGGTTTTGCCGTCCACCTTGATCCCTTTAAGGGCGGCGATGCCGGACAAATCGATCAGGTCGCTGGGCGAGGCCAAGCGCTGTTTCATCGTCGGCAGCAATGTCATGCCGCCCGCGAGAATTTTGCCATCGTCGGCGCTCGCAAGTTTCTTCATGGCGTCTTCGACGCTACTGGCCTTGTAATATTCGAACTGATACATCGACGACTCCTAGGCTGCACGTTGTTTGAGTTCTTGCCATATCCGCGCGGGTGTCGCCGGCATATCGACGTGCCTGCCCAACGCGTTGGCAATAGCATTCATGACCGCGGCCGGCGCCGCGATGGCGCCCGCTTCGCCGCACCCTTTGACCCCGAGCGGGTTGTGTGGGCACGGCGTGACCGTAAAATCGACGTGAAAATTCGGCAGATCGTCGGCGCGCCGACATAGCGGACCCGATCTTTCGCCAGGGCAGGGTGGGCTGGGGCCTTCATGGGTTCGCCGTGACGATCGGTGACGGTCCATCCGCAAATCAGGCCACCGATTTTGTCTTCCTCAAGGTCGGCCACGGTGAAGATGCCGAGCACGCCGCGCGCGGCCATGGCATCGGCCGTATCGACGGATTTGATCTTGGCATGGGCGTGCGGCGATCGGACAAAATAGGCAAAGGTTTGTCCCGGACGGACGATGTCGTCGGTGTACGTCCCGAGGCCGGTCAAGAAGCGGTAATCTTCTTTGCGGCGGACGCGCGTCCCGATCTCGGTGCTCATGCTGTTTTCCCGACCGTGTCGATCAAACTTCCGCGTTCATGATGGCCTTGACGATGTTGTGGTAGCCCGTGCAGCGGCAGATGTTGCCTTCAAGTTCGTGCCGGACGGTTTTCTCGTCGGCCTTCGGATGGCGGCGGCGGATGTCGATCCCGGCCATCACCATGCCTGGGGTGCAAAATCCGCACTGCAGCCCGTGGTGTTCCTTGAACGCGGCCTGCATGGGATGGAGTTTGCCGTCTTTGGCCAGGCCTTCGATGGTCACGATGTCCGCGCCCTCGGCCTGAACCGCCAACATTGTGCAGGACTTCATGGCCTGACCGTCGACGTGCACGGTACAGGCGCCGCACTGCGTGGTGTCACAACCGACATGGGTGCCGGTTAGGCGTAGGTGTTCGCGGATGTACTCGACCAGGAGCGTCCGCGGCTCGACATCGGCGCTGACGGCCTTGCCGTTAACGGTCATTGAAACTTTGCCCACAGGCGACCTCCCAAGGAAATCCCCGGTCCGGTGGTGGCCGGCCAGGGTTTGTTGATGCTGGCCGGAATCCGGCGAAATTCAATGCTGACCCGCAGTTTCCTAGGACCGGTGGGTCAGGTCAAGTGCGCCGAGGCGCGGCCCTGGAGTCGTCATAAAACGCTGAAAAGCAGGAGCACAACCGCAACAACCGCGACCAGCCCCAGGATCCAAGTCGCCGTGCTGATCGTCTTGGACGGTTTGACCTCTTCGTGGTTGATCTTGAGCCCCGCTCCGTCGGCGGTCGGCTGTTCATTTGTGTCGGATCCCGCTGCCGCGCCGCCCACATGGGCGGCGAAATTGGAGAAAAACTCGTCGGCGATTTTCTTGGCCGCGCCGTCGACCAGCCGGGCACCAATCTGGGCCAACTTTCCCCCAACCTGTGCATTGGCCTCATAGCGCAAGATTGTGTCGGTGCCGTCTTCCTCCAGCGAAACGGTGGCGCCGCCCTTGCCGAACCCCGCCGGTCCGCCCTGGCCCTCGCCCGAAATACGGTAGCTGTTGGGCGGGTTGAGGTCTGACAGCGTGACTTTGCCTTTGAACCGGGCGCTCACCGGGCCGACCTTGGCTTTCACTGTCGCCGACATTTCGGTGTCTGACGTCTTCTCGATGGTCTCGCACCCCGGGATGCAGGTCTTCAACGTCTCTGGGTCGTTGAGCGCTTCCCAGACGGCCTGTTTGGTCGCCGGAATCCGGTACTCGCCCTTCATATCCATGTGGAATTCGCCCGTTATGCATTCGTTAATCGTTGCCTGGGAACCTAGTGATCGGGTCCACGCGGGGCAAGACCCGGATGTTTTGCCAGCACCCGTCCCCGCGGTCTAAAGTTCCTGCAGATTGAGAACGAAACCGGAAAACGATGGTGATCCCGCAGCCCCCCGCCGCCCGATCCACGCTCGACATTGCGTGGTGGTTCCAAGCTCGTTGCGAATCCGCGGGCGAGGCGCTGTCGCATATCCGCATCCATTTCCTGCTCTATCTGACCCACGCCCATTACGCCGCCGAGCATCGCGGCCGCAAGATCATGCCGGCGACGTTTCTTGCGACACAAGCGGGCCCGATCGAACCGAATATTCACCAGTTATTTGACGGTGATCGCTTCGCCGTTGAGGCTCATGATCCTCCCCGCCCGGTCGAGGATTATTTGATCGAGATTTGGTCCCGCTTCGGCAAAAAGACGGTGAAGCAGCTTGAGGCGCTGATCGAGCGTGACGGCGCGTGGCGCCCGGTCTTGCGCAAAGGGGCGTTGCTCGAAATACCCGTAGAACTGCTCTACCGGGCCTATGGCGGCGGCGCGGATGCGGTTCCTCTCGACAAACGGTCGAGCGCTGGACAGAACCGCAACAAGGAACAGGAATATTGGACGCTGACCGGCAAGAAGGCTGAACAATGGGTCCCCGGTCTATCCGGTGGCCCGGCGCGGCCGACTCCGCCGCGAGTGGCGCAGACTAAAGCGTCGAGTGGCGGCGTGCGGCGTGTCCTCTCACCCGAAGAAGCAGCCCAACGCAGCAAACGCGCGGTGCTGAGTAAACCGCCCACGCGTTGATGGCGCGCGCCCTTCGGATCCGCGCGCTTCAGGTTCCGCCGTCGATCATTCTCGCCCGCGCCGCGCAAGACCGGCGGCTCGCCGATTCCTTCTCCGATGTTTCATTCGCGACCTGGCCGGATGCAAAGGCGATGCGCGCTGATCTCGATACCGGCGCGGTCGATCTGTGCATCATCCCGACCAATGTAGCCGCCGCGCTCTACAACGCCGGCACGCCGATCCGGCTGCTGTGCGTCAACGTTTGGGGCATCCTGCACGTGATGTCGCACGCGCGGATGACCGGTGGGTGGTCGGCGTTGCGCCGGAAAAGAATCGCGGTGCCGCTAAAGGGGAATATGCCCGACACGATTTTTTCCACGCTCGCGGCCTGCGCCGGACTCGATTTATCGGCGGATGTTCAAGTTGTGTATTGCGACTCATACCTCGCGGCGCAGGACGCGGTGCTGACCGGCGCGTGCGACGCTGCCGTCCTTCCGGAACCGGTGGCCAGTTCTGCTGCGGCATTGGGCGGGTTTCGGGCGCTCGATCTCCAACAAGAGTGGGCCACGCTGACGGGTCGCGCACCGCGTTTTCCCCAGGCCGGCACGGTCATCCCGCAGGATTTTTCGAGTGCCGATGCGTCATCAATCCTCGCCGTGATGGACGATGCGCTAGGCTGGATGGTCGCCAACCCCGACGCGGCGGGTGCGCTCGGCGCGCCGCTACTCGGTTTGGCCGCGCAAATCATTGCCGACTCGTTGCGGGCGACGACTTGGATGTCGATGGACGCTGCCGCCGCGCGTGAGGATCTCGAATATTTCTACGGCGTCTTGACGGCGACGTCGCCCGCGTTGGTCGATGGCGGGTTGCCGGACGCGGGCTTTTACAACGCGCGCGCCTAGCTAAAGTTAAAGATGAGAAACGCCGCCAGAATCACCAATACCCAAAAAACAGTTCGGCCGGTCGGCAACGTCCGCGCGAGCAAGCCGGCAGGCCCGTGATAATGCGCCATCGAGTCGATGATCGATCCGACTTGGGCCCGGGTTCCGCCCAACACACCGTCGCTCAACTCGCGTAGATCGCGCGCGATCCAGGCGATCACCGCTGGCGCGGCGCGGCGGTACAGCCAGTCCACATCCAAGCTGACGGTCAACGTCCGTTTCATCAGCGGCAGTAGAAGGAAAAAAGCGAGCCCCGAGAACAGCAACAGCTGCAACTGTCCGACGACATGGGCGCCGGTATAGGGCACGAACGCGACCGGTGCCGGCAACAGCGCGTAAAGCGGTTGCGGGAAAATTCCGATCAATAGGCACAGCGCCGCGAACA
>ERZ890510.2142-NODE-2142-length-11594-cov-5.026692_pt1 | contig 11594 bp, 9 predicted proteins | sample MGYA00521265_ERZ890510 | MGnify/ENA primary metagenome ERZ890510 (study PRJEB32303, sample SAMEA104408624) | aquatic metagenome | biome: Brackish water; feature: Chemocline; material: water | place: Baltic Sea | collected 2014-10-26T21:54:00 | depth 110 m ...
CACCTGTCTGCGACGGCTGCCGGCTTCCGACGACCTGGTACTGTTCTGGAACGATGGCGAGTACATCCATGATCATCACCATCTAGGCATACGGTCCCCTTTGAGTGCTGCCATCTCGAGCGACAACGGCCGATCCTGGTGCAAGATCGGCGACATCGATGGCGGCGATTTCATGCTGACCAATCTCGGCTGTACTTTCCTGTCCTCGGGTGCGGCGGTTCTCACCTATCTCAAGACACCGGATCCAGAGATTGAGAACGGCGTCTATCGCGGCACCCGCTCGACAAAACAAGAACGGGACGCACAATTCGAGATGCAGCTTATGGCAGCCCTCATTCCGCGGACCTGGTTCACCCATCAATAGACGGCCGATTCGCTCGCAGGCCTGCGTCGTCGCCCTCCTGGCACTGCTGGCAGGCTGCAGCCACGACGCCCAACGCGAAAACCCACTCGATCCCGAGTTGACGCCAATCGTCGACCTGACGGTCGCCGAGGACGACACCAAGGGCACGGCAACGTTGTCGTGGTCGCGTTACGCCGGCGACGACGGGTTCATCTACGTGGCGGCCATCGGCGGATTCAGAAGTTCGCGCCCTGACGACTGGCCCACCCACCGCGCCCCGCCCGGTCATGGAGACCCCCTATTCAGGTGACTTGGTCTCGAGGCGCTGGAAGAGCGCCTCGACACGAGCCTCGCGATCAGGATCACGCTTGGTGATGAATCCCTCACCAAAGTAGATGAGACAAGCGACGATCATTTCGCCCCCGGTGTAGATGGCGAAGCTGTCGGGATAGAGGCTCTTGAGCACGGCGAAGGTGGCGAAACCACCAATCAGCGCCCCCATGGCGCCACGCGCTGTCGGCCGTCGCCACAACATGCCGAACATCAACGGAATGGCCACGGGCGGCAGAATGGCGGCAAAAAGTTTGACCGTCTGTGAGAACACCTTGCCGATGCCGGCAGACCCGTCCACCGCCAGGGCTGCGCCGAGGACGGCGGAGCCAAAGGCGAGGGTCGCGATGCGGCCCACCATGGACAGTTGCTTGTCCGTCATGGGTGCCTTGCGACTGCGCTCGTACACGTCCTTGGTGAACACCGCAGCCAGGGCGTTGATGTCACTGTCGATCATCGACATGGTGGCGGCGAACATGGAACAGACGAGCAGGCCCATGAGGCCCGGCGCCAGACCCGCCAGCACCTGACGGGCCATGAGGACGTAGGTCTGATCCGGATCGTAGCCGGCGATGGGCAACAACGTGCCGGGATCGAAATACTGCGGCATCAGCAGCGGCGCCGCCCATGCCGGTATGAAGATGACGAGGGGGTACACGAGGAACAGCGCCCCGGATAGCAACGCCGCTTTGCGTGCGTCGCGGTCGTTGCCGACAGAGATAAAGCGCTGCGCCAGGCCCCAGGTGCCGCCGTTGTAGCTGAAGATGATGACGATGAGGTAGACGAACCAGAATTCGATGCCGATGCCGGCGTCCGCATTGAGCAGGTTGCCGTGACTTTCCGGCAACTGCGCCCACATCGAGCTCCAACCGCCGACGGCGGACAGTACCGCCGTGACCACGATCGCACTCAGGACAAACTGCACGACGAACTGCACGATATCGGTCAGCACCGTTGCCCACAGGCCCCCGACCAGCACGTACAGGCAGGTGACGATGCCGCCTACGAGGATGATCGGCGTGCGCTCCCAGCCTGTGCTCACCTGCACGACGATGGCGATGGCGTAAAGCTTGATTCCCAGGTCGATGAATTTCACGCCGATGCCGGACAGGGCGACGACGATGCGCACGCCGGGACCGTAGCGTTCCTCCAGATACTGTACCGGTGTGAGCACCTTGAGGCGCGCCCACCGTGGCGCCCACAAGCCGGCGCCGAGCATCATGGCGATGAAGCACGGCACGGAGAACAACATCCACATGCTCAGACCGGCGCTGGCCGCCTTGCCGGCAAAGCCAACGAAGACGACGGCGCTGTAGCCGGATACGTGATGGGAGATGGCAGCCATCCACCAGGGCAGGCTGTGGCCGGCGGCGAAGTAGGCGTCCGAGCCCTTGGAGCGCTTGCCGGCGATCCAGGCGAGCCAGGCCATGGCGATGGCATAGAGTGCGACAACAACAAAATCGATGCTTTCCATGCTGCTCGTGCTCCCCTTCAGGCCGCCGCGATCCACTCGCGAAAGCGGTCTTCGTCTAGATTGCGTCCACTGATGATGATGACGATGTCCCCCGATCCGGACAGGTCGACCTTGTCCTGCAGGACGGCGGCGGTGGCGATGGCGCCGGAGGGCTCGACGCGCAGGCCACAAGTTTCGTAGAGCCACTTCATGGCGCCCTGGGTCTCGATATCGGGCAGCGTGACGGACTCGGCCACGTGCTGTCGCAGGATGGGCCAGTTGTGTTCGCCCACATCGTAGGACAACAAACCGTCGCAGATACTGGCCGGTTTGTCCAGCCGTACGCGTTCACCGGCGGCGAGAGAGCGGCGAAAATCATCCGCCTCTGCCGGTTCGACGCCGATGATGCGGGCCTGCGGGAAGCCGTCGGCGATGGCCAGGGCATGTCCCGCCATCAGACCGCCGCCACTCACCTGACAGAGGAAGTGGGAGATGTCTCGACCTTGTGCCTGCAGGGCCTCGACGATCTCGAGACCGCCGACGCCGTTGCCGGCGATGACGTGGGGGTCATCGTAGGGGGACGCCTGGACGGCGTTTTCCTCTTCGGTGATCTGCCGCGTCAGGCGATCGCGCGCTCCCGTCTGATGGTCGGTGGCAATGTCATAGGTGCGAATTTCGGCGCCGAAGGAACGGGTCAGCTGAAACTTGATCTGCGGCGCCGATTCCGGCATGACGATGATGACACGTTTGCCATAGCGCATGCCAGCAAAGGCAATGCCGGAGGCGAAATTCCCGGAGGAATGCGCTGCCACCGGCAGGTCACCCACGGCGGCGGCGTGATGGTCCATCCAGTTGAGCGCCCCCAGCAGCTTGAAGGAACCCACCGGGGTCCAGCCGTAATCCTTGAACCAGACGCGACGGTCCGCTGCCAGTCCCAAGCGCTTTTCCAGAGCGTAGGCGCGGATCAACGGCGCCGGGGTGATGTGGCGGCGAATGACGGACGCGGCGGCGCGCACGTCGTCGATGGTGGCGATCTGTATCGGCATCAGCAGCTAGGCTCCTGGGCGAAAGTGGCGGCGAGGACGAGAAATGTAGTAGATGGAGGGCACGGCGTCCGGAGGACACGGCGCCCGCAGGGCAGGCGCCCGCCTCCATTTCACCCGAAGGAGCAAGCATGTCCCCGACCCCCTGTCGTGTCGGCCTGGCAAGCATCGATATCACCCCGCCCGTGGGCATCTTTCTCGCTGGCTATGCGGCACGGGAGACACCCTCGGATGGCATCTACGGGCGTTTGCGGGCGACCTGCGTCGCCATTGCAGATGCCGACGCTGAGCCGCTGCTGCTGGTCACCATCGAATGGCTCGGATTCTACGATCGCACGGATGATGCCCGCCAGCGGATCACGGCGCGCACCGGTGTGCCGTCGACGCGTATCGTGCTCACCGGTACCCACACGCACTGTGGGCCTGCCCTGCGGCGGGAGATGGATGCCCGTCGTCACGGTGCCCTCGATGAGGACTACATCGAGCGTACGCTGGAGGCGGTGGCCGCTGCAGCGGCGACGGCGCTGGCGGAGATGCAGCCGGCACGGTTGCGGGCCGGCACGGGATGGTGTGGCATCTCGGCGTCCCGTCGACGCCCCGATGGTCAGGGGGGTGTGCAGTTCAAGCCAAGCCTCGATGCGCCCCATGATCACCAGGTGTCGCTGCTGGCGGTGGAGTCGGCGGCGGGAGAGTTGCGGCACGTGCTTTTCAGTTATGCCTGCCACCCGACCAGCACGGGCGCCATCACGCAGATCGGCGGGGACTACCCGAGTTTCGCCTGCCAGTACGTGGAGCGTCAGCACCCGGGTGTGACAGCGGCTTTTTTCCAGGGGTGCGCCGGTGATCAGAAGGTGGACGCCCGCGACGCGGCGGGGGATGGCTACCGGCCGCTTACCGTCGACGAGGTCCGCACTCGCGGTGAAGCACTCGGGCAAGCGGTGATATGTGAGCTGGCTGCGGCGAATCTGCGTGAGATCCATGGCCCGCTGCACATGGCCCAGGAGATCGTCACGCTGACGACCGATGTGCCCGCTGATGAGGAGTTGCGCCGGCATCAGCAGGCGCCGGAAGGGTATGTGCGTGCGTGGGCACAGCATCATCTCGATCTGCGCGCTGCGGGCCAAGAAGCAGCACACACTTTTGACTTTGAGGTGCAGGCCCTGCGCTGGGGCACCGATCTGGCCCTGATCACGCTCGCCGGTGAGATGAGCGTCGAATACGCCCTGCGCAACCGCCGCCAGCTCGGCGGACAGTTCACCGACGTCTGGACCCTTGGCTACGCCAATAACATGGTCGGCTACGTACCCGTGCGCCGGCAGATCGCAGAGGGGGGCTACGAGGTCATCGACAACAACCGACGCCTGCTCTACACTGGACCCTTTTCGGCTGATTCGGAAGACCGCATCCACGCCGCCGTGGATCGATGTCTGGGGGTTACTCGAACCAGGTAGTGCCCGGCACCTGGTACTGCCGTCCCACTTCTTCGTCGAGCTCAACGCCAATGCCCGGGCGACCGTCCATATGGATGAAACCATCGCGGATGATGTCGGTCTTCTCCTGGATGATGGTGGTCCAGTAGTCGCGATGCAGCCAGTGGAATTCGAGCACCAGAAAGTTGGGCACCGTGGCACACACATGGGCGGAGGCGAGGGTGCCGATGGGAGATGAGACGTTGTGTGGCGCGAAGGGCATGTAGTAGATCTCGGCCATGTTGGCGATCTTGCGGCACTCCGACAGGCCGCCACACTTGGGGATGTCGGGCATGACGATGTTGACGGCCTGCTTCTCGATGAGTTCACGAAAGCCGTGGCGCAGGTAGAGGTTTTCGCCGCTGCAGATGGGCACGGTGGTGGACTGGGTCACGGTGCGCATGGCGTCGATGTTCTCTGCCGGCACGGGCTCTTCCAGCCACATGAGGTGGTAGCTCTCCAGCGCCTTGGCGAGGCGAATGGCGCTTGGAACATCCAGACGTGTGTGTACGTCGGCCGCCACATCGATGCCACCGCCGGCGGCGGTGGTGACCATATCCACGAGGCTCACCATGCGCTCGTGTTCCCACTGATTGGCGGTGTAGTTGAAACCGTCCTTGTCGAAGTGGGCGACTTCGCTGCCCTTGTACCCATAGGCATCGATGTCGACATCGATCTTCAGCGCCGTGAACCCGCGCTCAAGGACCTCGTCGACGACCTTCTTGATCTCGTCGAAGTTCATCCCTGGGGCGACCTGGCAGTCGGCGTAGACACGGATCCGGTCGCGGAACTTGCCGCCAAGCAGTTCGTAGATCGGTGTGTCCAGGGCTTTGCCCTTCAGGTCCCACAGCGCGATTTCAATGCCTGTGAGGGCCGTGATCAGGGCGCCCGCATCACCGCCATCAAATACATGCCCCCGGCGCATCTGCTCGAAGATGGCATCGATGGCAAAGGGATCGCGGCCGATGAGTTTTGCTTCCAGTTCCTGGATGATGGCGATGGCCTGTTTACCGCCATGTACACATTCACCGGTGCCCGTGATGCCGGCGTCGGTTGTGACGCGGACCCAGAGGTGCATGCCGTGGCCACGGGTGGCGGCGGTCTTGATCGAGGTGATTTTCATCTGACACTTTCATAGCCGGCGACGGCGCCGCGCCGTTTGGCAAAGACGATCTGCCAAAGTTGTTTCTTGTTGCTGCGGAACGTACCGGCGCACATCAGCAGGTAGTAGGTCCACATGCGGAAAAAGCGCTCGTCATACTCTTCGCTCAGATCGTTCCAGTTGCTGACGAAGTTGCGGTTCCACGCCATCAGCGTGCTGTCGTAGTAGGTGCCAAAGCTGTGCCAGTCGTTGAGGGCGAAAAGACGCTCGGCGGCGCTCGTCAGTTGCACGGGTGACGGCATCATGGCATTGGGGAAGATGTACTTGTGCATCCATGGGTCCGTGCTGGATCCCGACCGGTGGCGGCCAATCGTGTGCAGCAGGAACAGACCGCCATCCCGCAGCGATCGATGCGCTACTTCAAAGAGATTGCGGTAGTTCTTGTAGCCAACGTGCTCGATCATGCCGCAGACCAGCACTTTGTCAAAATCGGTGCCAGTAAAGTCGCGGTAGTCGGACTTGACGAAGTTTACCGGCAGTCCGGCGCACAGGTCCTGGGCATAGGCCAGCTGCTTGTCGGAGATCGTCATGCCCGTCACGTGGGCGCCGTAGCGCTCGGCGGCGAACTTGGCGAAACCACCCCAACCGCAGCCGATATCGAGGACCTTGTCGCCCTCGGACAGTTGCAGTTTACGGCAGATGAGGTCGAGCTTGTTCTCCTGGGCCTGATTGAGCTCGTCCGTACCCTTGAAGTAGCCACAGGTATACTGGTTGTACGGGTCCAGGAAGGACATGAACAGCGCCGGGCTCAACTGATAGTGCGTGTCGATCACGGCACGCGAGCCGATCTTCGACTGCAGGTTCATTACCTTCGAACGCACTACCGAGAGTTTCGCCGACAGGGGCACAACCTTCTGACTCAGACCGGCTCCTAACAGGCGGTCGAAGAATTGATCGAGGGCGGCACAGGTCCACCAGCCATCCATGTAGGATTCACCCAGGGCCAGCGAGCCGCCGGCGAGGGCGCGCTTGTAGAACGCTTCCTCATGGATCTGGATGTCCCAGGGCCGGTTCCCGTTGATGTGGATGTCGGCATGGCCGAGGAGATCCGTGAAGATCTGTTTCATCTTTTCCTGCTTTTTTAGAAGAGCGACCGACTCCAATGATAAGAAACGACCCATTTCCCGTCGCCCGTATGAGTCGCCCGTGAACATTGTGCTGTTTACCGGCCCCGAAGTCACTCAGCCGCTGCCACTGGAAGACGCGCGCGCGCGCCACATCCTTGAAGTGCTGCGGCGCCTACCGGGCGACAGCCTCGATGTCGGTCTTGTCGATGGACCGCGCGGCAAAGCGACGGTTGTCGCCGTGCACGAGACCGAACTGATCCTGTCTTTCACTTGGCAGGAGAATATGCCAGCGCCGGAGGAGATCACGCTGATCGTTGGCCTGTGTCGGCCGCAGAGCAGCCGTCGAGTGCTGCGCGAGGCGGCCACCCTGGGTGTGGCTCGCATGTTCTTCGTGCGCACCGAACGCAGTGAGCCGACCTATGCGGACAGCAGCCTGTGGTCCACGGGGGAGTACGAGCGACATGTACGCTCGGGGGTCGAGCAGGCCTTTGCCACGCGTATACCCACCGTGATTGCGGGCAGGGAACTTGCCGAAGCCATCATCGAAGCCGGGGGTGAGATGCGCATTGCGCTGGACAACTATGAAGGCATCACACCCCTGCATCAGGTCGCTGTCCCAGGGGCGGCATCGCTGGTGCTGGCTGTTGGTTCCGAGCGCGGCTGGACCGCAGCCGAGCGGGTGCAACTGGTGGCTGCCGGGTACCAGCTCGCAGGTATGGGCAGTCGTGTGCTGCGGACCGAGACAGCTGTCATTGCCGGCCTGTCCGTGATCAAGGCGGCAACCGGTGCCTGGGACGCGGGTGTTACGCCCGACACGAGGCAGCCATGACGGAAGCATCGGCGGAAGCATCGGCGGAAGCATCGGCGGAAGTGGTCTTCGACGCCCCCGGCGGGCCCTTGCAGTTGCGCCGGTTTCCCCGCCGTGAGGGAGAGTTGCTGCGCGCCTGGGATGCGGCTGACGATTATCTGTTGCAGCATCTGCAGGATGAGGCGGGTGCCGATGGGGCGGTGTGGGTCATCAATGACGGCTTTGGTGCCCTCACGGTGGCGCTGGCTGCTGCGGGCCGTCCTGTGTGCATGTCATCCGATTCGTGGCTGGCCCACGAGAGTACGCGCGCCAATCTGCGCGACAATGGCCTCGCCGAAGCGTCGGCGCAGCTGCTGGACAGCCTGGAGCCGCCCACCATGCCGGTGACGACGGTACTGGTGAAGATCCCCAAGAGCCTGGCTCTGCTCGAAGATCAGCTGCACCGGATCCGGCCACATGTCGGGTCGGGGGTGCGAATTGTCGGTGCCGGCATGACCAAGTCGATTCACCTGTCAACGCTGGGTCTGTTCGACAGCATTCTGGGACCGACAACGACGTCCAAAGCGGTGCGCAAGGCGCGCCTTGTACTGTGCGACTTTGCGGCGGACCTGGACCCCGGGCCCAATCCCCATCCAACGACCTATCGGCTCGATGGCAGTGAATGGGAGCTGAGCAATCATGCCGGCCTGTTCTCGCACGAACGTCTTGATGCGGGAACGGCCCACCTGCTGGCGCAGATCCCCAGTGCCGCCACGGTCCAGCACATCGTCGATCTGGGATGTGGCAACGGGGTTGTGGGCCTTGTCGCCGCACAACGCAACCCGGCGGCGACACTGAGCTTCATCGATGAGTCCTATCGAGCCGTCGCCTCTGCACAGCACAACTGGCAGTCTGTGTTCGGCGACTCGCGCCCAGCGGTGTTCGCAGTCGGTGATGGTCTGGACCTGGTGGCGACAGGCAGTGCCGACATGATTCTGTGCAATCCGCCGTTCCACCAGAGCAACGCCATGGGGGATGCCACGGCGTGGCGCATGTTCACCGGTGCGCGCCGGGCCCTTGCCCCCGGGGGCACGCTGCTCATCGTCGGCAATCGGCATCTGGCGTATCACGCCAAACTGCGCCGACTGTTCGGGCGCTGTGATGTACTGCACAGCGACGCCAGGTTTGTCGTGTTGCGCAGCCGCAGTCGCTGACGGGCTCCTGTCGGCTACGGCATCCCGTTCCAGACCGTAGGCGTAGCGCAGTACCCACTCCGTCTCCAGCAGGACGGTCTTCGGCGCCCGTTGTGCCTGAGCTTCGTCGTCCCGGACAAGAAAACGCACGACGACGTCTGTATCGACCGAGATCATTTTCGCTGCTTCGCCCTGTGGGCGATGCCTTCTGCCATCTACTTCAGGGTTTTCCGCTCCCCTTTGTAGCCGACACAACCGAATACCTCATCGACTGTTGTCGCCGAGGCGTCACCGACGGGACGGAGGATGACGGTGCCATCGGCCTCTTCGACAGAGAATTCCACGCCGGCCTTCCACCCCAGGGCTGCCCGAATTCTATGGGGAATGACCACCTGGCCTTTGTTCGACAACCGCGTTCGTTCCATCTCCATATTTCCTTGGTAAGATCACGGTAAGACGACAACAAAAAGGGTCACGATCCACAACCAGAAGGTTCCTGAAAGCTACGAAAGCCTGATCGCCTGCAGCCTCTCGATCAGATATCGATAGTGTGCGAAGGGCATGTCCGGCGACGCCATGTCGTCGAGGGCCGGCAGGAAACCGCCTTCCTGGATCAACGGCATGAGTCGATCGATTGCTCGGTCGATGGCCTCGGGCCCGGCAATCACAGCCTCCTTGGAGAGGTTGCCACCCAGCAACAGCGGACGGCCGAAACGTTGCCGCAGTGTCGGGCCGTCGGTGCCGGCCATGACCTCCAATGGCCATGTGCAGTTGAAGCCGTGTTCGAGCATGCCTGGCAGCAGGCTGTCGAACTGTCCCGCACTCCACTGACAGATCACCGGCACACCGTGGGCTCGCAGCATGTCGATGATCGGGTCCTGGTAGGGGTGCCAGAACGTCTCGTAGATCGCTGGTGAAATCAACGGACCGTTCTTGCCGGCGAGATCCTCGGCGAACATGACGTAATCGAGCTGCACGCGATCCAGAACCGGTTCGATCATCTCCAGGACATAGCGGCTCCAGTAGGAGAACACTTCGTGCATCAGTTCGGGGTCGTCGTAGAACATGGTGAGAAAGCGCTCCATTCCCATCGCGTAGAAGCCGAGGCGAAAGAAGAACGGGAACAGACAGATGCCGACAGGATCCGCCGACGCATTGAGGCGCGGCACCACGGTCGTCGCCCAGTCCAGTGGCAGCCGCCCAGGTGTGCAGGACTGGAAGCGCTGCTTGTACTCCTTCCAGTCCTTCCGGTTCACCACAGGATGATCGAGGTGGCCGTAGAACATGGATGGGTTGTCCTTGCGCCGACGGACGGTGCCGCCCATGCTGGCCACTTCAACGACGTACTCGGCATCCTCCGAGATGATCCTGGGCTCAAATGCCGGAATCGGTCCCCACGCCAGTGGCACCTGAACCAACCGGGACATCCCGAGAAAGTCCACCGGGTGTATTCCCTCCGGCAGCCCCTCAGAATGCCAACGAGTGATCGCCGCCTGTTCGAAGGGCTCCAGCGCCAGCACGGGCAATCGATGTGCCGGTTCGTAACGCATGAGGGCCCGGAAGGCTTCGCGTGGTGTCATGGACTCGTCCCTGGCTGAGCACCTTCGGTGGATTGGCACGCCCCGATCGGGGCGTGAGGCCCTGGAACACAGCATCTGTGGTGGCGCAGACGCGTGTCCCGATTCGGTCGGTTCGCTCTGTCCGCGTCAGCGTTGCCCGTAGCTGGCCGCTTCATCATACATGGCGATGATGTTCTCCACCGGCGTCACCACCTGCAGGTTGTGGCACGGCGCGAGAATGAAACCGGTGCCGTCGCTCATCAGGCTGTCGATGCAGTGACGGACCTCGGCGCGCACCTGCTCGGGCGTGCCGAAGGGCAGGATGCGCTGGTTCTCCATGCCGCCGTGAAAGGCGATCCGATCGCCGAACTCCGCTTTGAGCTCGACCATGTCCATGCCGGGGCAGACCCACTGGATGGGGTTGAGCACGTCGATGCCCATGTCGATGAGCAGCGGCAGGAACAGCCGGCAACTGCCGTCGTCGTGGTGCAGGACACGGATGTCGAATTCGTGGCACAGGTCGATAAAGCGCCCGTGCCAGCGGGCGTAGAAGTCCCGGTACAACTCCATGCTGATCAGCGGGCCGTGCTGGCTTCCGAGGTCATCGGTGACCTGGGCGACGTCGATGAGGTCACCGCAGGTCTCGAACATGCGCCGGTGGTGTGTTTCGAAGAAACCACAGAGACGATCGAGCAGGGCGTGGGTGAAGTCCGGGGCGATGAGTGGGTCCACGAGGGACTGTTCGAGGCCACGCAGCAGGTTGTGATAGTAGAAGGGCGCCATGTAGCCACACTGTACGGCCTGGTGCTGCCGCGCTGCCTCGGCTTCGGCGCGCATGTGGGAATAGTCGAACCAGTCCGTCTGCGGCCAGATGTAGGCGTCGAGGTCATCGACGCTGCGCGCTGCAGCCAGAGGCCAGTGAATCTGCTCGTTGTAAGCACCGCCTTCGTGTGCGGTGAGGCGCCGCCGCATGCCCCAGAAGTCGATGGACTCACCTTCCGGTTGCGCCGGCATCTCGGGGCCGACGTAGCGTGGCGCCACAGAGGCGATGCCGTCGATGTGCAACTCGGCGCGGATGTCGGTGTCGGCGCCGAAGTGGGCGCGCAGCTTGGACCAGACTTCCGCCGTCGCCCAGATGTCGGTGGGCACGCGGTCGACGGGCTGGCGATCCATCGCCGCCAGCATGCG
>ERZ890510.2145-NODE-2145-length-11566-cov-4.997915_pt1 | contig 11566 bp, 6 predicted proteins | sample MGYA00521265_ERZ890510 | MGnify/ENA primary metagenome ERZ890510 (study PRJEB32303, sample SAMEA104408624) | aquatic metagenome | biome: Brackish water; feature: Chemocline; material: water | place: Baltic Sea | collected 2014-10-26T21:54:00 | depth 110 m ...
ACGGGCTGCGCGACGAGAACACGGCCCTGCGTGACAGAGTCTCGGGCAGCCCGGCGTCCGATACGGTGCGTCAGCTGGCAGCCGAGCGGATTCGCTCTCAGGCCATGGCCATGCGCGGTTCGGACGACCTGTATGCGTTGACCGCCACCTTCTTCACACAAGTGCACGGACTGGGTATCAACTCCTGGTATCTCAGTCTGGCCTTCATCGAGGATGGGGAAATCACGACCTACTGCAACGCCGTCAGCAACTGGGCATCGATGGGTCTCGAGCTGAAGCAGGACCGGCTCGCGGGGTTCAGATCGATGCACGACGATGCCCTCACCTTGGTCTCTCACGGGGACCGAGAGCACACGTTCAAAGGCGACAAGATCCGAGCCTTCCAGACGCAGCAAGTCAGCTCAGCTCAGGACACCGACGACATCGCGGCGAAGAGACGTCAGGTCCTGAATAACTGGACGGGGGCCGAGAGCGACGTGGAGCGTGTCGCTGAGAGGTTGTGTGAAGCCAGGTGGATCCACCTGGTCCCCTTCAGCCACGGCGTCGTCTCATTCACGGACCCTGAGAATCGCGACGAGAATACCCGAACGATGGGCGTGCTCGCAGAGTCCTTTGCCGTCGGCTATCAGCGCTATCTCGACTTCCGCCAGGTCGAGCAGCAGAACCGCGAGCTGACGATCCAGAACGCCCTGGGACGGGTGCGATCACGGGCATTGGGAATGCAGAGCAGCGAAGAACTGCTTGGCGTTGTCAGCGTGCTGAGTGACGAATACCGCGGCTTGGGCATCGAAGTTTTTGCGTCGACGATCGTCGTGCCCCACGAAGAGGACGGCTTCTTCGACAACTACGTCTGCGCCGTAGAGACCTTTCGGTGGCGGACCGCTATGAGCGAGACACTGAACGCCGTGCCCAGCGTCAAGGAGTGGCTCGCCCTGGGATCAGGGAAATGCCGCGACTTCATACTCAGCCACGAAGAGCATCGAAGGTACGTGCAGCTTCCGGGCATCGATGCAAAGGGCATCGAACAGATCGAGCGTCAAACCGAGTTGGACCACATTTATGTGGCTGTCTCCGGGTTCGACCGTGGCTTTCTCGGACTCCTCAGCTTTGCTCCGCACACTGAAGAAGAGCTGGAGTTGGCGAGACGGTTTACGGGTGTCTTCGAATTCGCCTACAGCCGTTTCCTCGAACTCGAGGCCAGGGAGGACCAGAACAGAGAGTTGGCGGTCGAGCGCTCGCTGGAGCGGGTACGCACGGCGATCGCCGAGATGGCTAGCAGCAGGGGGATCGAGGACCTGATCGTCATTGTCGGTCAGGAACTGCGTGATCTGGGCACGGTGTTCGATGTGGTCGGCATCAATACCATCAACCCGGACACGGAAATGGTCACCTTCCGCTCCAAGAACCTGGAGCGGTTTGGCAGTGAAGGCCTCGATCGTGACATCGCACATCGGGTGCTGGATGTGTATTTCGACAACGGCAGCCTCGTAGTCACCAGAACGACAATACGGGAACCTTTCAGCGCCACCGACATCGCCCTCCTCGAACGCTTCACCGAGGTCTTCGCCCTTGGCTACCGGCGTCACCTCGACCTGACCGCCGCTGAGGAGCGGGCTCGGCAGGCCGAGATCGAGCGCGCCACAGAGCACATCCGTGCCGAGGCCATGGCCATGCGCGGCAGCGCCGACCTGATGGACGTTGTCGGGACGATGCACCAGAGCCTGCACCAACTGGGCGTGGAGCCCGTACACACCTCGATCCACTTCGTCGACAAAGCCGAGGAGCAGTTCCAGCATTATCTGGCGGTCCCGGATCTGGAGCCCCACGGCTTTGTGCTGCGCGGCACGCCAGGAATGACAGAACTCCAGGCGCCCACAAAGCTGGTGGCAGGCGGTTGGCGCGTGCGCTGGGTCAGCGCTTCGAGTGAGGAGCGCCTGGCCGTCTGGCGTGAGGGCCGCATCACTACGAGAGCTTCAGACCTTGATTCCGATTTCATAGCTCGCGTCCGCCAGGGCGACTGGATGTGGTACGCCCCCGACCCCGACAGAGCCGACTGGACGGCTTTGGAATCGATGCGAGTCTCGGGCTACTACATCGAGGTACCCTTCAGATTCGGCGTCGTGACGTTCTCTGTGCCGACCGTTTCCGAACAGCACATAGCCACCGTCCAGGCCCTGACCGAGGCACTGTCCTTGGGCTACATGCGCTTCCAGGATTTCCAGCGGCTCGAACAGGCATCCGTCAACAAGTCCCAGTTCCTGCGTCGCATGTCTCACGACCTGCGCTCCCCCATGAACGCCATCATCGGCTACACGCGACTGCTGCAGCGCCGGCTCGCTGACCGCATGGACGAACGCGAGGCGCGCAACCTGGGCAACATCGAGACCTCGTCTCACAACCTGCTCAACCTGATCAACGACATCCTCGACCTGTCGCGCATCGAAGCGGGACGCATCGAGGTGAATGTGCAGCCCGTCGATGTGCGACAGCTGGCCGATGAGTGCGCCGATGCCCTGGAATCGATTGTGCAGAAGGGTGTATCACTGAACAGGGATTTGGCGGCCGTTGGCCAGATCCCATCCGATCCCGATCGCCTGCGTCAGGTGATCATGAACCTGCTCGGCAACGCCACCAAGTTCACCGAAGCCGGCTCGATCACGCTGTCACTGAAGCGGGTTGCTGACGCAACGTATGCGAGCGCCAACGGCTCCATCGAACTCTCGGTCGCCGACACCGGCATCGGCATTCCCGAAGACGATCTGCCGCACATTTTCGACGAGTTTCGCCAGGTGGAACGTCAGGGCGGCGAGCAGTCGGAGGGCACGGGGCTGGGACTGGCGATAGCCAAGAAGACGGTGGATCTGCTGGGTGGTCAGATCGACGCAACGAGCGAAGTCGGCGTGGGCACCACGTTTACGGTGCGGCTGGGCGCCTCGTGAAATCAATCTTTCGGGGGCAGCAGATCCGCCACGGCGAGCCGACCTCGGCGAACGGCTCATGAGCCAACAGGACGGCTGGGTCCTACGCCCCCGAAGATGCCGCCAGTCGGATCTGATTCGGTACCGAGAACCGTCTATGGCTCTTCACGATGGCACCGGAGTCTCGACGCACACCACCAAGTTCACTGAGTCCGGCTCGATCACGCTGTCATTGAAGAAGGATGGCGACCGCGAGCCAGCCATCGCCAGTAAGAGGATGGATCTCCTACGCCGACTTCGGCAACAGATCCGACACTGCAACGGTCGCACCCGGAGCGTGCAGCGGCGAGATCGTGTCTTCGTGCTCCATGACAGTCATGGAAGCGTAGCGTGCGCCGACTGGCTCGCGGTACACTTCAATTCTCTCCGCCGCCAGATCGACAACCCAGTATTCGCCGATCCCATTGCGGGCATAGGCGGCCAACTTGCGACCACGGTCGAAGGCGAGCGACGAGAACGACACCTCAACCACCAGCAGTGCTGCGGAAGGGTGCTGATCGACGTGGTCGTCTGGCGTGCCACGGACGACGGCAATGTCCGGCTCGGGTTCAGAGACGTCGTCGAGCGCGAGAGGATGCCCCACGCTGACGAAGGAGCCCTCCGTGAATGCACGCTGCAGGACGTACATGATCTTGGTGCAGGCTACGGCATGCCGACTGCCCTCGGTCGTCATCTCCCAGAGCTCGCCGTCGAGCAGCTCGATCCGGTCTTGCGGTTCGAATCCACCGACTTGGATGACACGGTCGTAGTCGGCGCGTGTCCAGCGATAGCGGCGCACGGTGGTGGCGGCTGGTGCCATGACGGGGTCTCCCAATGATGTCTCCTCGCAAGATAGTTGGCATGATAATCGATCTGTGGCATGATCGCCACGAAGGAAATCCCGTGCCAGATGCAGTCGAACCTGCCCACTCCCCTCGGCAACAACGACTTGGGCACGCGGTCGCCCCATGGCACCAGGTCGCGCGATGACTCCGCCAGGGAACAGCATCGTCACCGGCAGGTGGCGCCGCCTCGACTCGGGTCTTGTTCCCGTTGCTGCTGTCCACCGCATCCCTGCACGCCGTATCAGCGGCTCTGTTCCTTGTCCCAATCTCATTCTGCGCCACCTTCACGGGAGACACCCTTTGTTGCCAGCCATTAGTACCACCCTGATCGCTTCGTTCCTTCTCCTGGGCGCCGGACAGGTTGCCGCCGACTGGCCCTCCTGGGGTGGTGATGCGGGCAGCACCAAGTACGCTCCCTACGACCAGATCCACGCCGGCAACCTCGACAGCCTGAGGATTCTCTGGCGCTACCGCCTGCCGACCACCGAAGACGGCCCCAACAGCGAGTACAAGGGCACACCCATCGTCGTCGACGGCGTGCTCTACACGCTGACGCCGAGTCATTTCGCCATCGCCATCGACGCCGCCACCGGGCAGGAGCTGTGGCGCTTCGATGCCGGCGGGCGCAGTGCGGAGTTTGCGGGGCTCAACCGCGGCCTCGCCTACTGGCGCGGCGAGGGGGGCCAGACGCGCATCCTCTTTGGCACGAACGCCGATACCCTCTACTGTCTCGACGCCGTCACGGGACGACCCGACCCGGCCTTTGGCGCCAACGGTCGTGTCGATCTGACCCTCGGTCTGCGGGCACCGGTGCCGGATCCGGATCGCTTCGGTCTGGCATCGCCACCGACCGTCGTCGGCGATGTTGCCATCGTCGGTTCCATCATCACGGACTGGCATGACGGCGTCTCCCCCGACACCTACACCGCCCCCGGCGACGTACGCGGTTACGACGTGCGCACCGGTGCGTTGTTGTGGACCTTCCACACGATTCCTCAGCCCGGCGAAGCCTACTACGACGAGTGGGACAAGCAGTCCTGGGACTACTTCGGCTCGGCCAATGTCTGGGCCACGATCAGCGCCGATGCCGAGCTCGGCATCGCCTATCTACCGGTCAGTTCCGTAAGCCACGACCGTTACGGCGGCGAGCGCCCCGGACGCAATCTGTTCTCCGACTGCCTCGTCGCCGTCGATGCCCGGACCGGCGAGCGTCTGTGGCATTACCAGTTCGTGCATCACACGCTGTGGAACTACGACCCCCCGGCAGCGCCGGTGCTGCTCGATGTCGAGATCGATGGACGGCCACGCAAGATCGTCGTGCAGTTGACCAAGCAAGCCATGGCTTTCGTCTTCGACCGTGTTACGGGTGAGCCCATCTGGCCCATCGAGGAGCGACCGGTGCCAACAGCAGCCGTCGACGGTGAGGCTCCCTGGCCGACGCAGCCCTTCCCCACGAAGCCGGCCCCCTACGACCTGCAGGGACTCACCGAGAGTGATCTCATCGACTTTACGCCGGCGCTTCGCCGCGAGGCCCTAGAGATCATCTCCGCCTTCGATACCGGTCCCCTGTACACACCGCCGTCGCTGCGTGGCACGATCCAGGCGCCTGGCGAACTCGGGGGTACGGACTGGGTCGGGGGCAGCGCCGATGTGACCACCGGTGTACTCTACGTGCCGTCAAAGACACTTCCGTGGGCAACCGAGTTGAGTCCCTCCGTGGATCCCGGGGCCTTCTCCGCCTACGGTGGTCAGGCACCCATGGTGAGTGGACCTCAGGGCCTGCCGTTGACCAAGCCCCCCTACACCCGCATCACCGCCATCGACATGACCACCGGCGAACATCTCTGGATGCGTCCCATCGGGCGTGGCCCCATTGATCATCCCGCCTTGCAAGGGGTGCAGGGCCTGCCCGATGAGCTGGGCTGGCCGCAGCGGGTATTCCTATTGACGACGCCGACCCTGCTCATGGCCACGACGGGCAGCCCTTTCGGACTCGGGACCGGCGGCAGCAACTACTTCGTCGACCGCGAGGCGACGCTGCGCGCCTACGACAAATCCACGGGCGCCCTGCTGGGGCAGATCGAGTTGACGGGCAACACGACGGGCGGCCTGATCTCCTACGAAGCCGGCGGGCGCCAGTACGTCGCCGCAACCACCGGTGGTCGCAGCAACGGGCCGGCAGAGATCGTCGCCGTCGGCCTGCCACGGGCCGGGGAATCGGTACCGGTGCAGGCCTGGACGGGATACGAGGCAGAGCATCCGCGCTTCGAGGAGGCGGTTGCCCGGCTCGACGCCGGCGCCGCCGAGCCGCTTGCCGCTCTGCTCGACGCCGAGCCTGCGCTGGTGCATGCCCGGGGCTACCTCGATGAGCTGTTCCCGATTCCGTCGCAGCGTGGGGCGCAGTTGCTGCACCTGACGGCAGGCTCTCTGCGCGCCCGTCTGCCGGACAATATCCTCGCCATCGCCCAGATGCTGCTGGACCACGGTGCCGACGCTGCGGCGCTGACGGCAGATTCCACGTCCTTCCTCGATCTGGTGGTAGCGTCGCAACAGCTGGGGTGGCTGGGCTTGCGCGACGAATTTCTCACCATCGCCATCGAGGGCGGTGCCCAGCCGGGCCCGGAACTGATGTTTGATGCCATCGTCGCGGAGCTCATTCGTGGGCCCTTCCCGGAAGATCACTTCAACATGGCCCACAGCCTCCACGCTGCGGGACTGATCGTCGACCTGCCCTTCGCTGCCGCCCTGGGCCTGCTTGAGGACATGGCACAGTTCTTCGACACCGATGGCCAGCTGCTGCCGACGGCCAACACCGAGTTCCGCCCACACGCCACCCCGACGCGTCCGGACCAGGAGGTCCTCGACATATCCCTCTGTTACGCCGCCTACGGTGGGCATGAGGACGCCGTCGACTGGCTGTTGGCACGTGGCGCCAATATCAACGGTCAGGCTGCAGGGTTCGTCAGACATCCCCGCGCCGACGCCTTCAGCGGCGTCAACTGCGCTACCTGGTCTGACGACGGCGATATGATCCGTCATCTCGCCAGCCTGGGCGCAGACCTGACACTGGCCAATCCCATGGGCTTCGACCCTGCCTGGCTGGCAACCTTTCTGGACCGCCCGCGGGCGACAGCAGTATTGCGCGAGCTCCTGCACAAGGAGCCGGCACGATGATGGCGTTTCCTGGCGTGCCTCTCCCTTGAGCGCCAACGCCGTGCAACCCAGTGTCGCGGCAGGATTTCCATGATCGCGGACTATCTGGCGAAGGTACAATTGTTCAGTCGAGATGTCCGACTGCTCATGCTCGTTTATGGCGTCATGGGTTTCGGCTACGTCGGCGTCTATGCCGTGCTCTACAACCTGTATCTGCTGCGCCTCGGCTACGATCCGGAGACCATCGGCCAGATCAACGCCATCGGCCGTCTTGCCTTCGGCCTTGCCGGCATTCCGGCGGGCCTCCTCGGGGTGCGCTACGGGGCGCGCCGCCTGCTGTTGCTGGGAGAACTCGTTTGCATTGTCGGTCTGCTGGGTGGACCCCTCGTCGAATTTCTGCCCGTCGGCATGCAGACGACCTGGCTGGCCGTGACCTGTGCCCTGTCCTTCGGCGGCGCCACGCTGTTCTTCGTCAATTCTCTGCCCGTGACCATGGATGCCACCACAGACGTCGAGCGCCGTCACGTGCTGTCCCTGATGGGTGCCGTGGTACCTCTTTTTGCCTTCGTTGGCAGCCTCACGGGGGGCGCATTGCCAGGGTGGATCGGAGCCCTGCTGCATCTCAACGACAGCAGCCCCGTGCCCTACCGCTGGGCGCTTCTGTTTGGCGGCGCCATATTCCTGCTGACGATCCCCCTGGTACTGGCGATCCACGCGGGTCGGGGCACCGGGTACACACCGGCGCAGGTCACGACTGACGATGACCTGCCCCTGTTCACCATCGCCATGCTGTCGCTGGTCGCCGTCTTCGGCAGCACAGGGATCGGTGCCACGGGCGCCTTTTTTAATGTCTATCTGGACCATGGACTGGGTTCAACGACCAAGTGGATCGGTGCCATCACGGCGTCGTCGCAGTTTGTCGCCGTGCCGGCGGCAACCCTCATGCCCATCCTTGCATCGCACCTGGGAAATCGCCGCGCCTACATGGTCAGTCTCCTGGGGGTCGCACTGTGGCTCCTGCCATTGGGCCTGGTGCCCACCGTCGCCGTTGCCGGCATCGGACTGATCGGCGTGTCTGCCTGCGCCGGCATTGTTGGTCCCCTGTTCAATCTGTACAGTCAGATCAATGTGCCCGCCCGCTGGCGGTCCCTCATGTCGGGATGCTCCTTCACCGCCATGGGAGGCAGCTGGGCCCTGACCGCCTTTCTCGGTGGCTGGGCGATCGAGCCCTTCGGTTACCCGGTCTTGTTTCTGGGAGCTGCCGTGACCACTGCCCTCGGTGCAGCACTGTTCACCGTTGTTTCCCGCGTCATTGAATCCAGATGTCCGAATCCCGATGGACGGTAGACCCATGAGGCAGTTGCCAGACAGCACATGTATCGCCGCCGTACATCTGCAGGTGTCCGACCTGCAACGGTCCCTTGAGTTTTATGCAGACCTATTGGGTTTTCGCCTGATCCGCAGCGATGGACCGGATGCCTGGCTCTCGGCCACGGGTGCAACACCACACCTGCTGCGCCTGACAGAGCATGCCGACCTGCAGCCACCGCCGCCGCGGACGACGGGTCTGTTCCACGTCGCCTTCCGCGCGCCGGACCGCGTCGGGCTTGGCCGCTGGTTGCGACGTCTCCTCGACACGAAAACGCGCCTGCAGGGCGCCAGCGACCATGGCGTCAGCGAGGCCCTCTATCTGGCCGATCCGGACGGTCTGGGTGTCGAACTCTACTGCGATCGTGCACGCGACATCTGGCCGCGCCGGGGCCGATACGTGGCCATGGTCTCCGAGCCCTTCGACACAGCCGCCGTGCTGGCACTGGGCGAGGGACAACCCTGGAATGGTGTCGATCCGGCAACCGACATTGGCCACGTACACCTGTGCGTATCGAGTCTGGAGCAAGCCGAGTCATTCTACGTCGATACCCTCGGCTTCGACGCCATGCAGCGGGATTTTCCCGGGGCTTTGTTCCTTGCCGCCGGTGGTTATCACCATCACCTCGGCACCAATACGTGGCGATCAGGAGGGGCTGGTCCCGTGCCCGAGGACTGTCCCCGCCTCGTCAGCTATATGCTTGGCGTGCCGTCGCCAGAGAACGTAACGACGATTCGCGAGCGACTGCTGGCGGCTGGGGCAACGGTGCGCAACGACGAGACAGGGATCGTCACGCAGGATGGTGATGGCATGACCGTCGTTGTGTGTGCCGAATCTGCCCGCAGAAGCCCACCACCTCACCCGGAGGCCAAATGACGACGCTGCGCATTCCCATCACCATGTGCCACGGCACCAGCGACGCGGGCGATTTCCCCTTGTCCCGCGACCACTTCGCCACGCTCGTGGGCATTGCCGCCGAGCTGGGCTTCACCTCCATCGACTATGACCAACTGGCCGCCTGGCGCAACGACGGCGTCGCCTTGCCGCCGCAGCCGATCCTGTTCGATTTCGACCACCCCGTGCGCTCCATGCTCGAGTGCCACGAGGTGTTGTCAGCCCAGGGCTTTGCCGGCAATCTGTTTGTCAATACGGGGCCAATGGAGGGGGACGGCTATGGCACACAGACGATGACGTGGGACGAGATCGGCGGGCTGCATCAGGCGGGCTGGCACATCGGTGCCCACACCGTCACGCACCCCAATCTGTCCGAACTGGTTGCCCGGGACCCGCAGGGGGAGCAACTGCAATGGGAACTGGAGAGCTGTGATGCGACGCTGCAACGCGAACTCGGCCTCACACCACGCGACTTCGCTTTCACCGGCACCAGCTGGAGTTCCGTCGCCGAACAGAAGGTCATGCAGCGCTATCGCTTTGGTCGCCTGTGGATCGTCGGCTCGCAGTACCAGGCCGATGGCGAGGCCATCCGCTATGCGGATCTGGTGGGGGTATCCGGCGACGACGAGGCCGACGGCGGCCCGCCCTGTGCGGCTCGTTACATCACGGCGGAAACACCGGCGTACCGATTGCCATCGATGGAACTGCAGTGCGCTCTGAGCCATAAACCGGCCGCCTTTCGTGCCTATCTCAAAGGGGCTCTGGCATCTGACCCGGCGGCGGCGGACGTGTAGATTCGAACAAAGCGACGTCGAATCCGTGCGGGAGGGCGTGTCATGGCGGGCATAACGGCAGTAATCCTAGGGGGCGGTCGAGGCGCGCGGCTCTTCCCGTTGACGAAAGACCGTGCCAAGCCAGGCGTACCGATTGCGGGCAAGTTCCGTCTCATCGACATCCCCATGAGCAACTGCATCCACTCCGGTCTGGAGCGGATCTTCATCCTCACCCAGTTCAATTCGGCCTCCCTCAACCACCATATCGCTGAGACCTATCAGTTCGGCCTGGCGGGCCGCTCGGTGCGGGTCCTGGCCGCCGAACAGACCAACGACAGCCAGGACTGGTATCTGGGGACAGCCGACGCCGTGCGGCGCACGCTGGCGCACATCGTCACTGCGCGCGAGCGCCCCGCGCACATCCTGATCCTGTCGGGTGATCATCTCTACCGCATGGATTATCGTGCCATGATCCAGCAACACCTGGCACGCGACGCCGATATCACCGTGGGCGTGACGCCGGTGTCACGGGAGGAGGCACCCCGCTTCGGCGTCCTCGGACTGACCGAACAGGGTGATCTGTCGCAGTTCGTCGAGAAGCCCGAGCACGAGGCCGAACTCGACGCCTTTGAAGCCGACACGCCGGCGGGTCGCGGATTCCTCGGCTCCATGGGCATCTACCTGTTTCGCACGAGTGTCCTGGTCGCCGAAGTCGGCGATCCGGCGCACGTCGATTTCGGTCGCGACGTGCTGCCCGCCGCCATCGGCAGACGCGCCATCTGCGGCCACGTCTTTGCTGGCTACTGGGCCGATATCGGTACCATCGGTTCCTTCTTTGATGCCAATCTGTCGTTGCTGGATCGTATGCCTCGCTTCGACTTCTACAACGAGGAATTTCCCATTTTCTCAGCCCGCACGCATCTGCCTGATGCCAAGATCAATCAGTGTGTTGTGCGGGAGAGCATGCTTGGTGAGGGCTCGATCATCGATGAGTCGATGATCAGTCGTTCGATCGTGGGCCCGCGCAGCTTTGTGCGCCAGGACACCCACATCAACTCCTGCCTGCTTCTGGGTGCCGATTACTACGAGAGTGCCGAGCAGATCGCCGACAACCTGGCGGCGGGCATCCCACCCATTGGCATCGGCCGGCGCTGCATGCTGCACCGCGCCATCATCGACAAGAACGCCCGCGTCGGCGACGACGTTCTTTTGCTCAACGAAGCCGGTGTGACCGAGGCCGACGGTGACGGTTGGTACATCCGCGAGGGCATCATCGTCGTCCCCAAGGGGGGCGTCATCCCGGCAGGAACGGTGGTCTGACGGCGATCCCCGAGTCATCGATGCTGTAGTGCCGACCGGCGACGGTCACCAGGGCCAGTCCCGCCAGCGGGTGGCCATCCACCTCGAGGTCGCCACCACCGCTGTGCACGACGACACGCGCATCCTCCCCGATGCGAGCCTCTTCGGCTTCGCCATGCCGTGCTGTGCGCACCTTCGCCCGGGCAACACCCGGACAGGATGGTGCCAGCACGACGGCCAGATTGCGCCGCACCGGTGGGCGCACGTGCAGCTGAT
>ERZ890510.2148-NODE-2148-length-11559-cov-4.842142_pt1 | contig 11559 bp, 10 predicted proteins | sample MGYA00521265_ERZ890510 | MGnify/ENA primary metagenome ERZ890510 (study PRJEB32303, sample SAMEA104408624) | aquatic metagenome | biome: Brackish water; feature: Chemocline; material: water | place: Baltic Sea | collected 2014-10-26T21:54:00 | depth 110 m ...
AGAAAAATCGATTAAAGCCGATGTTTTAATTAGAGTTACCCCAGGAGTGACCTCACATACTCATGAATCAATTTCCACAGCACATGAAGATCAAAAGTTAGGTTTTTCTTTAGCAGCAGGCCAAGCAGATGAAGCAATTAGAAGAATCATGAAAGATAAGAATTTAAATCTTTTAGGACTTCATTCCCATATTGGTTCACAAATTTTTGATAATAAAGGTTTTGAAATAGCTGCCACTAGATTAGCTGAATTGGCTATGCAAGTTGCAAAAGATTATGACATCCAAATTGAGATCCTAAATCTTGGTGGAGGTATGGGAATTGCTTATGTCCCAACTGATACTCCTTTAGCAATTGAAAAAATGGCAAGTGAATTAGTCGATATCGTTTATAAAGTTTTTACAAGCAATGGATTAGCTATGCCTCAGTTAGCGTTTGAACCAGGTAGAGCAATAGTTGGTCCTTCAACTGTCACACTTTACACAGTAGGCACTATTAAAAATGTGCAATTAGAAAATAATGAATCTAGAACCTATGTTGCGATTGATGGTGGAATGAGTGACAACATTAGAACAGCGCTTTACCAAGGTGAATACACAGTTTCTTTAGTTTCAAGACTTTCAAATGCCAAACCAATGTTAAGCAGAGTTGTTGGTCGACATTGTGAAAGTGGTGACATTGTGGTTAGAGATTGCTATCTACCTGAAGATTTGGTTCCTGGAGATTTAATTGCAGTTGCAGCAACTGGTGCCTACAACAGATCAATGTCGAATCAATACAACTTAGTGACTCGTCCAGGTGTAATTAGCATAAATAATGGAAACGTAAAAGAAATTTTAAGACCAGAAACTTTTGAAGATGTCTTTATTACTGACCCAGGTTTGTAATCTTTTCTCCACTCACAACTAACGCAACACCCATAATTACAATGGCGCCTCCTACAAATAATGGCCACCCAGTTGGTTCTGCTAAAAAGAAAACCCCCAACATAACTGCGATCACAGGATTAATATAAGCATAAGTTGAGGAAAGAGAAAGAGAAGCGTTACTTAAGAGCCAAATGTATGCTCCGTAACCTGCGATTGAACCAACTAAAACTAAATAGATCCAAGCCACTTTAGATGTAGTTGACATATCAGAAATAATATTTCCACTTAATCTTTCACCATTAAAATAACTTCCGATAGTTAAAGCAATTCCTCCAAAAAGCATTTCATAAGCAGTCAAGACAAATGGATCTTTGGGAATAGGAATTCTTTGGGTCATAAATGTTCCAAAGGCCCAAGCAATATTGCCTATTAAAACCATGAACATCCAGAAATTAACTTTGTCAGGATCTGCTCCTTGCGCAGGACCGGTTCCCCCAGGCAAAACAATTAGAGCAACACCAATTAATCCAATAAAGATTCCAATTAGAGTTATTCTTTTTGTTTTTATTCCAGCTATTCGTTTAAAAATAGTTACCCAAATTGGGAGAGCTGAAATAATTAAAGCAGCAATCCCAGAAGGTACATAGCGTTCAGCTAAAGTTAAATTGCCTAAACCAAAACCTAAAAGTAATCCACCTAAGAATATAGACGAAAGTAATTCTGAATGGCTAACAACAAGAGCTTTTTTTCCCTTAAGAATGATTAGAGCGATCCCCAAAATAATGGCGGCAGCACTAAAACGAAAACCCATGGAAAGCAAAGGGGGAGCTGTCTTTATAACTAAAGCAATTCCAAAGTAGGTAGAGCCCCAAACCAGATAGACGGTTATTAAAGCAATCCAAATTGACACAAAAGGTCGCATAGTCTTAGTGGGCACATCCCATCTCAGCACATCGTTAATGAGAGACTTAGACAACGAGTAATTCGCAATCAACAAAGGACGAGATAGTGGCTAATAACGACAGTCGTCCAATCAAGGTTGCCATAATTGGTGCTGGCACTGTTGGATCAAATGTTGCTACTTTAATGCTGGAGCAAGCCCAAGATTTGAAAGCTAGAAGTGGTGCTCCTTTAGAAATTGTTGGAATTGGTGTTAAAGATGCCAGTAAATCTCGCACAGGAATTCCACAAAACTTAATAACCACAGATATTGAAGGATTATTAAAAAAAGATATAGACATATTAGTTGAAGTAATTGGTGGCATTGAACCAGCAAGAACTTATATTTTAGAAGCCATGTCAAAAGGGGTAAGTGTTGTCACTGCCAATAAAGAATTACTTGCTCGTGATGGAGCAACTTTAGCTGCAGCAGCTGAAAAAAATAATGTCGATCTTTATTTTGAGGCAAGTGTTGCAGGTGCAATTCCACTTCTAAGACCACTTCGTGAATCTTTAGTTGGAGATCGAGTAAGAAGAATTTTAGGAATTGTTAATGGTACAACAAATTATATTTTGACAAAAATGGATGAAACTGGTGCAAGTTTTAAAGATGCATTAGCTGAGGCGCAAAAATTAGGTTATGCAGAAGGAAACCCAAGTGCCGATGTTGATGGCCTTGATGCCGCAGCCAAGGCAGCCATTGTTGCCCAATTAGCTTTTCACACTCGAGTAACTATCGATGATGTTTATTGTGAAGGTATCTCAAAAGTTTCAGCAGAAGATGTTAAAGCTGCACAAGAAATGGGTTTTGTTATAAAACTATTAGCAATTGCGGAACGACTTGATGATGATTCAATTGTGGTTAGAGTTCATCCGGCCATGATTCCTCGAAGTCATCCATTAGCAAGTGTGCGTGAAGCATTTAACGCAGTTTTTGTTGAAGCAGAATCTGCTGGCTCATTAATGTTTTATGGTCGTGGTGCAGGTGGCGCACCAACTGCATCTGCTGTTTTAGGTGACGTGGTGGCTGTTGCTCGCAACAAGATGAGTGGACGTCGTGGACCTGGAGAAAGTATTTATGCAGATTTGAAAGTTAAATCTGTTTCAAATGCTATTACTAGTTACTACATTTCACTAGAAGTACAAGATCGACCAGGTGTATTAGCACAAATTAGTCAAAAGATTGCAGATAATAATGTTTCAATTCAAACTGTTCGTCAAGATGGTCTAGAAAATGCAGCACAACTTGTGATCAGAACCCACAAGGCTTTGGAAAGTGATTTAGCAAAAACTTTAGAAGACTTAAGAAAGCTTGAAGTAGTAAAAGAAATTTCAGATTATATGAGAGTGGAAGGCGAAGAATCTTAAAATGTCGACCACTATAAAAGCGCATTTATGGCGCGGGGTAATTGAGGAATATAAACATCGACTTCCAGTTGATGAAAAAACCCCTATTGTAACTTTGGGTGAAGGTGGTACTCCACTTGTTTACGCCTGCACTTTGAGTGAAAAATTAAATAACATGATTTATTTAAAAGTAGAAGGTGTTAACCCAACTGGCTCATTTAAAGATCGTGGCATGACAATGGCAATTTCAAAAGCAGCAGCCAATCAAGCCAAGGCAGTGATTTGTGCTTCAACTGGCAATACTTCAGCTTCAGCTACTGCCTATGCAGTTAAAGCTGGAATGAAAAGTGCTGTTTTAATTCCTGATGGAAAAATCGCGATGGGTAAATTAGCACAAGCAATAGTGCATGGGGCAACTGTTTTACAAGTAGATGGAAACTTTGATGACTGTTTAGTTCTAGCACAAGAGTTAGCAAATAAATATCCAGTAGCACTTGTTAATTCTGTAAACCCTGATCGAATTGAAGGACAAAAGACTGCTTCATTTGAAATTGTTGACAGATTAGGTGATGCCCCGGATATTCATGTTTTACCAGTTGGTAACGCAGGAAACATAACTGCTTATTGGAAAGGTTATTTAGAATATTTCAATGACAAAATGTCAACTAAGTTGCCACAAATGTGGGGATTTCAAGCCGAAGGTGCTGCACCAATTGTTGATGGCGCCCCTGTCTTAAAACCAGAAACAATTGCAACTGCAATCAGAATTGGTAACCCTGCTTCTTGGAAACAAGCTATTTCTGCACGAGATGACTCAACAGGCAGAATTGAAAAAGTTAGTGACGCAGAAATATTGAGTGCTTATCATTTACTTGCAGAAAAAGAAGGAGTTTTTGTTGAACCTTCTTCAGCAACTGGTTTAGCAGGATTAATAAAGGCTTTTGAAAACAAAGAACTTCCAAGTGGAAAAACGATAGTAATTACTGTGACTGGAAATGGATTAAAAGATCCACAATGGGCTCTTGCCGATGCGCTTGATCCCACAAAAATATCTGTGGATGTAAAAGCAGCTGCTTCTGTATTGGGACTTATTTAATATGTCAAAAATGTCGGGTGCAGTAAGAGTCGTAGTGCCTGCAACCAGTGCAAATTTAGGTTCAGCTTTTGATTCTGCTGGGCTTGCTTTATCAATGTTTGATGAGGTTGAAGCCTCATTTACTGACAAACCAGGTGTGCAAGTTGATGTGGACGGGGAAGGTAGAAATACTCTTCCACGCGATGAGAATCATTTAATTGCACGCGTAATGCTTAAAACTTTTCAACATTTATCTGTCCCAGTAAATGGTTTATATATTCGTTGCGTTAATCGCATTCCTCATGGCAGAGGCCTTGGCTCATCTGCGGCAGCAATTACTGCAGGAGTGGTTGCAGCAAGAGCATTAGCTGGAACCCAAGGAACCAGAATGGATGATGGTGGAGCACTCGAACTAGCAAGTTCAATTGAAGGTCATCCAGATAATGTTGCTGCTTGTTTATTCGGTGGTTTCACAATTTCTTGGATAGATGCAAACAGTTTCGCTAAAGCAGTTAAATTAACTCCTCATCCTGGAATAATTCCAGTGGTTTTAATACCTAAGTTCATTGTGGAAACAGAAGCAGCAAGATCCCTACTTCCTTCACATGTACCCCATCGTGATGCTGCTTTCAATGTGGCTAGAAGTTCACTTTTAGTGCACGCAATTTGTAATGATCCTGACTATTTATTTGAAGCTACCCAAGATCGAATTCACCAGGAATATAGAAGACCATCAATGCAATCTGCGAGTGCTTTAGTGTCACTTTTGAGAGCAAAAGAACATGCCGCATTTATCTCTGGCTCAGGTCCCACAGTTTGTGTCTTAACTAATAGTGAAAACGTGGATAAAATCTTAAGCCTGGTCCCAGAAGAATTTGAAGCCCAGCAACTAGAAATTGCCCTAGCCGGGGCAAGTATTCAATAGTTTTATTTTCTCTATTTACTATCTGAAAAATAGTTGAGCAAGTAGCTTTGGTCTTGCTAAATTAATCAAAACCCAGCCAGGTCGGTGGGGGTTGTTAAACCGACCTTGTTACTGGTACTCTTGGAGATGTCCGGCCGTTACTGGCCAAAGATGGCAAATTAAGAAATCGCTAACTTTCACACCAAACTAACTTAGGTCCGGATCACATATAAGCCAAAAAATATTTCTTATTTGTGTAGCAAGATTGAAAGGAAAACCCTTTAGGTGACTGACACCTCCTCCATGCTTTTGCCTGAATTAAGGCAAATGGCTACAAAGCTAGGCGTACCTGGCGCAGCAACAATGCGAAAAAGTGAACTTATCTCAGCAATCAATGAACGCGGAAATGGCGGAAATAAAAAAATGACAACAACTCCTGAAATCCCAGAAGATGGTGTGATCGAAGAATTTATCGAAGTAGAAAACACTGCACCTGAACAAGAAGATGGTGAAGAAGACAGAAGTGAAGAAAGAACCGAAGATCGCGGAACTTACAACAGAGAAGAGCGCGGTTCTTACAATCGTGAAGACCGAAACAACAGATCAGATGATCGCGGCGGTTACAGAAGAAACGATCGAAATGACAGAAATGATCGCAATGACCGAAATGACAGAAACACTCGTAGCAGATTTAGAGACCGCAGTCCTCGAAGAGACCGAGATGACTTCGAAATTTCAGAAGATGATGTTTTATTACCAGTAGCAGGAATTATCGATATCTTAGAAAATTATGCTTTCGTAAGAACTTCTGGATATCTTCCAGGTCCAAACGATGTTTATGTTTCTATGGGATTAGTTAGAAAATTTGGTTTAAGAAAAGGTGACGCAGTCACCGGTTCAATTCGTCAACCTAAAGAAGGCGAACAAAGACAAAAATTTAATCCACTTGTAAAAGTTGACACTATTAATGGTTTAACACCAGAAGAGTCATCTAAAAGATTAGATTTCAACAAATTAACACCTCTTTATCCTCAAGAAAGATTAAGACTAGAAACTGAATCAAATAACTTAACCACGCGCGTTATTGATTTAGTAGCCCCCATTGGTAAAGGTCAACGAGGATTAATTGTTTCCCCGCCAAAAGCTGGTAAAACAATGGTCTTGCAAGCAATTGCAAATGCGATCACGACTAACAATCCAGAAGTTCATTTAATGGTTGTTTTAGTTGACGAAAGACCTGAAGAAGTAACTGATATGCAACGCTCTGTTAAAGGTGAAGTTATTGCTTCTACTTTTGATAAGCCAGCAGAAGATCACACAATGGTTGCAGAGCTTTCAATTGAAAGAGCTAAAAGATTAGTTGAAATGGGTCATGACGTTGTGATCCTGCTTGACTCGATGACCAGACTGGGCCGTGCTTATAACTTGTCTGCGCCACCTTCAGGAAGAATTCTTTCTGGTGGTGTTGACTCAGCAGCTCTTTATCCACCAAAGAAATTCTTTGGTGCTGCTCGAAATATTGAAAACGGTGGATCTTTAACAATCATTGCCACAGCTTTGGTTGAAACAGGTTCTCGTATGGATGAAGTTATCTTCGAAGAATTTAAAGGTACCGGCAACATGGAACTTAAACTTGATCGCAAACTTGCTGATCGAAGAATTTTCCCAGCTGTTGATGTTGATGCTTCAGGTACACGTAAGGAAGAAATTCTGCTTAATCCAGATGAGCTAAAAGTCATTTGGACCCTAAGACGAGTCCTTCATGCCCTTGACTCACAACAAGCAATCGAACTGCTGCTCAACAAGTTGAGAGACACCAAAAGCAACTTTGATTTCTTGCTTCAGGTTCAAAAGACCACCCCAACTGCTAATGGCGAAGACGCCGATTAGAATTAATCTAGAAATAGAAATAGGAGCACTCATCAGATGAAACCTGAAATTCATCCAGCATACGAAGAAACAACAGTTTCTTGTTCATGCGGAACTAGTTTTCAAACTAGAAGCACAGCCAAAAATGGTGTGATGCATGCAGAAATTTGTCATCAGTGCCATCCGTTCTATACCGGTAAGCAAAAGATTTTGGATACCGCAGGTCGCGTATCTAAGTTCGAGAAGCGTTACGGAAAATCAGGCGCGAACAAATAGCTTTAGTAACGGACGTCGGTGCGAGACAAGCAAATTTAGTTTGTCGAAACCGACGTCCGTTTTATTTTGTCCAAAGTTTTTTTCAAAAGGAGGTTTAAATGTTTGAAGGCGTAATTGATTTAGCAGCTGAATTAATTGAGCTTGAACATAAACTTTCTGACCCAACTTTGCATTCAGATCAAAACAAAGCCAGAGAAGTAGGTAGACGTTTTGCTGAATTAAAACCAATTGTTGCCACTTGGAGGCAATACCAACAAGTCGTAGAAGATCACGAAACAGCAATTGAACTATCAATGGATGATTCCAGTTTTAAAGCTGAAGCAGAAAACTTGTCTTTGAAAAAAGATGAACTAACCGAAATCTTACAAAAGATGTTAATTCCTAGAGACCCACTTGATGGAAAAGATGTAATTGTGGAAGTTAAGTCTGGAGAAGGTGGCGAAGAGTCAGCATTATTTGCAGGAGACTTAGTTCGAATGTATTTAAGGTTTGCAGAAAAACGTGGTTGGAAAGCAGAATTAATTGATGCCGTTGATTCAGATATGGGCGGATACAAAAATGCTTCAATTGCTATGAAAGCAAAAGGTAACCCCGAATTAGGAACAGCGCCTTATGCCTGGATGAAACATGAAGGTGGAGTGCATCGAGTACAAAGAGTTCCTGTTACAGAATCACAAGGAAGAGTTCACACTTCAGCAGCGGGCGTTTTAGTTTTTCCAGAAGCTGAAGAAATCGATGTGCAAATTATCCCAGAAGAGATTCGTGTCGATGTTTATCGTTCATCTGGCCCAGGTGGGCAAAGTGTTAACACCACAGACTCTGCAGTAAGAATTACCCACATTCCAACTGGAATAGTAGTTTCTTGTCAAAATGAAAAAAGTCAATTACAAAATAAAGAATCAGCATTAAGAATATTGAGAGCAAGACTTTTATCAGCTGCTGAAGAAGCTCGAGCTGAAAAAGATTCAGCCTCTAGAAAATCACAAGTTAGAACAGTTGATAGATCTGAAAGAATTAGAACCTACAATTTTCCAGAAAATCGTTTAACAGATCATCGAACTGGGTATAAGTCTCATAACCTAGATCAAATATTAAACGGTGATTTGGATCCTGTGTTGCAATCTTGTGTGGATATGGAAATCACACAAAAGTTAGCTGAGGTTGGCGATACTCGGTGAGTAACCCAACAAGAACTATCTTAGTTGATATTGAATTAAGATTAAAGAAAGTTGGAGTTCCTAGCCCAAGATTTGATGCTGAATCTTTGATGGCATTTAGTTTAGGAATTGAAAGAAAAAGATTAGGTTTACAACAAGAAATAACATCCGATCAGTTAAGAATACTTGAATCTTTAGTTGAGAAAAGATTGAGACGAGTTCCCCTCCAACATATTTTGGGCGAACAAGGTTTTCGAAGAATTGTTTTGAATGTTGGTCCTGGGGTCTTTATTCCTCGACCAGAAACAGAACTACTTGTTGAATCAGCAATCAGATATTTAAATGAATTAGCTAGTAAACCTAAAATTGTTTTTGATTTGTGTGCTGGATCTGGGGCGATTGCTCTATCAATTGCTTGCGAGGTTCAAAATTGTGAAGTCATCGCTCTAGAAAAATCTAGGGAAGCCTTTGTTTATCTTGAGAAAAATTTGCAAGCAAACAGTGAAAAAATTATTGAGAATAACTCATCAGTTAAATTAGTAAATGCAGATATTTCTTCTAATCTAGATATTTTAAATTCCTATTTAACAAAAGTAGATGCCATTGTTTCAAATCCTCCCTATATTCCAGATAAAATGATTCCTCGAGAGCCAGAAGTTAAAGACTTTGAACCAGGGATGGCACTTTTTGGCGGACCAGATGGTCTTAATGTAGTGCGCGAAGTATTAAATATTTCTGATTCCTTTCTTAAATCAAGAGGCTTCATCGGAATTGAACATGCTGATGTGCAAGGCTCAAGTGTGGAAGAAACAGGTGTTCCTTATTTAATAAAACAAACTAATTCTTATTCAAAAATAGAAGATCGAAGAGATCTAAATGGTGTATCAAGATACACCGTGGCGATAAAAAATTAACATGATCCGTAAATTTTCGATGCAAGATCCATTGGCCAGAAAAGATGGTTTAATTGCTGCGAGTGCTGCGGCTAAACGTGGTGATTTAGTGGTTTTGCCAACCGACACAGTTTATGGTTTAGGAACTGATGCTTTTTCTAAAACTGGACCAGGAAAATTATTAGCCGCTAAAAATCGAGGTCGAGATATGCCAATTCCTGTTTTAGTTGGACATGTTAAAGCTTTGGATGGGCTGGGATACAAAGTAGATAACTTAACAAAATCATTAGCAGAAGCTTTTTGGCCAGGAGCTTTAACAATTGTGGTAAAAATGCAACCAACTTTGAACTGGGATTTAGGAGACACCAACCAAACTGTGGCCTTAAGAATGCCCTTAAATCCAATTGCTATTGAATTGTTAAATTCTGTTGGCCCTATGGCTGTTAGCTCTGCCAATAAAACTGGTATGCCAGCGGCAACAAATGTTGATGAAGCAATTGAACAGTTAGGCGAATCTGTCACTATTTACTTGGACGGGGGACCCACACCAGGAAATGTAGCCTCCACCATTATTGATGTCACAGGTCTTGAGTTGAAAATTTTAAGATTAGGAGCACTTTCTCTCGAGCAGATTCGAGAAGTTGTGCCTAATATTGAGTTAGCACCATAGGATTAGGGCCTTATCTGATTAGGAGGAAATAAAAATGGGTAATGATGTTTTTTGGGGCCCAGACTGGGATGAATTAGCAAATCAAGATCCAGAAATTTCTTCTTTACTTCTTAAAGAATTAGATAGAGCAAGAAATGGTTTGCAATTAATTGCTAGCGAAAATTTCACTTCACCAGCAGTCTTAGCTGCTATGGGAAGTACTTTCAGTAATAAATATGCCGAAGGATATCCGGGTAAAAGATATTACGGTGGCTGTTCTGTTGTAGATGAAGCAGAAATAATTGGCATTGAAAGAGCAAAGAAACTATTTGGTGCAGATCACGCAAATTTACAACCACATTCTGGTGCTAGTGCCAATATTGCAGTTTATGGAGCATTTACTAAACCAGGTGACACAATTTTAGCTATGAGCCTTGCTCAAGGTGGTCACTTAACTCATGGATCCCCAGTAAGTTTTTCTGGTAAATGGTTTAATCCAATTGGTTACTCAGTTGATCCTAAAACAGAACTAATTGATTATGACAACGTAAGAGATTTAGCAAAACAACATAAACCAAAAATGATTGTTGCTGGTGCAACTGCATATCCTCGTTTAGTTGATTTCAAATTGATGCGAGAAATAGCTGATGAAGTAGGGGCAATTCTTTGGGTAGATGCAGCACACTTCATTGGTTTGGTTGCAGGTAAAGCAATCCCAAGTCCTGTTCCATATGCAGATGTTGTTTCTTTCACAACACACAAAGTGTTACGTGGACCTCGCGGTGGAATGATTGTTTGCAAAGCAGAACATGCACAAGCAATTGATAAAGCAGTATTCCCAATGATGCAAGGTGGACCATTAATGAATGGCGTTGCTGCAAAAGCTGTGGCATTAAAAGAATGCGCAACACCTGAATATCAGCAATACACGAAAAATGTTATTGCAAACGCACAAGCAGTTTCGGAAGAATTAAAAATTCAAGGCATGAGACCAGTTTCTGGTGGAACCGATACTCATCTTGTTTTGTTAGATATTTCACCTGTTGGAGTTACTGGTAAAGATGCAGAAAAACGCTGCGATGCTGCCAGAATCACATTAAATAAAAATCCAATTCCAAATGATCCACTGCCACCAATGACAGCAAGTGGAATCAGAGTTGGAACTCCTTCTGTGACAACTCAGGGAATGGGAATTCCTGAAATGAAAAAGATTGCTTCCTATATTGCTCAAGCAGTTAAGACTGAAGGTGATTCTTCAGCAATTGCTGAAGAAGTTACCAAACTTTGCAAGTCATTTCCTGCTTACGCTAGATAAATAAAACAGAAAGTAGTGACGTGCGAGAGTATTTAATAGTTTTACTTGCTACTGCTGTTATTACTTATTTGACTACTCCTATTGCTAGATATACAGCTTTACGATTTGGGTTTATGGCCAATGTTCGCGATAGAGATGTGCACGATAGACCTATTCCACGTTTAGGTGGTTTAGCAATGGTGGCGGGACTACTTTCTGGTCTAGCTCTTGCATCGCAACTGCCTTTAATTAGTAACGTCTTTGACGATGTAGGCCAGGTAAGAGCTC
>ERZ890510.2151-NODE-2151-length-11544-cov-7.257899_pt1 | contig 11544 bp, 9 predicted proteins | sample MGYA00521265_ERZ890510 | MGnify/ENA primary metagenome ERZ890510 (study PRJEB32303, sample SAMEA104408624) | aquatic metagenome | biome: Brackish water; feature: Chemocline; material: water | place: Baltic Sea | collected 2014-10-26T21:54:00 | depth 110 m ...
ATGGCCAGCAGTGTCTACTTGACACCTCTACACTCTGGAATCCAAATTGCAGAGGGTCAAGCTAATGCCAACTACCCAATTCAGAATCCAGGCAGTACCCCGTCAAGTATACGAGCCGCTCTTGGAATTGAGTGATTTAGAATTAACTCATTACCATACCAGATGGATCGTGGCTGAAGCCGATCTGGAATTCTCATGCCGGGTTTCATTGCAGGATGCCATGGCTGGCTGTTTCAACTGCGCTGTATAGCGAATAGGCTAAAATGGAATCTGGGGTCGCAGGGCTTGATATCACCGAGACGGTTAGTTGTCACCATCCATTCCATTCCATGCCGCACTGGATTTTCCCTGAGATATTGATCTGGATCGAATTTTCCCCCGATTGTCCCCGATACATTTCAATAGCTGATGCATATCAATTTTCAAAACAAATTCATCGCTACACTTTTCAACTTGCCGCACTCTTCCAGAACATAATAGTTACGAGGTATTAAATGAAACGATTAAGCATTGCCACTCTCACAGTTAGCCTATTTTTAGTCCTTTCTGCTGCTGCATTTTCTCATGAAGCGGGGGATATTATTCTCCGCGTCGGGGCGACCTCGGTGGCGCCGGATGAAAGTACCAGTTTAATAAGTGCCGCCGCTACTGGCCCTCTCAGTGGTACCGGAGCAGGAGTCGGGGATAGTACCCAGCTGGGACTGAACCTTGTGTATATGCTCTCGGACAATATCGGTATCGAGGTTCTGGCGGCGACGCCTTTCGAGCATGACCTTACTGCCAAGGGGCTCGGCCTGCATGGATTTTCTACCACCGACCTGGGTAGCAGCCATCAACTTCCTCCCACCTTAACTCTTAACTACTTTTTAGGTGGTGCCAATTCTCCGATCCGCCCCTATATTGGAATAGGAGTCAATTACACTACATTCTTCGACAAGTCACTTTCCAACCAAGCCAAATCTGAATTGGGAGCAAGTAATCTGGAGTTAGATGACTCATTTGGCTTGGCTTATCGCGCAGGAATCGATTTCAATATCGGCGATCGCTGGATACTCAATGCTTCACTGTGGAATATTGACATAGAAACAGATGCCAGCTTTAACTCAGCGCTGGGCAAGGTTAAAGTGAATGCGGAAATAGATCCCTGGGTGTATATGGTGTCCCTCGGCTATCGTTTTTAAGACCGACGCACTATTCAGCAAGATTTTCTCAAGCTCGGGGGTAAAAACCTGAGCTTTTTTTAGAGTGTTGAGCCTGCCCGCTCAATCGAGTTCATCGAGTGACTCTGCTACGGCATTGACCAGCCCATGAATCTGTTCCTCATCGGCTATAAACGGTGGCGCCAATTGAATCGTGTCCGCTCCCCATCGCACATAGAAGCCCTTCTCCAGACACTTGAGTCCGACCTCGAAGGGTCGCTTCAGCGGTTGCCCCGGACAATGGGCCAGGCTAATGCCTGCGGCTAAACCATAGTTACGAATATCGGTAACAAGGGAACTCTCTCGCAGACCATGAACTGCGGTTTCCAATACCGGAGCCATTGCCTTAACACGGTCCAGCAGCTTGTCATTTTGCAGAATATCCAGTGTCGCCAGCGCCGCCGCGCAGGCGACGGGGTGGCCAGAGTAGGTATAGCCGTGGGGAAATTCGACCATGTAATCGTCACCACCCTTGTGCATAAAAGTGCTGTAGATTTCTGCGCCCACTACCACCGCACCCAGGGGAACAGTGCCGTTGGTGATTTGCTTGGCCAGAGTCATGATATCCGGCGTGACAGCAAATTCTTCAGCCGCGGTCATCGATCCCATGCGGCCGAAACCGGTAATCACTTCATCGAAGATCAACAATATTTCGTGCTTGTCACAGATTTCTCTGAGCCGATTGAGATAACCCTTTGGTGGCGGCAATACACCTGCCGTACCGGATAATGGTTCGACGATTAGGGCTGCAATATTCGACGCATCATGCAATAACACCAACTGTTCCAGTTCGTCGGCTAAATGAGCACCCACTTCGGGCATGCCCCGGCTGAATTTGTTTTCCTCCAAAAGCGTATGCGAAATATGATCGGCATCGACGGTCTCGCCAAACAATTTTCGGTTAAAACCAATTCCACCAACACCGACACCGCCATAGTTCACACCGTGATAGCCCTTCATGCGACCAATAAATTTAGTCTTGCCCGGTCGACCTAAGGTGCGCCAATAGCCACGCGCCATTTTCAGCGCCGTATCGATAGCCTCGGAACCAGAATCTGTAAAGAAAACATAGTCGAGACCTGAAGGTGTCAGTTCTACTACCTTATTGGCCAACTCGAATGACAGGACATGGCCATACTGAAAACCCGGTGAGTAATCTAACTCGGCCATCTGCCTGCTGACAGCGGCGGTGATTTCCTCGCGGCCATGACCGGCACCACAGGTCCACAGTCCTGAGAGCCCATCGAATATCTCGCGACCCTCGGTGTCGGTATAATAGGCCCCCTTGGCCGAGGCCATAAGTCGCGGATTATCCTTGAACTGTCGATTGCCGGTAAAGGGCATCCAGTGTGCTTCGAGTTGTTTTCTACTCAGAGTCAAGCGCCGCCTCCTTAGTGTTGTATAATTTATTCGTTTATTAACCGACCAATCAGTTGCTTGCAACTGACTCTACGGCTACCTGCACGCCTTCGTCCTTAGCATGCCCGATGCTTGCCAGATCGGCGCGATATTGTGCTTCCAGCTGTTTATCCGGCCACATAATACTCACCACATATCCGACCAGCAAGGCGGACAAAAAAGAGGGCGGCATCGTTTCCAGAGCGGTGAAATAGGGACCAATGCCGTCCATCGACTGCAGCACAAACTTACTGATCAGGGTCATGGAAAAACCGGTAATCATGGCGGCGATGGCCGCTCTTTCGGTAAACCGCGGCCAAAACAAAGACAGAATGATCATCGGACAAAAGGTGGCAGCAATACCCGCCCAGCCAAATATCACAAACCAGAAGATAGTTCGGTCCGGCGATAATATTGAAACGAGAATGGCCAAGCCCAGGGAAGCGGCTGCCAGAACAATTGTTATGCGCCGGCACAGTCTGGCGGCATGACTATCGCTTAAGTCGGGATTGATAATTTTTTCATAAAGATCGTGCGTGATTGAGCTGGCGGCCATCACCAATAAAGACGATACGGTGGACATAATGGCGGATAAAACTGCAGCCACATACAGCCCAACCAGCAAGGGTGGAAAAGTGTAGGAAACCAGTTCGGACAAAACATTCTGCGCGCCGTTACCCAATACGGTCTCCGCTTCCACGCCCTGAGTAGTAAAAATATACCGACCCAGGACACCAATGCTGACTGCCGAGAAATCCACCAGTAGAGTAAATAGCATGGCCACCCATTTGCCGCGATTAATCTGCTGCTCGCTGCGGATAGCGATAAAGCGAACAAATACCTGGGGTGAGCCCATGAAGCCCAGGCCGATTAACATCATGCCAATTACCACCGACATATTCATTAAACTAAACCCACCTGCCCCCCACATATTCACCAGACCGGGCTCGATGGCGGATAAACCAGCATAAATAGAGCCACTGTTAGAGAGCGAAAGATAGGCCACCGCCGGCAGCAGCAGCAGACAAATTAACATCATCGCGCCTTGAAACATGTCGGTCCAGGCGGCGGCGAGAAAGCCACCGGCGATGCAGTAAGTGGCCACCACAAAAAAACCTACCACCGCGCCCACGTGATAGTCCCAATTCAGAAAAGTTTCGAAAGCTGACCCAGTCGCATCGATCTGGGCCGAGATATAAATCAGCACGAAAACGGTAAGTACGATTGCCGAGACTATTCGCAACACATTGGTTTTCGATCTAAACCGATTCACCATGTAGTCGATGACAGTAATCGAATCGTATTTATCGGTGAGACGCTTGAAACGATTTGCCATCAGAAACCAGGCAACTCCCACGCCGAGCAGTTCTCCGACCACCACCCAGTAGGTGCTAAAACCAAGCATCGCCCCCATGCCGGTTAGTCCTAACAGTAACCAGGCTGATTCACCGGTGGCCTGAGCGGAGAAAGCGGCAACCAGAAAGCCGAGCGATTTACCGCCGATCACAAAGTCTTTCATACTCTTGACGCGCTTGGAGGCGATGTATCCCAAACACATCAAGATGCCGACATAAATAACAATCATCGAATATTTCTCGAACATATTCTCGCCCCGGTCAGGCTCTGACCGTTAAGATAAAATTAAGTGACTGAATAGTACCTCTCACGCCCACAAGTTTCACCTACTGAGCTTGTTCGATGGCCGCAAACCCCTATAATGTTCTGCTCCGCTGGTTCCAGCAGACCATCATTATTGGATGTTCTTCATGTCACCGCTAATCTTTAGCGCCGTACTGTTTGCGGCTTTTCTTCATGCCTGCTGGAATGCCCTAATCAAGGTCAGCGGCGATCGTCTGGTTATTATGGCGGTCACTACTGCCGCTTCTTCCATTCTAGCTATCCCGATTCTGTTCCTGCTGCCACTTCCGGCAGTTCAGAGTTGGCCCTATCTTGCCGCATCCGCCTGCATTCACACTGGCTACATGCTGTTGCTGGTAAAGGCCTACGGATTTGGCGATTTTGCCCAGGTCTATCCGCTGGCCCGTGGTTCAGCACCACTGCTAACAGCTATCCTGGGATTCTTGCTACTCAATGAGAGCATGCATTCAAGTGAAGTTTTGGGAATGCTGTTAATCGTATGCGGAATTTTTGCACTGGCTCTGGAACGCAGTGCCGGTGTCTTACAAATGTCGCGCCCGGCGCTGGTTTATTCGCTATTGACCGGGGTCTGCATCACCGCCTATTCCCTGGTGGATGGCACCGGCGCGCGGCTATCAGGCAACAGCAACAGTTTCACGATGTGGATGTTTCTTCTCGATGGCTTTATGGTACCTATCGTTGCCTGCACGCGACGCCCAAAGAAGCTATTGTTGAGCACGATAAGAAGCGTGTGGAAACCAGGCCTTGTAGTGGCCGTGTTATCTACCATCGGTTATGCGATTATTGTCTGGGCATTTAGTCAGGAGCGAATCGCTCCGGTTGCGGTACTGCGAGAGACAAGTGTACTGTTTGCCATGTTGATCTCGGTATTTCTAATCAAGGAAACCTTTTCGCTATCGCGATTCGGGATCATCTTGTTAATTTTGAGCGGGATCATATTGTTAGGAGTCTAGAATTGTTCGACACCCAGTGTATTGTCAACCTGATTTCATCGAGCCCGTTTCTTTGCTTAAATGAATGCTTATTTGAAAACCAATTACTTTGAAAATCAATAGCTTTGAAAATCAATTGCTTTGAAAATCAATAGCGAGATCGATCCAATTGCCTACTAGTTCCCTCATTAGCCTGCTGGGTTTGCTGCTGATTTTAGTTGCGGTGATAGTTCGCGTATTGTTCTGGCCCGGCTACCGATTGCAGCGTATTCAAAACAAAGCCTTTGCAGACAATTGGTTGCAGATTCTTCGCCGACGCCTGCCCTTTTACCCATCACTTCCTGTTAATGCGCAGCAGAGACTGCAAAACCTGATCAAGGTATTTTTGCATGACAAACATTTTGTTGGCTGCGGCGGACAGATAATCGACGACGATATTCGAGTCACCATTGCCGCTCAAGCCTGTCTGCTAATTCTCAACAGAACCGACAATCCCTATCAAGATCTCAACTCAGTTCTGGTGTATCCCTCAACCTTTGTCACCACCAGAGAGGTACGCGATGAGCAGGGACTGGTCTCTACCAATCATACGGCCCTGTTGGGGGAGTCCTGGAGCCAAGGCAAGGTGATTCTAGCCTGGGATAACGTAGAAGCCGGAGTACGCAACCTTCACGACGGGCACAATGTGGTGCTGCATGAATTTGCACATCAACTGGACAATGAGTCCGGCGCTCACAACGGCGCACCACTGCTAGTCACTCGCGGCGCCTACAAAAGCTGGGCTCATGTTTTTAGCCAGGAATTTGAAGTGCTGCAACAGCAGGCCGCCGAAGGACAGAACAGCCTTTTCGATCACTACGGCGCCAGCAACCCTGCCGAGTTTTTCGCCGTGACAACTGAGACTTTTTTTGAGCGTGGCAAAGAAATGCGCGCAAGCCACCGGGAATTATTTCAACAGTTAGTGAAATTCTATGGCATAGACCCGACGGATTGGCATACTATCAACTGATCAATCAGGGAGAAGCGACAATATGCAAGGGGGATGTTTCTGCGCAAAAATTCGATATGAAATTGCAGACGGAGAATATCTGGTTGTAAATTGTCATTGCAGCATTTGTCGAAAAACCAGTGCAGCACCCTTTGTAAGCTGGATTACTGTTCCGCAAGAGGCATTCAGCTACTTAACAGGAACGCCTGAACTGCTACAATCATCGGCAAAGGGTAGCAGACATTTTTGCTCAGATTGCGGAACCCCATTGACGTTTATTACAACAGAACGTCCAACGGAGATAGATATCACCACCGGCAGTCTGGATAATCCCGAAGACGCCATTCCAAGCATCGATATACACGAAGAATCCAGACTCAATTGGCTTAAGCTCGAACCACATACCCGTTAAGAACATCGTATCCGGCGAAGAGTGAAGCCAGGCGGAACCAACTGCGATAATTCCTAACAAACCGGCACAGCGACTGGTGGAATCGAATAACAATTAGTTAATTTGCCCCCGAACGTCCCCCCTCCTCTAATTATTACCCTAACTATTTCATAGAGTTATGCTCTTGGCATGATTTGTGAAAGAACAAGTAAACAGGTAGACCAGTAAGCGCGTCAAAGTTCTCACAGCGCTACAAATTTTACCGCATTTGTAACCTTATGAGGCGGCTAAACGTCTAACCACGGTAATTAGTCGCATCGAAGATATAAAAATTCTCTGAAGGTAATTTAATTTTGAGCGCATCAAATAACATCATTAGTCTGTTTACCAATCACAAGGTGGCATCAAATCTGGTGATGATTATGATGATCCTCTCCGGCTTGTGGGCGGCGGATCGCGTTAATACCCAGCTAGACCCTAGCGTTGAATTCCCGCTCGTTACCATCACCGCAAATTGGCCCGGCGCATCGGCTGAAGATATTGAACAACTGATTGTAACTCCCATCGAACAACAGCTAGCCAATATGAATGAGCTGCAGAGCTTTAGCTCCACCAGCCGCAACGGCTCTGCACTGCTGGTAGCCCAATTCTACTTTAATGCAGATATCAGCCGCAGTCTGGACACCGTCAAAAATCGCGTCGCCCAGATACGAAATTTTCCTATCGACATGGAACCCTTGCTCATTGGCCAGCGAACCGATTACGAAGGAATCGCCGTGCTGTCGGTAAGTACAGACGGCACATTGTCGGAGTTGATCCCACTGGCAAGAGAAATGGAGGATCAATTATATGCGCGCGGTATCGAATTAATTCAATTTGATGGGATGCCAGAAGAAGAAATTGCCATTCAAATAAGCAGCCAGAAACTCTTGGAACTGGACACCAACCTCGAGCAAATAGCCAATGAAATAAGGCAGCGTAGTGCCAATTCCCCCGCTGGGACGGTAGGCCGTGGTCAGGCCGAAATGCAGTTGAGAAGCCTGGATCAAAAAAGACAAGTCTCCGAATTCCAGCAGATGGAAGTTGCCGTGCAGTCAGACGGCAGACTCGCACGCCTAAATGACATCGCCTACATCGAGAAGCGTGCCAAAGTTGGGCAAGCGGAATTAAGCCGGGAAGGCAAAGTTACAATCGATATGGAGCTTTATCGACTGACAAAATCCGATGCAATTATAACGGCGGCAATCGTCCACGACTGGATGGCCGAAATTGAATCCGACCTGCCCCGCGGCGTCGAATTACACCTGTATCAAGAAGCATGGTTATTATTGAAAGAACAACTCCGGGTTATTTTCGAAAACGGTACTTCCGGTTTAATTCTGGTGCTGCTCACCCTGTTCCTGTTTTTGAATGGCAGGGTAGGCTGGTGGGTTATGATGGGAATTCCCGTTAGCTTTCTGTTCGCCACACTACTGTATTACGGTGTCTTTAGCGGCAGCATCAATATTCTCGCGCTAATCGCTTTCATTATGGCGCTGGGCATCGTGGTTGATGACGCCATCGTTGTTAGCGAAGATGCCGTCACCCTGTTTGAGCAGGGACTCTCTCCGGCGGAAGCCGCCGCTGGTGGCGCCAAGCGAATGTTATTGCCTGTTTTGACTTCCTCGTTGACCACGCTGGCCGCGTTTGTGCCCTTGCTGATCGCCGGTGGCGAAATGGGTGCCATGATTATGACCCTGCCGATGGTTATGTTATGTGTAATCGTCGCCTCCCTGATCGAATGTTTTCTGGTACTACCCGGCCATTTGCGCCACGCCTTCGAAAGAACAGATCGTAACAAACCCAGTGAATTCCGACAGAAATTCGACCGGCGGTTTTATGCTATGCGTGATAATTACTACCGCCCCGTGCTTGAGAAAGCCTTAAAGGCACCCGGCACCACACTGTGTGCCGCCATCGCCTGCGTAGTTTTTGCAGTAAGTCTGATTGCCAGCGGCAGGGTTGGGCTGAATATGTCTGTCGGCATGAGCCTGGAAATGCTGGAGGCGAATGTAAAATTTTCGGCCCAGGCAAACCCAGAGCAACAGCGTGATTTCATGGCAGAAATTGAAGCGGCCCTGGAGAAAGTCGACACGGAGAACGGCGGCACCAATATCAACGGCTATGTCTCCAAGACTAACCGCGCCATGCTCAATCAGGAGCGAAAAACCGGCAGCCAATACGCTTCGATACGTATTGAATATGGCTGGGAAGATTTTCGCAGCATCACACCACAGAATTTTGTCAGCCTGTGGAGAGACGAAATCAAGGTCTCACCCATTGTCGAAGAATTTTATTTGGAGGTTAGCGGTGGCGCTAACAATGGCCAACCAGACATGACCTTATTGTTACGAGGCAGAGACATCCCAACGCTGAAACTGGCATCGGAAGAATTGCAGGAAGCGCTGCTATCCTACCCGGGCGTGTCAAATGCCTATGACAATCTACCCTATGGAAAAGACCAAATTATTTATCAGCTCAATCCCGCCGGAAAATCCTTAGGCCTTACTACCGAGTCCCTGGGACGACAGTTACGTGCCGCCTACAATGGTGGACGCGTGCAAATTTTTAACCTCAATGATTCTGAGCTGGAAGTATCGGTGATGTTACCCGATGACGAACGAGATAATCTGTATTCGCTCAAACAGTTTCCGGTTCAGACTCCCGCGGGCGAACTGGTGGCCATGGGTCTGATTGCAGACATTGAAACCCGCAGCGGTATCGATTTAATCAATCATAATAATGGTTTTATGTCCGTCGCCATAAGCGCGAGCGTCGACTCACAACTGAACAATGCCGAGCAGATTGTGGCTCACGTAACCGACAACGCACTCACTTAAATTAAGGAAAAGTATGGACTAACTTCTGATGTAGGCGGCTCAACGCGACAGAGTCAGGAAATACTTGATACCATGAAAACCGGGTCTATCCTGACTATTATCTTCATTTACCTGATACTGGCCTGGTCTTTCTCATCCTATTTGTGGCCGCTGGCAGTTATGACCGCGATTCCGCTGGGACTAACCGGCGCTATTGCTGGACACTGGATAATGGGAATGGACATCGGCGCCATGTCACTACTCGCCTTCTTCTCCTTAACGGGGATCGTGGTAAACGATTCAATTATTTTAGTTAGCTTCTTTCGCCGAGAACTGGCCACAGGAAAGTCCTATCACGAAGCGATTCATGAGGCCTCATTAAGCCGCTTCCGCGCCGTGATACTAACCTCGCTGACAACTATTGCCGGCCTGACCCCGCTTATGTTCGAGACATTTAGTCTGGCTATGTACATTGTCCCCATCGCTATTACTTTGTGTTTCGGGCTGGCATTTTCCACTGTACTGGTGTTGATAGTGATTCCAGCGCTGATTGTGATGATTGAAGATGCCCGTATCGCTTTGCAGCGCTTTTCTCTGGTAAAGAAATTGGGATGGGACAAACAAAGCGCGACGAGAAATTAGCCGCACCGCTATTCCGTGCAGCACAGCAGAAATGCTGCGAATGAATTAAACAGGATCTTAAAATGAAAATTGATATTACAAACTTGGTAATCAATCCTCTTAAAAAGTTAGCTAAAAAATTTACTGGCTTGATGCTGCTTGGATTGTCGCTTTTTCTGGGTTATATCATGGTAGCAACCGGACCCAGCGCGGAACCTCTCGAGAAAACAGAACGAGCCTGGCCCGTTTCTGTCATTACGGCAGCGCCTGTAAATCTACCACCGACACTGCTTACATTTGGCAAGGTTGAGTCAAAACAAGTGCAAGTTTGAACACTAGTATTTCCGCTCCGGTTAGCGAAGTATTGGTTCGTGAAGGAGCCTGGGTGGAAGAAGGTGACTTACTAATTCAGTTGGACGCGAACGAGGGTGAGCTAAATTTAGGCGTAGCCCAGGCTAATTACGATAGAAACTCCGCACTGCTGGCATCAGTGAAAACCGAAGCAGAATTAGCCAGCAACCTAAGTGCTCAGTATCTACAACTAAATGAAATTGCAGAATCAAAACAGAGTAGAGCTGTCGACCTTCACAGCCGCGATATGATTTCCGATGCACAATTGGATGAAGCGAGGCTGGAGACTAGCCAGGCCAACATCAGCCTGCAACAACACCTTGCGCAAGTCGCAGACTTCCCTAACAAGATTGCCCAGCAGCAAGCATCTGTAGCTGAGTCTGCCGCCTACTTTAAAAGAGCCAAACTTGATCTTCAACAAACACAAATTCGTGCCCCCTTCTCCGGACGAGTCATTAGCAGTGATGTATCAAAAGGAGATCGAGTTATCGCGGGAGCAACCCTGATTAGAATTGCCGATTACAGCGCACTGGAGATTCGTACTTCCGTACCCACAGAAGTTGGCTTTCAGCTTAATCAAGCCATGAGCAAGTCTCAGCAAGTCAATGCCAGGGCGAATATTGATGGCCGAGAACTGGTGTTTGTACTTGATCGACTTTCGGCTGATATAAAACCAGGCCAAAGTGGCATAGATGTATTTTTTCGCAGTACTACCGGAGAATCTCTGGATATCGGCCGGGTGGTAAATTTGTCGGTAAATCTACCCATGGAGAATAATGTTATATCCATGCCGGTGCACGCTCTGTACGAAAATCAGACTATTTATCGCATCGAGGAACAAAGACTGAAAGCCATTCGCTACGAAATTGTAGGTGACTATCTCAGCAGTGATGACGAATTCAGTATTTTGATCCGTTCGCCGCAAATCAAGTCCGGAGATCAATTGTTAGGATCACAGCTTTCACGGGCAATCACTGGCTTATTAGTGGAACCCGTCTCTAATACCAGAACCCTCTAGAACAACCCACTGAACTCGTCGAAGTTTGGAATTAGGCCGCATTCATCAGGAGCCAGTGGATAGAATCAGAAAACCCTCTAGAACAACCCACTGAGCTCGTCGAAGTTTGGAATCAAGCCGCATTCATCA
>ERZ890510.2154-NODE-2154-length-11537-cov-6.923620_pt1 | contig 11537 bp, 8 predicted proteins | sample MGYA00521265_ERZ890510 | MGnify/ENA primary metagenome ERZ890510 (study PRJEB32303, sample SAMEA104408624) | aquatic metagenome | biome: Brackish water; feature: Chemocline; material: water | place: Baltic Sea | collected 2014-10-26T21:54:00 | depth 110 m ...
CGGCGCAGAGGCGCCACTGCCTTACGCCAGACTGCCGGTCGGTGCACGCGTGCGTATCCTGCCCAACCACGCCTGCATCACGGCCGCGGCCTACGACCGCTACTACGTTGTCGACAGCGACCTCGACGGCGGCAAATCGGTGGTCGACGTGTACGACCGCATCAACGGTTGGTGAAGGTTACAGAGAATTGACCGTATGCCCACCATCCACGGTGAGCACGCTGCCGGTCATGAATTCTCCGGCCTTGGAAGCCAGCAGCAACAACGCGCCGTCGAGATGCTCGGGCCTGCCGATCCGCCGCTGCGGGATGCGCTCGATCAGTCGCTGTCCGCCGGGCGTCTTCCAGAAGGCGCCGTTCATCTCGGTTTCGATGTAGCCGGGGCAGATCGCGTTCACCCGGATGTCATGGCGGGCCCACTCCATGGCGAGCGCCCGCGTCAGGTGGATGAGGCCTGCCTTCGAGGCGTTGTAAGGCGCCACCTGCCCGATGGTCCGCAAGCCCAGGATGGAGGCGATATTGACGATCACTCCCGGCCGCTTGTCGGCGACCCAGCGTTTGGCGGCGCCCTGCGCCACGAGCCAGGCACCGCGAAGGTTGGTGTCGACGACCGCATCCCAATCGTCCTCGGGCATGTCCAGCGCCGGCTTCACGATCGAGATCCCGGCATTGTTGACCACGATGTCGAGCGGTCCCGCAGCATCGAGAGCGGCTGCGATCGACGGACCGGATTGCACGTCGAGGTCGACCGTCGTGGCCTTCACGTTCTGCTGGCCAAGTTCCGCCTGAAGAGACGCCAATCGGTCGGCGCGGCGCGCGGCGAGGACGACCGCCGCGCCGGCGCTTCCCAGGCAACGCGCGAAATGCACGCCAAGCCCCGACGACGCGCCGGTAACCAGAGCCACCTTGCCGCTAAGGTCGAATCGCTTGGACATCGCCGCCGCTCCCCTGTCTCATGCCCGCCTTATAGGCGAGCGTCGCACTTGGAGGAAACATGGCCCTCGGTCTCAGGGGCAACCGCGGTCTGATCATCAGCGACATTCGGGTGCGATACTGACCCCAGGTTCGCGTACCCCTTGGCCGCTGATTGGCCTGCTGGTCGCCGCCGGCATGGTTGTCGCGTTCCATGTTGGCAAGGTGCCGCCGTCCATTCCGTCGATCCGTGACGACCTGGGGGCGAGCCTGAGTCAGGCAGGGTGGCTGCTGTCCACCGTCAATCTGATCACGGCACTCGGCGGCATGGCGATCGCGCTCACCGCCGACCGCTTCGGGCATCGTCGTCTGGTCCTGCTCGGAACCGGTCTATGTGCCGTGGCGAGCCTGTTCGGTGCTTTCGCCGGCAGCGTCGATGCCCTGGTGGTGGGACGTGTGGTCGAAGGGCTGGGCTTTGTTGCGGTGGCTGTCGCCGTGCCTGGCCTTCTGCTGCGGGTCGCTGCTCCTGGGGATCAGCGTCTGGCGATGGCGTTGTGGACGACCTATATGCCAGCCGGTGCCGGCAGCATGATGCTGGCCGCCGCCTTCATCCTGCCGGGTGCGTCGTGGCGCGCCGTATGGTTGGTGGCCGCAGCGGCTTCGTTCCTGATGCTGGTGGTTCTTCTTGTAGGTGCCCTGTCCCGTCGGGAGCTCGATCGCCTGCCGGCGAGCCACCGGCCGGTGCGCACCGAGATGAGGGAGGTGGCAAGCAGTGGGGGCTCGCTGGCCATCGCCGTCTGCTTCGGGGCCTATTCCTGCTGCTGGTTCACCGTCGTCGGCTTCCTGCCCACGCTTCTGATCGAGCGTCTGGGCTTTGCCACGTCGGTGGCGGCGGTGATGACGGCCATTGTCGTCATCGTGAACGTCGGCGGCAACCTCTGCGCCGGTTGGCTGCTGCATCGCGGCGTGCCGCGCGTTGCGGTGATCGTCGGCGCGGCGGTAGCCATGTCGATGTGCGCCGCGGGCATTTTCATCGACGGCGTGCCCGATCTGCTGCGGCTCGTCCTGGCGGGTGTCTATTCAGCAGTGATCGGGGTCGTTCCCGGAGCGTTGTTCACGGCGATCCCGGTTCACGCGCCTCGTCCGCAGCTCGGCGGCGCCGCGACGGGCCTTCTGATGCAGGGTTCGAACGTCGGCGCCCTCCTGGGACCGCCGATCACCGGCGCCTTGGTCGCGACCGGCGGCTGGACCAACGCGGCCTGGCTCACCTCCGTCGCTCTGGCGATCGTGGCTGGCTCCGGTCTCTTCCTGCATTGGCGTGAAAGGCGTAAACTGGGACCATGATCTACGTCGACATCGTCTCCGATACGATCTGCCCCTGGTGCTACATCGGCAAACGTCGCTTTGAGCGTGCCTTGGCGCTGAGTGGCCGCGACGACGTCGCCATCTCCTGGCGCCCCTTCCAGCTCAATCCCGACATGCCGCCCGAGGGCATGACGCGGGACGACTATGTCCGCGCCAAGTTCGGCGGCGGCGACCGGCCGCGCCAGATATACCAGGCCATCGCCGAGAGCGGTCGTGAAGCCGGAATCGAATTCCAGTTCTCCCGCATCAGGCGCACGCCCAACACCGTGCTGTCGCACCGGCTCGTCCACTGGAGCGCCAGGAACGAGCGTCAGGACGAGGTCGTGGCCGAACTCTTCAGGGCCTATTTCGAGGAAGGCCTCGACATCGGCGATCTCGACGCCCTTGTCGCCTGCGCCGTGCGCGCAGGTATCGAGGAGGCCAGCACACGGGCTTTCCTCCTGAGTGACGACGGCCGGCAGGAGGTCGTGGCCTCGGACGTTCATGCCCGGCGGCTCGGCATCAATGGCGTTCCCTGCTTCATCGTTAACCGCAAATACGCAGTGTCCGGCGCCCAGCCGCCGTCGGCCTTCGTTGAGGTATTCAATCTCGCCGAACGCGATGCTGCCACTAGCGCGGCTCAGTCGACTGTCTGAGGCGATCGGTGCCGGGCGTAGATCGTCCGGACCCAGGCCGCCCCAGGATGGGCTTGAACTGAGCCGAGCCACTCCGCAAAGGATGGTGGCATAGGTTCGGGCCTGGCCATGGTCGAGTTCGGCGGATTGACGACAGTCGCCAGGATCGATGCTGCCGTGAGGTCAGCGGCGGTGAAGGTGTCACCGACAAGGTAGCCGGTCGCGCGCGCGCGTTCAGCGACGTAGGTCAACCCTTCCTGCACGGCGCGCTCGCCGTCCTCGATCGATGCCGGACCGCAGATTCCGTTGCCTCGGCGCACCAGGCCCTGAGCCAGCGGCAGCACTATTCGGTACATGGCGCGCTTGGCCGGCGGCTGCCCCTCGCCAAAGAGTCTGGAGAAGTAACCGAGATCGCCAAGCAGTATCGACAGCACCTTGCGCCGGATCCGCGGCCCGAAGTCGCTGTCGAAGAGGCTTTCGATGGCCGCGACTTCCGGATCCGTCATCTTCAGGGGCGGTACCGGATGCAGTCGATCGAGTTCGTGCAGTATCGCCGACGAACCGGCGACCGTCCGACCGTCGATCGTGAGTACCGGGGTCGCGGTCTGACCGGACAGGCGCCGGACCTGCCTCATGTGCGGGCCTGGCAAGAGGTCAATGCGGCGATGGGTAACCTGCTTGAGGTCGAGCGCCCAACGAACCTTCTCGTTGTAGGGTGAGTAGCGAAACTGGAACAACTCGACACTCATCGGATGTCCTCTCGATCATAATATGTTATACGACATATCATATGATATATAACATATATCAAGGATGTTACATGCCCATCGCCGCTTCCCGCAAGGCCCGAACCCGGCAGGAAATTCTCGACCATGCCGCCCGACTGTTCCGACTGCGCGGCTACGAGGCGACCACGATCGACGATGTGATGCTGGCGGCTGGGTTGACGCGCGGCGCCTTCTACGCCCATTTCGGCTCCAAGGACGCCTTGTTCGCCGAGGTCCTGCGCAACAGCCACGGCCTGCTGCGCCTTCTGCGTTCGCGAGATGGCATCGATCCCCGTGCGCTCAATCGCCAGGCCGCACTGGTACTGGACGACTATCTGAACAAGGAAAATATTGGCGAGGTTTCCGTCGGCTGCACGCTGGCGGCACTGCCGGGCGACGTCGGCCGCGCCCCCCTGCCCGCTCGCCTTGCCTATGCCAACGCTGTTTACGGACTGATTGAAGAGCTTGGCCGCGGACGTCCTCGGCCGCGGCGGCTCGACGCCAATGCCACTGCCGCAGCGGTGCTCTGTGTCGGCGCCATTGGCATGGCGCGCGCCGTGGGCGATCGGCGATTGAGCGATTGGTTGCTGAGGTGCGCCCGCCGCGCGGCGGCGACGCTGCTGGACGCCTCACCGAGCAAGGTCAAGCGGCCAGCTTCGCGAGTGCGGTCAAAATCGACGTCACGCCGGAAATCCGCTGCCGCTCGTCGGCCCAAACGCGCTGCACGATCACGCGGTGATCGGGCCTGAGGCGAACCAGGGGCGCATTCTTCTGTATCCAGCCGATCAGCCGGTCGGGCCTGGCAAACTTGTTGTCGTGAAACGACAGAACCAACGCCTTCTCGCCGGCGTCGATGCGCTCAACGCCGGCGGCCCGGCAAAGGATCTTCAGAGCGACGGTGTTCAGCAGGAATTCGGCCTCGATCGGCATTTTGCCGAAGCGGTCGACCAGCTCGGCGGCGAAGGAATCGATTTCAGCTTCGGTCCCAAGCGCGCCGATGCGACGGTAGAGGCCCAGGCGTACCGACAGGTCGGCGACGTACTCCTCCGGGATCAGCACCGGGATACTGAGGCTGATTTGCGGAGACCAGTCGGCCTTTTCGGCCTCCTGCGCCCGGCCTCGCGCCGATTCTACGGCCTCCTCCAAAAGCTGCTGGTAGAGCTCGATGCCGACTTCGCGGATATGACCCGACTGTTCCTCCCCCAGCAGATTGCCGGCGCCGCGAATGTCGAGATCGTGGCTGGCGAGCTGGAAACCGGCGCCCAGCGTATCGAGCGTCTGCATGACATCGAGGCGCTTGGACGCCGCTTCGTTCAGTGCCCGGCCCGGCGGCACCGTGAGATAGGCGTAGGCCCGGGTCTTGCCGCGACCGATGCGGCCACGAAGCTGATAGAGCTGCGCCAGGCCGAACATGTCGGCGCGATGGATGATCATGGTATTGGCATTGCGGATATCGAGGCCGCTTTCGACAATGTTGGTCGACAGCAGAACGTCGAATTTGCCGTCGACGAAGTCCTGCATCGTGTTTTCGATCTGGGTCGGCGGCAGGCGGCCATGCGCCATGGCCATGCGGACTTCGGGCACCAGCTCGCGCAGATCGGCCGCCACAGCGGTCAGATCCTCGATGCGCGGACAAACGTAGAAGCTCTGGCCGCCACGGAACTGCTCGCGCAGCAGCGCCTCGCGGACGGCGACGCCATCGAACGGCGTTACGAAAGTCCGGACGGCGAGACGGTCGACCGGCGGCGTCGCGATCAGGCTCATGTCGCGCACCCCGGTCAGGGCCAGTTGCAGGGTGCGCGGGATCGGCGTCGCGGTAAGCGTCAGCACGTGGACGTCGGCGCGCAGCTCCTTCAGCCGTTCCTTGTGAGCGACGCCGAAATGCTGCTCCTCGTCGACGATCAGCAGTCCGACATCCTTGAATTCGATGCTCTTGGCCAGCAACGCATGGGTGCCGATGACGATGTCGATCGTGCCTTCCTTGAGCGCCGCCTTGGTCTCCTTCGCCTCCTTCGCCGGCACCAGGCGCGACAGCCGGCCGATCCGCACCGGCAGTCCCTGGAAGCGCTCGACGAAGGTCCGGTGATGCTGCCGCGCCAGCAGGGTCGTCGGGCCGATCACCGCCACCTGCTTGCCGGAAAGCGCCGCGACGAAGGCCGCGCGCAGGGCAACCTCGGTCTTGCCAAACCCGACGTCACCGCAGACCAGTCGGTCCATCGGCTTGCCCGACGAAAGGTCCTCAAGGACATCGGAGATCGCCTGGAGTTGATCGTCGGTCTCGGCGTAGGGAAAGCGGGCGCAAAATTCCTCGTACAGCCCGTCCGGTGGCGCCAGCGTCTCGCCCTGCCGCACGGCGCGTTCTGCGGCGATGTTGATCAGCCGGTCGGCCATATCGGCGATGCGCTGTTTCAGCCTGGCCTTGCGCGACTGCCAGGCAACGCCGCCCAGGCGATCGAGGGTCGCCCCCTCTTCCGAGGCGCCGTAGCGGCTCAGCACGTCGATGTTTTCGACCGGCACGAACAGCTTGTCGCCGCCGTCGTAGGTCAGCCTCAGGCAGTCGTGCCGGGCATACTGGATTTCCAGCGTCACCAACCCTTCGTAGCGGCCGACGCCGTGCTCGCGATGGACCACGAGATCACCTTCACTGAGCGACGCCGCTTCGGCGATGAAGCGCTCGGACGGCCGCCGTTTCTTCGCCGGGCGCGACAGCCTGTCACCGAGGATGTCCTCCTCACCGATGACTTCGAGCGTATCCAGCACGAAACCGTGTTCGAGCGACCAGACCGCGATACCCAGCGCGCCGGCAGGCAGGCCGAGGACCGTCGCCAGGTCCGGCACGGGGACGGGCGTCGTGGCGCCATGTTCCTGCAGAAGATGTTGCAGGCGGCTCGCCGAGCCCTCGGTGTAGCCGGCAACGACCACCCGCCGGCCGGCGGCATTCGCCGTCTTCACATGTTCGGCCACCTTGTCGAACAGGTTCACGCCCTGCGCGGTGCGGGCCTGGGCAAAACCTTCGTGGCGTCGCCCATGAAGATCGATCGTATTGGCGGCCAAGGGGACCGCGTCGAAGCTGGTGAGGGCGGCGACCGTGCGCCCGTCAAGCAGGCCGTCCCACGTCGACGGTGCGAGATAGAGCATCTCCGGCGGAATCGGCTTGTAGTCGGCGACGCCGGTCATCCCGCCCTTACCGCCGGTCTTGCGGCGGGCGTCGTAGTAGTCGGCAATCAACTCGTGCCGTGCTTGATAGGCGTCGGCTATCTGGTGATCCGCCGTCACTGTTGCATCGGGGCAGTAGTCGAGCACCGTCTCCATTCGTTCATGAAACAGCGGCAGCCAATGTTCCATGCCAACGTGGCGTTGGCCGGCCGATACTGCTTCGTACAGGAGATCGTCGCCTCCGACGTTGCCGAACAGCTCGCGATAGCCGCCGCGGAAGCGCGCGATGCTCTCGGCAGTCAGCAACACCTCACTGACCGGCAGCAGAACGACTTCCTCACGGGGGCCGGTCGAGCGCTGGCTCATGGCGTCGAACGACCGGATCGACTCCACGGCGTCGCCGAACAGGTCGAGACGCAATGGCTCGCTGGTACCCGGTGGGTAAAGGTCGATCAGCCCACCACGGATGGCAAATTCGCCCGGCTCCATCACGGTTTCGGCACGGCCATAGCCGTTTTCGCCGAGGAACTTCGCGAGCCAGGTGAGGTCGAGCGTCTGACCCTTGCGCAGGACCACCGCAGCCTCGGCGTAAAGACTGCGCGGCGGCACCTTCTGCAAGACGGCTCCGACCGAGGCCAGAATGACTCGGGCGGGGGCGCCGGGCTTCTTGGTCGCAGCCAGCTTCGCCAGGGTTTCCAGTCGCTCGGCCATGATGTCGGGATGAGGCGACAGGCGGTCGTAGGGCAGGCAATCCCAGGCCGGAAAGACCAGCACTTCCCGTTCCGGTGTGAAGAATCGCAGCCCGTCCTGAAGCCGCTCGAGGCGCTGGCCATCGCGCGCCACATGCAGAATGTCTTTGCCGCCGGTCGTCCGCGCCAGTTCGGACAGCACCAGAGAATCGGCACCTTCCGGTAGGCCAGCGATGGTCCAGCGCCCGGCCTTGCGAGGGATCGCGGCCAGGGTCTCAGAAAGTGGCACTGTCACTGGAAGGTCACTCGAAATGCCAGGAGTCTGCGCAGCACGGACGTGTCGGATGTAGCTGGGATGTCGGCTTTGCCGGAAACCCAGTCGAAGATGTCGTTGTCGCCGCTGTCCAGCAGCCGTTCGTACTGGTCCAACTCGGTCGAATCGAACGAGGCAATATGGGCGCGAGCAAATTGGCCAAGGAGAATGTCGTTCTCCTTGTTGCCGCGATAGATGCTGCGATAGAGCAGCCGCTTGCGCCGCGTCTCGATATCCGCCTCGCCTGTCGCCCGTGCCATCTTTTCCCCAGGCTCGCCTCGAAAAGGGGCGTAGCATATAGGCGGCGGCGATGGCTGAGTCACGCGGCCTCGGAATCAGTCAACGGATGCGCCCGCAGAGCCTGACCCCTCTTTTTGCCCAAACGACATCGTTGCCGGGAATCGGGCCGCGGTTGGGCAAGCTTGTGGAGAAATTGGCGGGACCGCTGGTCGTCGACCTGCTCTGGCACCTGCCCTTCGCCATAATTGACCGGCGCAATGCCCCCGAGCTTTCCGGCGCCCGCGCCGGTGAGGTCGCCACCCTCACCGTGACGGTCGACGAGCACCTGGTGCCGCACAGTCCACGCCAGCCCTATCGGGTCTGGTGCAGCGACGAGACCGGCCGGCTCTGCCTCACCTACTTCAATGGCCGCGAGGACTATCTCAAGAAGCTTCTTCCGGTGGGCGAGGTTCGGGTGGTCAGTGGCCGGGTCGAACTCTACCAGGGTGAAGTTCAGATCACGCATCCCGACCATGTCGTGCCGCTCGACCAGCGTGACCAGATCCTCAGGGTTGAACCCGTCTACGGCCTCACCGCGGGCCTCACCCAGCGCCCGCTGCAGAAGGCGATCGCCGCGGCCGTCGAACGCGCGCCCGACCTGCAGGAGTGGCAGGACGCAGCCTTCGTGGCGCGTAATCGCTGGGCCGGTTGGAAGTCATCGCTGGCCCGCGCCCATGCGCCGACCGAGGAGGCCGACCTCGCCCCCTTGCATCCGGCCCGCGCCCGCCTCGCCTTCGATGAACTGCTGGCCAGCCAGCTGGCGATCGCGCTGGTACGGCATCACAACCGCACCCTGAGCGGCCGCGCCACCAAGGGTGATCGGCGCCTGCACAAGGCAGCGCTTGGTGCCCTGCCATTCGAATTGACGGCGAGCCAGAAAGGCGCGGTTGAGGAAATCGCCACCGACATGGCCAAGGCCGAGCGGATGATCCGCCTGCTGCAGGGTGATGTCGGCAGCGGCAAGACCCTGGTCGCCTTTCTCGCCATGCTGATCGCCGTCGAGGCTGGGGCCCAAGCCGCCCTGATGGCACCGACCGAACTTCTGGCGCGACAGCACTATGCCACCATCGCGCCGTTGGCCGAGGCGACCGGCGTGCGGCTCGCCCTGCTGACCGGACGCGACAGCCAGAAACAGAAAAAAGAGACGATGCGCGGCCTGGCCGATGGGTCGATCGGTCTCGTCGTCGGCACGCACGCCCTGCTTCAGGAGGAAGTCGAATTTGCCGACCTTGCGCTGGCCGTCGTCGATGAGCAGCATCGCTTCGGTGTCCATCAGCGCATGGCTCTGCCGTCCAAGGGCCATGCGGTCGATCTGCTGGTCATGACCGCGACGCCCATTCCGCGCACCCTGATGCTGGCAGCCTACGGCGATCTCGATGTCTCGAAGCTCACCGAGAAGCCGGCCGGCCGCCTGCCGATCGACACCCGCACCCTCCCGCTCGAGCGCCTCGGCGACGTCGTTCAGGGTGTCGGCCGCATGATCGCGACGGATGCGCGTGTCTACTGGGTCTGCCCATTGATCGAGGAATCCGAGGAGGTCGACCTCGCCAATGTCGAGGAACGCTTCCAGCTTTTGAGCAAGCGCTTCCCCGGCAAGGTCGGGCTGCTGCATGGCCGGTTGAAGAGTGCCGAGCGCGAAGCGACCATGGCGGCCTTCGCCGATGGGCGGCTGTCGATCCTGGTCGCCACGACCGTGATCGAGGTCGGAGTCGACGTGCCCGCCGCCACGGTCATGGTCATTGAACATGCCGAGCGTTTCGGCCTGGCGCAGCTGCACCAGCTTCGCGGCCGCGTCGGACGCGGAGCCGGCAAGTCGAGTTGCCTGCTGCTTTACGCTCAGCCGCTCGGCGAGACGGCCAAGGCGCGGCTCGCGATCATGCGCGACACAGAAGATGGCTTTCGCATCGCCGAGGAGGATCTCCGTCTGCGCGGCGCCGGCGAATTGCTGGGCACGCGCCAGAGCGGACTGCCGGACATGCGGCTGGCCGATCTCGCCGCCCACGCCGAACTTCTGCAGGCGGCCCGCGACGATGCGCGACTGGTGATCGATCGCGATCCGGATCTGAAATCGGAACGCGGCGCGGCCTTGCGGACCCTGCTCTACCTCTTCCGTCGCGACGATGCCGTACGGACACTCCGCGCCGGATAGCTAACCGAGCTGCGCCACATAAGCTCTGAGCGCATCGCGCGCGGCCTCGACACTCTTCTCGGCTTCCGTCCGGCGTCCGGCCAGGGCTTCTAACTCGCTCTCCTGCTTGTCGAGCGTGGCCAGGTAACGACGTTGCAGGTCGCTGTTGGCCGGAACGCGGGCGAGATTGTCGCGCAGGCGCGCCTGCTCCTGGACGATCTGCTGACGTTCGGTCTCGACCTGCTTGATCTTGCGCTCGGCCTCGGCGACCGCCTGTTGCAGTTGCAGCACCTTGGCAAGCGCATCACGGGTCTTGGCGTCGAACTCGCGGGCCTGTGCGTAGACGCGGATCTGGTCGGCCGCGCCATCGACCAGGCGCAGGTCCTGCTGTTGCATCTTCTCCTGGATGACTTCGAAGGTCTGGGTTTGGTCGCCACCCGGCAGGGCGAAGGGGATGCGGTAGTTGCCTTCGCTGATCTCGATGCCCTTGGCGTCGGGCTTGGCCAGGGTCCAGCCCGATAAGCGGGGTTGCAGGATGACGAGCTGGCGCGGCTCCTTGGCGGGGCCACGCACGCGATAGACCGTGGTCTGGCGGACAATGCGCGAAAGCTTCAGCACCCCATGGGAAATGGTTCCGGTCGAAAGCCGGTTGGCTTGGGAAGTATCGCGCTCGACGGTGATTTTTTCGTCGAGCGCATAGGCCAGCAGTCTTTTCTCGCCTACGGGGAAGCCTGACAACCGGGCATCGCCGACGTAGGCCACGCTCCCGCTCCTGTCGCGCTCGTAGATCGTGATCAGGCCAGGGGGCAACCCGCTGTCGCCGTCGTTGGTGAGGCGGATGGCAGCCAGTGGATTGCGCGCCGCGGTCTCGGCCTGATAGAGCGCGAGCCGCTGCGTCGGGATCAGGCGATCGATGATGGGGATCGACAGTGTCCGGCCATTGTCGACACTGACGGCACGCGGGAATTTGAACACGACTTGGGTCGCGGCATCCGAGGCTTCGATCTGGTCGGAGGCAGCGGCTACCGGCGGTGGCGCGGCCGCGGCAGACGGCGCCATGGAACTCTCCATCTGGAGGCGGTGCGGAGCCGGCGCCGGCATGGTCGATGATTTGGCCTGTGCCGCCTGAACGCCGCCACGGTCGACACCCGGCATCAGGCGTCCCGCGACCTCCACCGGCACTTCCGGCCGCGTCACGTAGTAGGCATTGTAGAGCGCCTGATGGAAGGCGACCGGCCGGCCCGAGACGAGCGTCAGGTCGACATCCTTCCAGTCCTGCCCACTCAGGTTTTCGATGGTGGCCCAGCCCTGCAGC
>ERZ890510.2156-NODE-2156-length-11530-cov-4.820915_pt1 | contig 11530 bp, 5 predicted proteins | sample MGYA00521265_ERZ890510 | MGnify/ENA primary metagenome ERZ890510 (study PRJEB32303, sample SAMEA104408624) | aquatic metagenome | biome: Brackish water; feature: Chemocline; material: water | place: Baltic Sea | collected 2014-10-26T21:54:00 | depth 110 m ...
AATAAACAAATATTTAAAATAAAATCATCAAGTACTTTATATGATTGGTCAATTGCGGAGCCCACATTGTTTTGGAGCTCCATTTGGGATTACTGCGACGTAATCGCTTCAAAAAAAGGAAGCACCATACTGAAGCATCCAGACAAAATGCCTGGAGCAGAATGGTTTCCAGAAGCCCGCCTCAACTATGCGGAAAACCTATTACGACAGAGAGATAATCAAGAGGCAATCGTTTTCCGAGGAGAAGATCAAGTTAGCAACCGCCTGACCTATGCGGAACTCTATGATGCCGTCTCCATAACTGCTCAAGCACTGGCCAAACAAGGGGTCTCAAAGGGTGATCGAGTTGTGGCTTTTTTACCCAATTTACCAGACACCATCATCTTCATGCTGGCAGCCTCGAGCTTAGGTGCGCTATGGTCATCCTGCTCCCCAGACTTTGGAACACAAGGAGTATTGGACAGATTTGGTCAAATTAAACCTAAGGTTCTAATAGGGGTAGATGGCTACTACTACAACGGCAAACACATCGACACACTGAATAAGCTTGGTGAGATAGCGAACTCACTCACCTCTTTACAGAAAGTGATTGTCGTACCATACACAGAATCTAAACCGAAAATCTCAACAATAAAAAAATCAATTCTCTTGAATGACTTCGTTCGCCCATTCAAACCAAGAACAATTCAGTTTGAACAAGTACCCTTTAACCACCCATTGTTCATCATGTTCTCGTCTGGCACCACAGGTGTGCCAAAGTGCATCGTGCACGGACATGGCGGAACCCTACTGCAACACCTAAAAGAACATCGACTGCATACAGATTTGAAAGTCAAAGATCGCTTCTTCTATTTCACCACGTGCGGCTGGATGATGTGGAATTGGCTTGTCAGCGGTCTGGCTTCAGGGGCGACACTCTTATTATTTGATGGATCCCCAACCTACCCAAAGGGCGATGCATTATTTGATTTCGCCGAAACAGAGCGAATGACTATTTTTGGAACCTCAGCAAAATATATCGATGCCATTTCTAAAATGGGTATGCAACCCGCACGAACCCACAAACTACCTCACCTTAAAACCATCACATCAACCGGATCACCACTCTCCCCAGAGAGTTATGACTACGTATATACCAAAATCAAGAAAGATGTCTTACTCTCATCCATATCTGGAGGCACAGACATCGTATCGTGCTTTGTGCTTGGCGACCCAACTCTACCGGTTTATCGGGGAGAGATACAACGAAGAGGCTTTGGATTGAACGTTCAAGTTTTCAGTGATGCGGGGAAATCTGTCATAGGAGAAAAAGGGGAACTTGTATGCATAGGAACTTTCCCTTCTATGCCTATTGGGTTTTGGAACGACAAAGGCGATAAGAAATATCTTAAAGCCTATTTTTCTCGCTTTAAGAACACATGGTGCCATGGAGATTTCATTGAACTCACTCCGCGCGGCACACTAATCATCTATGGTCGCTCAGATGCAGTCCTGAATCCAGGCGGGGTTCGAATCGGCACATCGGAAATATACCGTCAAGTTGAAAAACTCGACTCTGTCGTAGAGAGCCTCGTCATTGGTCAAAACTGGCAAGACGACACGCGCGTGGTCTTGTTCGTTCGCCTTCGTGATGGATTACAACTTGATGAAAGTTTGCAGACCACAATAAGACAGGCCATCAGAGCTAATACAACACTCCGCCATGTCCCTGCAAAAATACTACAGGTTCCAGATATTCCTAGGACTAAAAGTGGGAAAATTGTTGAGTTAGCAGTCAGGAACCTCGTTCATAACGAGCCTGTCAAAAACATAGAAGCCCTCGCAAACCCTGAGGCGCTCGTACACTTCGAAAATAGACAGGAATTAACGACGTAATTACTTAGATATTGTTTTTTATATAAAATATCCGATACAAACGCCGTATCGGATATTTTTTTATACCATCCTTCCGAAGCTTAAAATTTCATTCGCATCTCAACGCGAACACCTGAAACTTCCTCAAGATTTTTACGCTCACCATAGATAGCATCCGTTCTAAAGATCCATCGTCTGGATATAGGCTTTTGATAACGAACACCAATCGCTTGTTGATCACCTGGTGCATTGCGTAATGGGTCGTTCTCGTTACCAATAATCTGGACATTCGCATACTCAACGATTAACTGCTGATCTAATGCGAACAGATACATCACCCCGATAGCGCCACCAAACGTATCGTTAGCGGTGTCGTCAAGCTTTGGAAAACCGGTAATACCATCGGTTTCAAAATTAACACCCGTGTTTTTAAGGATACCTGCTGCGCCGGTTGCGAGCGGTTGGGGCTTATCTTTACCATAGAAAAAGTTAAAGTACGGCACCAACGTAGACGGCAGGTGTGTAATCCAAGAATTCTCAACTAATAGAACAAATCCATCAGCGGTTTGATTCACACCTGGAACCGGATCTTGACCAAAGTTCGACAACAAGCGAACACTGTTAGATAACTTGCCGCCATAACGCTTAGTCCACCCCAACATCACATTGTTATAGTCCATTTGGACATCGTCTCTATCGTCGGTGACTCTTGCGTAACCAGCTTCTAGATAACCCTCTGCAACGTCCACGAATGTCGTTAATGCGTAAAATTTACCGGCATTATCATCTGTCACACCATCCGTTATAAAAACAGGTGTGGATACTTTATTAAGACCCACGAAGAAGGTTGCATCGTAGTTCGTGATATCGAACTTCGGTGAATTTTTTGCCTGCAAAGTAACGGCACCACCGACAAACGCATCGTTCACCCATAGACCATTTTGCAGAAATAGAGGCACTAAGCCCACGGCAAATGGCAAATCAAATGTAGTGTACTTATCAGTAAGACCGGATTGAATATACCCCCAGTCACCTTCGAAAAAGAATGTCTCCGGATCAAAATCCAACTCCGCTTGAAATCCGTTTCCGTCAACATCGTCAACAGGTGTTCCGCCTAACTCCAAACGTGTCTGCTTTCCATCGTCAAGAGGTTTCACAAACATGTGTAGACGCTCAGTAGCCGTTAGGTTCAGGTCGAATTCTAAATTCAACTGAGACGCCAACTGCGCATTCTCTACCTCACCGTTGTCGTTGGCTGCGAGAACCGTTCTCCAATCGCCGTAGACTAAAAACTGCGGCCGCACAAGGTTTTTGGCACCAACGATGTTTATTCCTGAGCCAAATTCGCCCTCCGAATACATCGGATAACCCCATTCAATAAGGGGGCGAGGTTCATCTATATTTGTTTTTCCACCATAAACGATAAGTTGTTCCTCGGCATCGTATGGAGCTGTGTAGACCGGGTCAGGCGCAAACCCACCCATGTCATACTCACTTGGCCTGGCACCCTCATCCATTTCAGGGGGGGCCTGATGACCCTTATGGTCAGGACTACTGCTTCGATACTCGAGCACTGTATCAGCAGGTCCCTTTCGCTCAAACTCAAGCTCTTGCGCTATACCAATAGATGGAGCAATTAACGCGAGCGGCATCGACGCTAATATAAATCTTATTTTTGTAGTCACTTACTTAACCTCAAATTCAACAGCGTATGGATGTATGTCTAACATCCATTCATTAATGGAGCGCTCCATATCCTGTGTCGCACCGACAAATTTCATAAAGTACAGTGGCTCTGCTCGACTTCTCATTCGCGCTAAAACCTTGTACGTTCCTTTTTTAGTCATCTTCTCAGCAGGAACTTTATACTTCGCGTCTCTCCATCCTAGAGGAGGAATAGAACGCCCTTCCATTCGGACTAAAGGTGGGTGATTTTGAACTGATGTTGGGACTGCTGCAGGACGTAAGAAAGGCTTCTGATCTACATCAAAGTTAACAGGAAGGTACATTTCTCGATCTGTACCCTTAATGTTTGTTGTCAGAAACTTTGTTTGTAAATTCACCAATTGATTATCGTATGGGACTTTTCCTGCAGCCACGTCCAACGAATGGTTATCTGCCATATCTCCATAGCTATCGACGTATCCGGACTCAAAAATACGCTCTCCATCAGGATCAATCACAGCCACATTCATCCATATTTCAGGCTGAGCTCCCAATGAGCCTGAGGGCAAGTTGTGACCATTGTCAACGTTTGTAATCCTAAATCGTAATTTAAGTGGTTCACCCACCTGAGGTGTATCACCATCAAAAAATGGGCCATCTATTCTAGAACCATTTTCCATGACCGCCTTGCGATCGAGTTTTTTATCAACTAAGAGCTTTTGATTTTGCTTGATGATATGCCTTGCCCAAAGACGGTCTTCAGAGTCCGTCCAGGTTTCAGGGAATTCTGGAACATCCACCTCTCCTCGTTTGAGTTGTTCCTCCCAATCAGCATCGCCCCATGGCGCTCTATAATCAAAGGTCAACCACTCTTTAATACTCCATCGGAGCGCACGCGGATTAAATGGGAATATACCAGGGTGTGCTATTGGGTAACCCGGGCCATAAAACGCGTGGTTCGCATGTTTTTTGTTTGTGTCACCAATGACTCTTCCGTTAACGATCGCTGTTGGCCAAGAAGCGTATCCTTTTGCTTCCCCTGGGATTTTGCCCATGTGACAGTCCTGACAAGTCGTTCCCTCTCGAAAGGCTGGGGAATCTCGATATTGCTCCCATACAACTTCCAACTTGATGCCTAAATTAACCTTAACTTGGTGGCATGACACACAAAATTCAGAGGTACCAATTTGCTCAAATACTGTAACCCCACCGTGAATAGGTGTTCCACCTACGCCGGGCTCGTTGGTAATTCGATACTCTTCTTTATTGTCTATAACTGTTGGGAAATTCTCACCCCCACCTGAATTATAAACAGGGTCAAAAATGGTTCCCGGAACAATATGACGCTCGCCATTCACTTTTCCGAACTGAGCATTCACTCGATGACACGTAACACAGGTGATGCCTTCTCTTGCCACAATACTTCTATCCCAGAGCGGCAGCTCACGCGGTTCACCTTTCTGGGTTCCAACCTGTTGATGGCAACGCGTGCAGAAAGTACCCATCGTACCGTCAGTCAGTGCATTTACGGCTTGTTCGAATTTATGAAACATGGGAGAAACCGACGCATAAGCATGGTTTGACGAAGCCCATTCCCAGAATTGCTTTTGGTGACACATTGCACATTTCGTGGCGGATGGGAATTCGTCATTCATCAAAACATCTAGGTGAGCACTGTTCCCATCTGCTAATTCAACGGGATTTCTCTCCGCAAATGCGGCGGGAGCAGTTAACAATGTCACTATCGTGAATACTACTGCTAAACATTTCGATCCATACTTATTCATGCTGCCGACTACCTTCTTTCAGAAAAATTCAAATCTCGTATTTAGATTTTAAATTAATTAATCGACTAATTACTTGCGCGCTGCCGCTAGCAACTTCAGTGCAGCCGTATATTTCGCCGGGGTGTAAGCTTCCGACTTATCAATGGCTGCATAAGCTTTCGACAGTGCTTCGTTATATCGGTTCAAATCTGCCGAAGCACCCGTATTTTCGATTGCTGCGAGTATTGAACCAATCGCCATGGTGGCTTGCTCTGCGGTTATAAGGTCGACAAACTCACCTTTCAGACCCTCAGAAACCAGGGAGTCGTATATTTTCCACATTGCAGATACATCAAAATCAGCAGCGGCAAATTTTTCAACTAAGCCATCAATCGTTGTTGACAAATCACCCAACGATTTCATCGTGGCATCTTGTCCCTTAGATGAAGATTCATGAAGCGCCCTGGTTTGCGTCATTAACTTTGTCGCCATTGTAGGGTCAACAGCATTAGCCAGAACACGCAGCATTACAAGGCTCGAATCATTCAAACGCGGCACGCCCGGTCCAATATTTACGGACTCTCTCTTTTCCCAACGTGGTTCTTCCATTGAGTGGTGACAGGCATAACAGTCAAAGTAGACAAGCTCAGGGAAAATTCCAGCTGAGTTTCGATTTTTATCCAACAATGCTTCGACCGTAATTTGTGCCGCCATCGCCTGACCTACAGCCCAAACCTTAACGCCACTTGACTGCTGTTTTCTCTGCTTGTAGTCAGCGTCAATACGATAATGCGCCGGTTGATTTGCAGTGAAGGTATCGAGCTCAAATGCCAACCTAGGATGTCCAGCACCCATAATTCGGTGAGTGATGAATTTTCTTGGGTCACTTAAGTGGCAACTTAGGCAAAGTTTAGCGCGCGCTTTAGGATCCTCAGTTGGATATATACCTGCATTTAAGTAATCCTGTCGTTGCCCAAACCCTGAAACGTGCAGTCCGAGCCACTCTACCGCTCCCCCGTGGCAGGTCTCACAACCGACTCCATCAGCAATATCAAAGTTTTTTGATTGAAGCTCTTTCGGAACATTATCCGCATGACAATCAAGACATACTTTTTCTTGACGAGCGTCCTTTATTCCCAAATTCTTTGCAATTCTTTTACCTCTGTCAGAGCTTAACGCTTTATACGCTTCCGAGTGCTTGTCCTCTGTGCTCCATGTCACAAATTCGTTTTGGAGCACTGCAGAATTTGCCCATGGTTTAACAGCTCCATGACAAGTTGACCCCCCACAAGTCTGGGAGCCCAATCGCGCTTTACCAGAATAGTGAGGTAATTCAGCCTCAGCATTAGCATTTATTGAGACCATGCTCAGTAGCAGAGCTGCGAGAGCACTGAACACCGATGTTTTGAAGTGGATCGCTAAACGATTAATCCATTGAGTTTTTTGACTCCCTGCCCGAAGTTGGGTAGGTCTAACAATGCTCGTGTTCATTGCTTCACCTCTGCTTTAGTTTTTATTTCTTTATGAAATCCATGACAGCTGGTACACGTTGTCGGCACCAGACTTCCATGTTCTCCCCCATGACAATCTTTACAAGTATTAACGGATGGTAATAACAGATCATCCGCCTTTTCTGATTGATCCGCCGCATGGCACTCCAGGCAATCGGAAGTGGTATGAGGCGCGTGATTAAACTGCCCCTTCTTCAAGTATAGGCTTGCCGTTGGGGCCTCTACCAAACCCCAATTGAGCGGATTTTTATTATCTTCTATAACCTCGTGACACTCACCACAAAGTTTCTTACCAAAGTGGCCGCCAATTACTTGGTTTGCTTTTTCCTGAGCCCACTTGAGCCCTTCTTGTTTTTGAAGATCGGTCGTTTTAGAACCAGGAATACGTCTCACCACCGATGGTACCTTCTCGCCCTTTTGAGGTTTAAATCCGCCATACAAAGCTATTGATGCGTATGCGTCTCGTATGTACTGCTTGGCTGCTGCTACGTCCCCATGGGGAATCATACGGTCAGGGGCATTGGGCTCAAATCGCAAGCTATGACAATCAGCACAAACCTTCTCAAACTCCGGTTGCGCCATGACTGTGCCTGTGACGTCAGCTTTATGACAACTGTCACAACTCAGTACGCGTCTCTCTCCAATAGATCCATCGGGCACTTTCATGCCCTCTTCAGCCAAATGTTGTTTATGTGAAAACTTTAAGCCGGACTTAGGTTTGTTATTGGCTTCTTCATAATAAAACGGTCCGTGATCTTCAAACGAAATGATGTTACTGAGTTCAGACTGACCATCAGTTACCGATGCAATGTTCCCATGACAGTCACTACAAAATGTCTCGGAATTTAGAACGAGGTTTTCAGCTCCCTCATGTTCTTTATGGCAACTTTGACAAGACGTCTCGGAAATTGATGCGCCGGGAAACTTATTAACATCGACGTGTTCATGCGAGTCCGAGTGGCAACTGGAACAAGTTTCATTCGACACTTGTTGGAATGGTTCCTGATGACACGCGCTGCAGTCCACACTCAATATTTGATGCGACGATGATAAATGACCCGCTTGCCAAAATTGGCGCAACGACACTGGTAAAATACTCTTATTATTGTGATTTGCATCTCGAATTTCTTTTACAGTTCGAGGGCCATCTACTTCCAGAGCTGCTCGTTTGGCCTCACCGCTAAAATGCTCCACTAGCGGGATCGCTATAAATAGAATTGCGATCAAGAGACCCAATCCTATAGCCCAAGGCTTTGCTCTCAACCCTAAATCTTCAACGCTGAGCGTTGAACGCTCAGACAGCGCATCACGTATATTTTCTAGTGGGTGAACCAACTCAAGGGTAACAATATAGTCTGCATCGCTGTCATCTGGGGTGGCGAGCAACTGAAGCGCATAAGGACCCACCTCAAAACTATCTCCGACATTGATGCGCCCACTCGTAACCAAATGGCCATCAATCTTGACGGGAGTGCGCCCTGCCGCATCCAAATAAATACCACCATCTCGCTCAGCAAGTGTGGCTTGATGTAATAAAGCTCTCGGGTCGTTTAGAAAAATCTCAACGTCTGCGCCACGCCCTAACCGAATGGGCGCACCACTAATCGTCGTATCACGCGTAACAATATCGCCTGACGATTTTCTTTGAAGGGTGCGAAGTACCAGTTTCATATTACGAGCCCCTTACCAGTAGAAAAACACAGCAAACACGTGTGCGACAAGGGCGACTAGCGCACCAATTGAAAGTGGGATGTGAAAATAAAGCCATAACCGCACCAGGGTAGCAGCCCGAACGTAGGTTCGAAGCCGACGGAGCAATTCTGACTTTCGAGTCAAAATCGTTCGAAGCTTTCTTAATGCTGATTCCTGCTCATCACCGGAGACCTTAGCCTCATCAATGAATTCCAAGGCTAATCTTGTCGAACAATCCTTAGGCTCTACCTCCAACATTTTGGATATGGAACCACCGATTTGAGTACCCTCAGCTCCACTGAGGACCGCAGCATTGATTTCGTCGCCTAATCCCATTGCGACTTCCCTGGCCTGCAAATCCAGTTCCGACAATTCAAGCAAAATCTCCGCTCGAGTTAGGCCTTGCCTCGAGCCAGTTAATATCGAGGGGTATCTGACATAACAAAAAACACCGTACATGCCACTCGTCACTGTGAGAAAAACCAAAACCCAGAGAAGCGAATGTAGGTTTACACCAAGCTGGAAACCCGAATGAAACAAACTGAGGAAGACAACCAAGACCCCAAGATAAACATGGGCGCTCAACCAACCTTTTAGAGGATCCACACCGGTCATAAACTGACGTTTTTTTACCCCGAACCACGCCAAAAATAAAACCAGCCCAGCACTTATGACGCCGAATGTGTAACCGAACCACGTCCCCCCATTTGGAGTTCGACCCGGATCATGCCAGAGATACGCAATCAGCGTAACAAGCAGGACAAAACCACTAATTTTTAAATACTTATAGCCTTTATAGGCTAGAAAAGACTCGCTTAATTTAATATCCATGAGACTAAGACGCTTTCCCTTGTAACTGCATTAAAGCCTGCGGTGCAACGCGAATCGCTGCGCCAGTTGGGCACGCTCTAACGCATGATGGGCCGCCTTCCAAATCTCGGCACATGTCACACTTGACCGCTTTTTTAGGTGCTTTTTCACTGGTATCATTTTTTGTAAACAATCTAGATAGAATCCCAGTCTTCTTATTGTCGAGCGACGCGAGTTGTATGACGCCGTAAGGACAGCTACGTGCGCAGTTACCACATCCAATACAACTATCTTCGATAAACACCTCTCCAGAAGGGGAACGTTTTATCGCGTCCGGAGGGCAATCAGTCATGCAATGTGGATTCTCACAATGACGGCAGGATGTCGGGATGTGCATTGTTTGATAAGTAGGCCCCGCCTCACGATCCAAACGCGACACACCATCGTGGGTCTCGGCACATGCCTTTTCACAATTATCGCAACCAATACATAAGGACTCGTCAATGAGCAAGACATCTGTCGCTTCACTCACACCTTGCTCGAGAAGAAACTGCAGAATGCCTCCACCGTTTCCGGTTTGAGACGCGCGTTCATTTTGGGTAATTCGATCTTTAAATTTCGACTCTACTGAAGCCTTAAGTTTAACATTCGAATCCATCAGACTCTTAAAAGCTGACCCGTCGATTTGGATAGTCTCACAGGCAACTGCCGCAGTGACGGTGGCGGATCGAGGTGCATTTGAAACCAACCCCATTTCACCAACATAATTACCAGAAGCCACATAATTGAGCACGACACTGCGTCCGCCTAGACGCTTTGACACGGAAACCGAACCCTTTCGAATCAGATGAAGCGAATCCGCCTCATCCCCCTCATTAAATAAGACTTCACCCAACTTGAATGACTTGATTACAGAGCTCTCAGCGATCTCAATAAGGTCTTGTCGCGGGACGTCGGGCGCGATATACGTTTGGATCTGTCTGATCGCCGCCTCTCTATCGAGCGCTTGACGCACATCAGGCGAATTACCCCTGACTTTAATCATTGTCCGTCTTGGAATTTCTATCAACACACAGCTTGATTCCGCTTTGATCGTTGCCGTTCTTCTACGCCCGGAAATCAATCCCATCTCACCGAAATAATTCCCAAGACCTAGAATAATTCGCTTTTCCAGATCGTCTTCGTCAACGACCACTGCAACCGCACCTTCAAGAACGACATAAAAACTGTTGGTATAGTCATTCTTCTCAAAAACCACATCTCCAGGAGCACATTTGTGCACCGTAGATTCAACCATCATCTCCCTAAGCATCAGCGCATTTATATTCGCAAATACCGGTATCGACTCCCGCACGTTCTTTAGAAACCCCTCTACATCATCAGTATTTAATATACTAATTTGAGATTTAAGGATTGGAGCATCTGCTGGTTCGACCGCATTACCAAGTATGTACTCAACAACTTCATAACCTTGGTTCATTGCTTGCTTAATTAACGGATAGCCGCCCAACGCACCAACAATATACAAACCAGCAACGTTAGACTCATATTGCTCCGTGCATTCAGGAAGTGCATTGCGCGCATCAGATGGGAAGACGACCCCACAAGACTCTACAAATTTACGTGGCGGGGACGCGCCCATTCGAGCAATCACCCTATCGCACTCAATCGTTACCTCTCCATCGGGCGTTTCAACAGTCAGTGTCCCCACGCCTGCGCCAATCGTGCTTGCCTGATATATTGGCTGTATCCTGCCCGCATCTATAGCAGACATAATCAACGCCTCGTTAGCAGGCTTCGCTCTTGCAAAATCTTCGCCTCGATTCAACACGTAAACGGTATTTCTAACCGATAAAGCAACGGCATTTTCGATCGCCGCGTCACCCGCTCCGATCACAATAATACGCTCAAGCTCATACTCGTCAGGGTCATCGAGCTGGTACTGAATATGAGGCAAGTCAGCTCCGGGCACTCGAAGTTTATTGAGGTTACCTTGTAATCCTATACCTAGAATCACGGTTTCTGCAGTGACGGTTGCACCGTCAGCCATCTTAATAGTGAAATTCCCCTTTTCACCCTCTATTCCCACCACCTCACTATTCAGTCTCACATTAACCTTCAATGAGGCGGACGTGTCATCCCAATTATCCAGTATGTCCTCTCGTTTTCCAGCTGCGAACGGCATTGGCGACCGCAGCGGCAAAACATCCGGAGTGGACATTACGAATTTAC
>ERZ890510.2158-NODE-2158-length-11528-cov-4.791859_pt1 | contig 11528 bp, 9 predicted proteins | sample MGYA00521265_ERZ890510 | MGnify/ENA primary metagenome ERZ890510 (study PRJEB32303, sample SAMEA104408624) | aquatic metagenome | biome: Brackish water; feature: Chemocline; material: water | place: Baltic Sea | collected 2014-10-26T21:54:00 | depth 110 m ...
CCCACCATAAGATAAATCAGTTGTTGGACTTATGTAAACATCGTTTTGAGTTAAAAAGCTAACTCGAATCATCGGAAAACCTCGAGTTATAATTGAGAAAACCACAGAGCCAAGTAAAGCTAAAATTAAACCAAAAGCTGAAACAGATAATACAGAAATTGCTGCATCTCCAATTGCTCTTTTGCCCCATACCGTAGACATAAATACAATCGCACTTATTAATTGAGCTGGGCCAAATAAAATAACGACCAAAATAGTGGCTGGTAAATCTGTTACAACAAATCCAATAAACAAAATAATTAATGGTGTTATGACTGATAACAATGAGGCTCTTAAAGTTTTAGCATTTACTGTTGCCCAAGGTTTTTCAGGTTTTATTACATTTTCCACAACTACACTCATGCTATTTCCTCATTTCTATAACGAGAAACAATCGCATTTGCAATCATGTTTACAATCAAAGTTAAAATAAACAAGACCAAGCCTGCACCAAGTAGTGCTTTTACCTCTTCAACTTGGGCTTCACCAAATTTTGCCACGATCATTGATGCAACAGAACCACCTTCTGGTTCAAGAATTTTATATAAATTAACCTTGTCAAATACTAAATTCAAAACAAAATAAATTGCAATTGTTTCACCCATTGCTCTACCCAGACCAAGCATCACTCCACCCACAATGCCACCGCGTGCATAAGGCAGGGCAACCATTTTTATTCCACCCCAAAGAGAGCCGCCTAAACCAATTGCAGCATCCATTAATTCTTTTGGAGTTTGGGCCAATATTTCTCTAGAAACCACAGTAATAATTGGTGTGATCATTATTGCCAAAACCCAAGCTGCAATAAAAGGGCTGCGAGCAAATTGTTCTGATTCGTTTCCAAAAATTGGAATCCAACCTAAATATTTATTTAACAACTCCGCCCACTGACTGGCAGTACTTGTGAAAACTAAGAATCCCCATAAACCAATCAAACCACTTGGGATGGCAGCTAAAATATCAATTATTAAAGTTAAAACTTTTGAAATAGGTTTTGGTGCTATAAAGACAATAAAGATTGCTAATAAAACAGAAACTGGAACAGCAATGACTAGTCCTAAAACACCATTTAGTAATGATCCATAAATCATCGGCCAAATCTGAAATATTTGTACATCTGGGGCGTTGTTCCATACTGATCCGGTAATAAAACCTAATCCTTGGGTTTTTAAAACTGACCAGGAAGTTGTGGCCAGATAAAGCATGATTGCTGTCAATATAAAAAGACTAGAAAACGATGCAACCACAACTATTGATGAAAAGGTTTTGTCTGTATTAGTTCTACTTTTCTCCCGGCCAAAATATATTGGCTGTGGAGTGTTGGTATCTAATGACATTTAACCCTTTACCTTAATTTGGCGAGCAAAGCCCAACTTATCTTTACTCTGGCCAGTGGGGAAAGTAACTGACCTGGAGGAACTTGTTTCATTTAAACCCTAGACAAGTTCTATGTTATTTGGGTCAAAAGTGGGTTAACTCTAAGTGAAATAACTCGGATTTCGCGCTATATATATAGTAAAAAGAAAATCCCCCAGCTCAAGATTTACTCTTTTGCTGGGGGATTTTGCTTTCGTGCTTTTATCTAGGCAATACCTGCTGGCACATCGTTAGCAGAAATTTCTTTCTTACTCATGCGTACCAAAGTCACCCAAATCAGACCGGCAATAATCAAGATCGAGGCACTCCACGCAAATGAAGTGGTAAATCCGTTTACCAGTGCATCTGGAGTTGGGCCAGGTAAATTATTTTTCACAATATAGGCAGTTGTGGCAGAAGCAGCAATTGTATTTAAGAACGCCACTCCAATTGAGCCACCGATTTGCTGGCTGGTGTTTAACACAGCTGAAGCAATACCGGCGTCATGATTTCCCACTTCAAACAAAGCAGTTGCTGAAAGTGGTACGAATACCAAACCAGCACCCAAGCTCATAATGCTTATTGAAGGAAGAATGTCTGCTACATATTGTGATCCTGGAGTAAGTCTTAGTAGCAGCAACATTCCTGTTGTCATTAATAAGAAACCAGAAAATGTGATGTATCTTGGTCCAAATTTTGGCAAGAGTTGGCTTGCAATCCCAGCACTGATAATTACACCAAGTGAGAATGGTAAGAACAACAAACCACTCTTTAATGGTGCATAACCAAGTACTGCTTGGAAGAAATAAGACAAGAACAAGAACATCGCAAACAATCCAATACCAACAAAGAAGGATGCAAGAAATGCTCCTCCACGGTTTCTATCCAAAAGAATAGAAATTGGTAATAGGGGATGACTTGATTTGCGTTCAATTATCAAGAAGGCAGTTAGGAAAATAACTGCGAGTGCCAAGAAAGTTAAAGTGCTAGTTCCACTCCAACCAACTGAATCAGCTTTAGTGATTCCATAAACTAATGAAACCAAACCAAGTGTGGCAGTGATCGCACCTGGCACATCGTATTTAGTGTTTCCACTAGCTTTCGATTCGGTAACAAACTTAACTGCTAGAAAGTATGCAACTAATGCAATTGGAACGTTAACTAATAGTGTCCAATGCCATGAAGCGTATTCGGTTAAAATTCCACCAAGCACTAATCCAATTGCAGCTCCACCACCAGAAAGTGCACCATAAACACCAAATGCTTTTGCTCTTTCTTTGGAATCTGTAAAGGTCACGCTAATTAGAGAAAGTGCGGCAGGTGCCAAAATTGCTGCGAATACACCTTGAAGCGCACGTGCGGCATAAAGCATTTCAGCATTAACTGAAGTTCCACCAAGTGCAGATGCGGCGGCAAATCCGATTAAGCCCACAAGAAACATTTTTTTACGTCCAGCAAAGTCTGCGATACGACCACCAAGAAGCAGTAAGCCTCCAAATGCCAAAGTGTATGCGGTAACTACCCATTGACGATTTACGTCAGAAATTCCTAAATCTTCTTGAATTGAAGGAAGTGCGATATTAACGATTGAGGCATCAAGCACAACCATTAATTGTGCAATTGCAATAACAACTAAAGCTTTCCAACGTAGTGGATCTTGCTCTATGCGGGTTTCAGATTTTTTTGCAGAACTTTCCAAGGAAAAGCCTTTCGATTATTTGATGGAATTTTGTCCAATTTGCTAAATCTACCATTTATTCACATTTTTGCATGTTTTGCATCAAAGCTGAATTTGATTAAATTTAAGCAACTTTAGATTAAATATCCAAGGTTAATTCGTCGGTTTTGGCCCTTGAAACACATGGATAAAATAAATTGTATTTATCTTTTTGGTTTAGCTATCGTTAAAGAACTTGTCGAAGCAAGTGATGGAAGTTGTGAACTAAAAGCGTCAAGTTTTGGTGGAGTTGATGCTATCGCTAGATTTAAAAATAATTAAACTTAAATTTTAATTATTTTTAGGCATTTGGGAAACGCGATTATCTCGACGTTTCACTAAATCATCCACCATCTCATTAAATCTGGTGATGCTATTGCCGGGTTTAGTGTCACCGAAATAGTAACTTCTCATTTGTTCATATTTGCTTTTATCACTTTTGCCATTTAGGTGATCAGTGATTATTTGATCAATTTGATTTATGTTAGATGTGTCAATAATTGTGACAGCTTTAGAAACTGGCGCAATTTCATTAAATAATGAAGTATCACTTCTTCGATCACACATCAATAAAGCACCATTTGGTTTTAAATACAAATAATCAATTGTTACTGCAGAAACATCAGAAATCATTAGATCTGCTGCTTGCAAAACTGGCATCGGGTCTCCTAAGACTAATCTGTGTTGCGCATTCAAATCTTTACTGTTTGCTTCTTTAATTTTTTCTATAATTTTGTTATGGGTATTAGATATAGCTGAATTTGGTGAAGTCACAACTTTTGGATGAGGTTTATATAAGACCGTAGCATCACTAATTTTTAATAAACTATCAATAATTTTTTCTCCATAAATATCAATGGACGAATAATTATTTGCCTCTTGATCCCCTTCCCAAGTTGGGGCATAAACCAAAACTTTCCTATTTAATGGCACACTGGTTGGTTTTTCTAATAAATCTAGCTGGGGTCTACCAATAACAGTTTGTTTTTCATCATCTCTCACAAGAAGAGAATTATTTAATCTATCTTTAGCCGCTTGCCCGGCGACTGCAATTACATCGTAGGCATACATTTGTCTGGAAGTCATACTCATCTTGTCTGATTCACCATGGTTTAAGTGAACATGAAAAGCTCTTTTTGCAGCCATTGCTTGGAAATTTGTGAAAGAGTTATTGACATATAAAATAACTTTAAAGTTCTTAGCATCAACTAAATCAGTTAAGGTAAAGAAATCATAAACAGTGTTTACCGGTAGGGAAGTTTTAGTTCTCAAAAATTCTGTGGTTGGGTGTTGTCGAGCAATGATTTGTACTTTATGTTTTTTATTTAATTCTTCATAAACTGGCAACCATTGGGTTATTTGATAGGCCCTAGATAAATCGTCACCAAAATAAGCCATGATTTCATAATTAGTGGAGTCTTTTAAAAGTGTGGCAAATTCATTAACTGCAGCAGGATCAGTGGCTAACCAAGCGTGATAAGCCTGGCCTGCTGATCTGCGAAATCTGAGATACCAAGGATTTGAATCAAATTGACGGAAATTAAATTTCATAGTGATTATGAGCCTACTCAATATATATAGTGAAAATAGATGCGTGAAAGACTAGAGAGCAACAAATAGTGGATTTTCTTCATAAATGAATGGGGCATCATGCTTGGCTTAGTTCTAGCCGCCGGTGCCGGACGAAGACTTCGCCCCTACACCGATACCTTGCCCAAAGCATTGGTTCCCGTTGATGAGGAAACCACAATCTTAGATATCACGTTAAGCAATTTTGCAAAAAATGGATTAACCGATGTGGCTTTAGTTGTGGGTTATAAAAAGGAAGCCATCGAAGAGCGGAAACTTGATTTGCAATCTAGACATGGCGTTAATTTAGAACTTATTTACAACGACAAAGCAGAAATTTGGAATAACGCCTATTCCCTCTGGTGTGCCAGAGATCTATTTAGTCAAGGATTACTTTTAGCAAATGGTGACACAGTTCATCCAGCAAGTGTGCAAGAAACCTTATTAGCTAATAGAGGTCCAGCTATTTTATTGGCAATAGATAATGTTAAAAAGTTAGCTGATGAAGAAATGAAAGTAACAATTGATTGCGCAGGCAATTTAGCACGAATTACAAAACTTATGGAACCAAGCAGTGCAATGGGTGAATATATTGGATTAACAATTATTGAACCTGCAAGTGAAAAAGAATTAACAAAAAGTTTAGAAGCCACTTGGAAATTAAATCCAGACCTTTATTATGAAGATGGTTATCAAGAATATATTGACCAAGGTGGGGTTATTGGTTTGCAACCAATTGGTGATGTTTCGTGGGTTGAAGTTGACAATCACGATGATTTAGCAAAGGCAAGGACCATTGCATGTCATTATTAAAAAGAATGGTTGAGACACCTTTATATATTGATATTCGTAAGGGTGCGCTAAATGATTTAGCGTCAGTATTAGCAGATCAAAGAATATCTGCCGGTGGACATTTTGCGATAGTGATGAGTAAAAGTGGGAAAGATAAATTTAGTGAGCAAATAAAAAAATCAGCTCCTAATGCAGATTTATTTATTTCACCAGGAAATTCCCTACAAGATGCAACGAAGCTGGCTGATGATTTAAAATCCAAAAAATATGATGCCATTGTCGGAGTAGGTGGTGGCAGGGTAATTGATCTTTGCAAATATGTTGCAACAAAATTAGAAGTGCCAATGATTTCTGTAGCTACCAATTTAGCTCACGATGGAATTGCTTCACCGGTAAGTATTTTGGAAGATAAAAATAGTCGTGGTTCTTTTGGAGTTAACGCACCCCTTGCAGTGGTAATTGATTTAGATGTTGTGAAACTTGCACCAAATCGTTTCTTAAAAGCTGGCATTGGTGATGTTTTTAGTAACTTATCTGCAGTTAAAGATTGGGAATTAGCCACAAAAGTAAATGGTGAAAAAATTGATGGCTTAGCGGCTTCCATGGCAAGAATTAGTGCTGAAGCACTTTTAGGCAGACCAGATTCCATTGGCAGTGAAGAATTTTTAGTGGCCCTTTCTGAAGCTTTAGTACTTTCAGGAATTGCCATGGGAATAGCTGGAACCAGCAGACCTTGCAGTGGTGCTTGTCATGAAATTTCTCACGCCATAGATTTACTCTTTCCCGAGCGAACAAAACCACATGGTGAACAAGTTGGAGTAGGTGCTTTATTTGCAACCTTCTTAAGAGATGGCTTTGATAGTTTTCAAGAATTAGGTTTTGCTCTCTTGCAACACGATTTACCGATAAGTCATATTGATCTTGGATTTAGCGATGAAGAATTTGGGCAAGTTATAAAATCTGCCCCAACTACCAGACCTGATCGTTTCACTATTTTAGAACATTTAAATTTAGATGATAAACAAATCAAAGAAAAAATATCTGAATTTAATGAAGCTTTAAAATCAATTAATTTTAATTAATGAATTTCTATGTGTTCAGCTATTTTTTGTTTAGCTGCTAGTAAATAAACAAACAAACTCACAATAGCTGGGGCTAAAATTAGCCAAGGGAAATACCCTGTTCCTATTTTTTCCATTATTACCCCGATAAGTGTTGGCGAAATTGTTGCACCCACAATTGCTGCTGCCATTAAAAAGCCTGCAGTTCTTGGATCTCCTGGATTTATTCTTACTGCCCAAACCATTGCAGTTGGAAATATTGGTCCACAAACCAATCCCATAAGGCTAAATCCAATTAGGGTATATGGGGTTAAAGCAATAAATAGCACACTAAAAATAATAAGAATAGATGAAGTAATTACTAATTGAGTTGGAGTAAACATTTTTGCGATTGGTAAAATTAATATTCTTCCTAAAGCAAGAGCTACAAAGAATAATGCTAAAACTGTTGCACCGACTTGTGCCGAATAACCTTTATCAATCATGTAAGTTGGAATCCATCCTGAAGTTCCTACTTCAACTCCTACATAAAAACCTAAACCTAAAAGCATCATGGTAAATCCAAATTTATGACCATCTGGTTTGGCAGTGGAATGATCTCTTTTTAAATATCCTTTAGTGTTACTAATAAATAAGTAACCCATCACTAAAAAGGCGATGGCCCAGGCAAACATAAGTTCTGAGAATAAATCAGGAACAGCTCCTGCAATCAAAATAGGTCCGATCACTGCACCAAGGGCAAATGCGGCATTCAAAATATTTACTAATCGAACAGCTCTAGCACTTCCTCCACGAGAAAGAAATTGGCTAATCGTGGCATCACATGCCCCAAATCCAATACCAACAACTGCCACTCCCAGCAATGTTAAATTCCAACTAGTTGCTGTTCCAATTAAAAAAGCACCCAATGCCATCAAAGGTGCACCAAGGCCTCCGACATATGCTGCTTTTATTTTTGAAACAGTCAGTATTCCAATAATTACTCCAAATAAAGCAGTTACTCCATGAGTAAAGAAAATGATTCCACTTTGAGCTAAATTGAGTTCAAATTTGTCCCGAAAATAAGGAACCATTGCACCATAGGCAGAAGTTAAACCACCCATAATGGCAAAAATTGTAATTCCAGAAGTAATGGAAATCTGATTTAGTTTTAAAGGAAAGTGATTTGAAGTCATTATTTCTAATTTAGCCTATGGTCCTTTGTTTTATAGGGAGGTCATAGGTGCATCAGGAGCTGGTGGCCTGGAAAGTAGAACTTCAACATTTCCAGTTACCGACCAAATTCCAGCATCGAAGGGCACCAAAATGGCATCGCCTTTTTCGATATTTAAATCACCTTGTTTTTCAGTCTGTAAAACACCAGAGCCTTCAATAATTAATAAAATTGCGAAACCTGCAGCCATTTCAATAGTGGCATTTTTTGGTTTTATTAAATGGGATCTAAAGTAAGGTTCAGCTTGTACTGGCAGCATTGAAGTTAATAAATTATTTGAATCCTTAGTTGAAACAATTAATTTGTCTAAATCTTTTTGCTCTAAAGCTTCAAAGTTAAGTGCTTGTAGAGCTAAATCAAAACCTAGATTAAGGTGACCGTCTTTTTTGCCATCAACTGCAAAATCTTCCCATTCTAAAAGAATTGATAAATCTGTTGGTTCCTGTAATTCTAAAATAAATATTCCTTCAGCAATTGCATGTGGAATTCCTGCTGGAACTAAAATTCCATCACCTGCCTGAACTGTTCTTTTATTTAAAGAGTTAATTAAAGCTTTTGAATTTTCTTTTTCAACCATTTCTTTTACACTTGACATTGACATCTTGTTTTCAAAACCAACCCCAACCCAAGCATCTTTTGGTGCTTCTAAAATTATCCAAGCTTCAGTTTTACCGTGTGCTAAACCTAAATGTTGTTTAGCAAATGCTCTGTTGGGATGAAAATGAACTGGCAGTCTTTGATCTGGATCTAATAATTTAACAAGTAGTTCAATACTGTCTCCGTATTTATTTACGTGAGCTTTTCCTAACCAAGATTCAGGATTTGTTCTAATACTGGCTCTTAAAGTTGTGCCATCTTCTAAAATAGTTAAACCTTGTTCACTAGCTCCAAAACGAGTAGTAGTTGAACCAATCCACTCTTCTGGTCGATATGGTCCACCAGGACCTTTTCGCAGTTTGCCAATTTTGTTGCCACCTTTATAGAAATGGTCAAATTGATTGGCGGCAAGTTTGATGGGTTTAGCGCTTAGCAAGTTTTTTCTTCCCTTATTTATTTTAGATTATTATAAGCATCTATTATTTTTTGTTTTTCCGCAATGATTTTCTTCAACTTTTCTTCAGCACTTTTAGCATCTTTGAGTACAGAGTCAGCATTCTTAAGAGAAGCGTTGGCTTCTGTCAACAGCGTTTCTAATTCAGCTTTTTTGATATTGGCTTCTTGTTTTTGGGCTTCTAAAACCTTGATCCGAGCAATTGATTCTTTTATGATGCGGTCTTGGGATTGCGCAAACATACTTAAACTTACTAAGTTTTCAGTGAATTCTGCGGGCGAAGTTGAATTCAATAAAATAGATAAAGTATCAAGCGAGCCTTGCATGTAAAGCAAGCGAATAGAATCAGCAACTTGTGATTGGGCATTGATTGCTTCTTTTTCACTCTTGTCAATATCGGTTAATAAAATATCTAATTCTTGTTGTGCTTTTTGTATCTCAGATTTTATGTTTAAATATTTATTTCTTGCCTCACTAACAGTTCTAGCTGCCTGGGTTGATCTTTGTGCCGCGGCATCATATTGTGGTTTTAAAACTGCTATCTCTACTGCTGCTTGTTGTGCACGAAATGCGAATTCATCAATTCCATTTTGAGTTGGGATTCCACCCAAAGTATCTGCTAGAGCAATATCAACTGCACCAACAATATAAGTTGATTTTAATTTCATGATTGATTGAAAGGTTCTGCCAGTTAAAGTTACAGTGCCACCATTGGATCCAGTTGCCACAATTTTTTTTGCCGCCCCACTTACATAACGTTCTATCACTTCAATTTTTGCTACATCAACTAATCCCAAAGCTGAAGCCATCGCACTTTGCGACATGCGCACACCCCATCTGGCGTTGGGATTGCGAGCATTGATTGACCAGTTGTCGTCAACAGATTGGCTCCAAGCAAGTGTTCCGCCCCAAGCATCTTTTGTTGATTGAGATCTGCCACCAGTTGAAGAAGAAAAATAAGCAGTGACAGTGCTGCCGTTATAAGTTAGAACAGCGAATTCTCCTGCAGAATTTTTACTGGAATTAACAGCGTCTCTCCAAGTGTCATTTTCTTTGGAATAACCAACATAAACTTGATCTGTGGAATTGTTATATATGTGACATCCGCAATTACTTTTTATTCCCCCATTAACTCTGCCTAAGCCATAGGATCTGGAAGCAACAATTTGAGAAACAAGGGCAGCTTTAGGCCAAGAAGTGCTCATTTCTCCAATACCTAAAACATATTCATCACTAATGCGCATAGAAATAGCTGCATACAAATCTGCCCGTCCATCATTATCTCCGCCATAACCAATTGTTAAAACTCCATATTTATAACGATGTCCGCTACTACTTAATAGGCCACTGACATTTGAATCGGGTGAACCACTATTTATGTTTATCAAGCCTGATCCAGCACTTATACGAAAGGTAACTTTTTTTCCTGAACCCCTTGATTCAGCTCTGCCATCATCTCCGCCACTAGAAACAATGGCATTTCCATTACTTTCAATTCTAACAATTGTTCTATCCCCTAAATTTGCTACAACATTGCCATCAATTGCTACTTCTAATTGGGCATCGTCACTAAATTTTTCTAAACGAACAAACATTGCAGTTTTATCTTGCGCTAAACCAACAACAATTTGTTTATCACTTGCAACAGAGCTTAATGTTGTTCCAGGATAATAGTGAGACAAAATATCTTGCCAGGCTTTTCCATCTAGTGCTTGTCCTAAAGCTCCATATTGGCTATAGCCCACACCGTGCCCCCAGCCCGAACCAACAATGATCCATTCATTTGGCACAGCTTGAGCAATGGGTATAAATAAAACAGAATTAATTAAAGCAATACTTAAACCACTTAATGCTAGTTTTTTTACTCTTCTTATTCTCATTTAATTAAGGAGTTGGGTAACCAGCAAGTGAGAGTAAGTCTTCGGCTGAACCGGCAAAGATATTTAGATCAATTGCTTTTGAACTAACTCCAAAAGTTTTACCGGGTCCTGTTTGGGAATATTGCCAAAATGACCAATTTAAATTACAACCAGATTTTGTCCAAATTGTATTTATACAACCAACTTTTGGTGATAGTCCCGGATTAGAGACTGGGAAATAGTTTGCGGCCCATAATTGATAATTTGATAAAGCTGCATCAAGACTCAAATGATTTTTCAAAAAAGTTGGATTCGAATAAACAATAGGTGGTTTACCAGTTGCGTTTTGAACTTTATTTAACCAAGTTTGCACAAATGTCACAGCTTCTGCATCAGATACATTTCGTGGCACCCCTGCTTGTTCAATGTCTAAAACCAACGGCAAAGTTCCTGGGGAATAACCACCATGAGCATTCCAACGACTAATAATTAAATCTGCTTGATCATTAGCAGCTTGCACCACAATATTCATGTCATCAGTATTTGGAATTTGTGCGAAATGATATTGCCCAACTAATAAGCCAGCTGCTTTTGCTTGTGGAATCCACTGATCGGCGTAAGGAACTGCTCTACCGTGAGCATTTGGTCCACCGTCAGAAGATTTTATATAAACAAATCTGGCACCAGCTGCAAACATTTTGGCAAAATTAACTTTTCCTTGATATCGAGAAATGTCAACACCTAAAATTTTGCCATTAGGTCCAAGTGCTTCAATTCTTGGAATTACTGAAACTATTTGTTCACTAGTTTTAGCTGCCACACTTAAACCAGAAGTAGTAATCACTCGATATTTATATTTGGCTGTTGTGCG